>Ga0123354_10015596_pt1 | contig 11878 bp, 9 predicted proteins | sample TergutLab28metaG_2_FD_97872 | JGI IMG/M metagenome (GOLD analysis project Ga0123354, IMG submission 97872) | Labiotermes labralis P4 segment gut microbial communities from Petit-Saut dam, French Guiana - Lab288 P4 | ecosystem: Host-associated > Arthropoda: Insects > Digestive system > Gut ... | reverse complement strand
TTTTTTTCTCTTCAAAATGCAGTTTGTTTCATAATTCTAACATATTTGGTTCCTGTATTATTCACATTTTATATACAGGATGTGCTAAAATTAAAAAAATAATTCCGGCGCCAAAAGGTTAATGTCCAAAACATGTTGAGCACATAAGACGTGAAATAAAATAGCAAGAGACATCAAGTTGGTCTTTTATTCAACTATCACAATGATGCACGGTCCAATAAGCATAAGACATATACCATTGTATATAAATAAAATGTTGTGTTAACGACTGACTTGTAGTATTTTATTTATATGTTGTAACGCTTCAGGATGGAAAACTTAAAAAAAAAAAATTATAATTAGTCATCCTCTACAGTCCCTGTGTGTAATTTCGAAAGATTTTAACTTCCCTGCTCTCCTTATTTGATCTATAATCTTATTGACATAATTTTTTTTACATTAAAATTTTTTATCATTTTGTGCAGGTATTGAATGTGCAGATCTTGTGAATTTGACGGACCCGCATCTCCGCGTGTCAATCCTAAGCAGAGAAGTAGGTGGCCGGGCAGTGTTCAGCTGTGCCCAGGGGTATGGACTGCGTGGGCCACATGAGGCTGTGTGCCAACATTCAGGAGACTGGGCCTCTCCACTACCCACCTGTCAGGGTATGCTACACTAATTCATGTGGAATTAATTTTTATGGTATGACAATATAAAGTACTGGCCATAGAAATATGTAACAGTTTCAAAGTGAGAAATTATTATAAGTGATGTGTATGGTCATTAGTCTACATCGTGATCAGGAACAGAATGTTTCCCACCTGGTGTCATGTGTTTGCTCCCTTTACATCCAGATCAAGGGAGTGGGCAAGAAATTGAGAAAGGAACTATTGTAATAAATAATTATTATCAGGATCTCCACTCTTCTGGAATGTGGTGCTCTATCACTGGGTGACTGGTGCCCATTGTTTCAAGACAGCGTAGTGATCTCATCTTCAAGGATTGAAATGGTTCATGAAAATGAATTTCATCTCACAACTTACTCTAGCATCTGGGCATAACTTGTACGTTAAAGGTGGTTCTCTTCCTACACATTAATTCACATTCTGTCTGCTTGTTCATGTATGTATTGCCACAAATGCAGTGAAATGTAGTCAGTGCCTTATCATTCTGTTGGTGTATCTGTCTTAGCTTAAGGATGTGATATAATCCAAATAGTGGAAAGAATTTACAGATGTGACACGTATTAGTAACTGGCAACCACTTTGCTTTTGTGGAGATAAAGTTTTACTCTCTGTAATAAACATATGTATGCTGTTTTAGAATTCATCCATAGCTGAATAGTTATGACTTGGAAGCCAAATTGAATCCCTGAATCAATTGAATTTACTTACAGAGGTGCAGTGTGATACTCCACGAACACCAGACAATGGCTATATCCAAGGCAATGGGCCATATAAAGCTGGTGATGTAATACAGTTCAACTGCAACCCAGAATTCATGATGGAGGGACAGCCAATTATAGCATGCCAGGAGAATGGGAGATGGTCAGGGACAATACCCAAATGTCAGTACCCAGTTGAACTAAAATATGCATGGCAACACATATGCATAATTCTCTGTTGTTCTTTTCTATGTTGCTGCATTCTATATTTAGATTTCTTTCCACTTTTTTAGACATTTCTGCAGCTAAATATAAATACATTATGTAACAACCAAAAAGAAAAGCACAGCTTTGTAGTGCAAACCATATACTCATTATACCAGGAAAAATATTAGTAAGGCTCATATGCGCATTACAGGGTCAAAATATCCCCACACTTACACATGTACATGTGTATCTTACCAGACTCTCTGGTATATCCTACACCTCTAAAGAAGTGCGTCTTCCACTACACCACACTACAATTCTGATACAATTGATTGTTAACATCGAATTCAAGATAATCAGCAATCATAGATAATGTTCCTCGACAAACTTATAATATACCTTGTCTTCTGCATTTCATGTCGCTTGTCAGATGGGTAACTTTGGATGTGCTGACTGTTGAAACTTCTGTCAGATTTTACTTAGTTTTATCTGTCTTCACATTTGACGCTGTGGGGTCACTTGACTATTCAAAGAGCCCTCTTACTGATGTAAGGACAATAAGTGTCGTGCTTGCCATGGCTTTAAATTTATTGAAGCCAATTGCATCTTTGGTCTTGTTGGAATATTCAGCTACTGCTCATTGCTGGTTCTCACGTTTGGTATCTCAAGTGTGTCATGGTACTGCAATGGAGACGTGATGGCCAGTGTGACTAATGTACTAGTGCAGGAAATCTTCTATACACCAGGCTTTGTGCTGGGGGTTGATATTCATTGGTCTAAGACAGGTTGTAATTAATCGAAAGCTTCGTAGATTATGTGGATCCATTTTCTCTTGAGTAGCTAGATAGTGAGTCTGTTGTTCACTTAATGTAAGTTGTATATGTGACATAGCGGAACTCCAATAGCTGAAGCTACATGTACACCTGTCTACAAACAACATATTCGCAGAAGATGGTAACTGCTGTGTTTCGCAAAATATTATTACATTTTTGAAAGTAAATGATAACTGATGAATTCAAGAATCATTATTATGTAACAATGCTGATAAATTATGGTTATTTTGTCAGCACTGTGAACTTCATCAGCAAAGTCAAAGGAAGATTCTGTTGTTAGATGGAGTCATGGTGGTTCAGAATTTTAAACTTTTAAGTCGAGGAATTACAGACATGAAACTCGTGTGTTTGAACTGTTTTATGAATCTCATGTCATGTTGGAACATGTTATTGTTACAAGAGATATTACAGGATAATTATGAGTTACTGAGATTGATCTTGGAGGAAATGTTTCTCCCTGATTTAAGGTGTTTTGCACTGAATTTGCCTGGAGGAACTAACAAAAATTATGAATATTTTTTGAGTAGCCAGTCACTGGTCTTAATTCAAGCTGGGTGCCAAGTAAATACAAGCCCTTATGCTTGGTTATTGAAACTTATACTGAACAACATTCAGTATCACAGATTAGTGCTCAAATTTTGTCAACAAGTTAAATCTGTCAATGAAATGTCATGTGTTGTCCTGTGTCAGTCTGTGAACAAGAAATGTGTGCTTCACCACAAGTACAGCAACTAGTGTAAACACGTGGATGTGTGTCAAGCATTGAATGTCCTCCACTGCTAACAGACACATAGTCATTCTGTTCAATGATATGTAGATTCTGTGGATCTGTTTTCTCCAAAGAAGCCTGCCTAGGCAGTCGCCTCTTGAAGGTATCAGATTGACATTAGAAAATTGCAATTACAAAGGTCCTTCAAGACACTTGTGGCCCATGGCTGTCTTATTAATGCTAAAAACAGCTGCTAAATTTGTTTCAGTAATCCATTTAATTATATAGTTTACACACAAACAAATGCACTGTTTACTTGTATTAACTTGGTTAGAAGTTCTAAATTTACATTAAAAAATACAATAATATTGCTCCTACATGTTTCGGTGTTTAATGACCATCATCAGGGAGCTTTAACTGTACCTGACTGAAGTTATATTTATGTTAAAACACTCAGTAAAATTACATCATTATATAAATTAGGTGACGTGGCAGCATGTCGTAGAGCGACAGCATGCTGCCACAATTTATATGTCCATGCTAAGCCAGAAAAACTGAGGCCATCAAGAGGTAAAATTGGCATTTAAGTCCATCCTCTAAAGCCTAATCACTGCTGTAGTGTTTCAGTTTTTGTTGCAATTGTATATAAACAGAAGCCTGTATTTAACACCTGCCTGTATAATAGACATCACATTCATTCAAGACCCATGACTGATGCTCCCATAACATTTCCTTACTACCTATGAATTTTGCTGCATTAAAAAGTGTTGTTTATACATACACACAAAATAAAATGTAGTCATGGAGATACACTGCACAATGGAATGTTCAGTGCTTGGAAAAAGTAAGGGTTTGGGAAGTATATTGTGGGTGGAGGCATGAAAAGTGGGTAGGTCAGAAATTATGAAAAATTAGTTATTTTCATACACACATGATTTAAACAGCCCATTAAAATATCTTCAAATTGATCACAAGGGGATAAGTCGATTTATTTTAAGTCGTTACTGTGCTATGATTTCTGAGTTTAAGTGATATCAAGGGTATTTTTGCACTGGACAATAAGTGTAAACCATTGAGACGTTACTATTTTACTTTCCTTTTCTTGAAGGCCCATGCATTACTTAAAGCAGATTAAGATGGCTTTACTTTTTTCTAGGACTTCTGTGTTTGCTCAGACATCTGCAAGAACAAATATTTAGTATGCCTGCAGGATATGACCTTCACTGACTGTGCCAGGCACTATATATTAATGTTTACCTGATCAGACATTGAAATTGACGTTCAGGTGACCATGCATCGTGATAAATTCTTATAATAAAACCAACCAGATGCACTAATTTCTCAAATTTATTTTTGGAATAAAACTCTACGTGTTTTAGACAGTTCCTCTGTCCATCAACAGGAGTTTTTCACCGTGCACACAGCAATGGTATATGTCATACAGTTCATTCAGGACATTCTGTCCTGATCCTGCTCACAGGCTGTCAGCAGACTTGTATGACATATACCATTGCTGTGTGCACAGTGAAAAACTCCTGATGATGTGACAGAGGATATGTCTGAAACATGTAGAGTTTTATTCCAAAAATAAATTTGATAAATTGGTGCATCTGGTTGGTTTTGTTATAAAAACCAGACATTGAACTTTAAGTACTAATACACTTAGCATCAAGATACAATGAAGCCACTCAGCCACTTAATGCCAGGGACTTTAAAGCTCTCTATTTCTAGAAGATCATGGTTAAAGTAAGTGAGCACTGCAGATTATGCCCTTGATAAGATCATTTCTTCTTTTCTTGACATGAACGAACAAATTCAGCTCCAGATGAAGGAGAATGTAAAAAAATCTAACACATTTGGGGAGAATAAATTTAAAATTTTTCCTCTTTTCTATATTCCACTTGTATTGCAAGTTAAATTGCATAAATTCTTTTATGATATTCCTGAAACCCTGATGCTATTCATTTCAGCTTTATTTATATTAAGTATTAGAACATTTACTATGTTTCAATGGAATGCAAATATCTGTGCACCCAATCCTTTGTACTTATCTACTTCTGGATAATCCCCCATTTGAGGCCAAGTTGGAATAAGAGTGTAATGTGTCTGACTTACCTTTGGCAGGTACTGGGTTTGAATGCAGCCTGGATGGAAGAGTGAAACAGGTCACCGTCACATCCTTCCACATCTTTCCTGATTTATAATTTTCAATCATTATTGCTTAATCTTTGTGGCTGTTGTTAACTCCATGCCACAGAATTTTCTTGAGAGAGTATAATTGTTCAGTTACTAAAGAAATTCCCCTTACTTTATGTAACCTGATGGTTCATAGCCATGTTTTCAAACATCTGCCACTGGTCCCTGTTCTGAACCAGGCAAATTCATGTCACACCCTCCCAATCAATGTCTTTAAGAACCATTTCAATATTATCCTCCAATCTTTGCTTACATATTTCATCTGGTTTCTTTCCTTCATATCTTGTGATCCAAACTAAGTCAGAACCTGACACAGAACCATAAAATAAATAAAAACAAACTTAAAGTGTATGTTGCTTTTAGGTGTGCAGGCTTGCTCCTACCCTGGTACCACTATCAGTGGACGGATGTCAGCTGTCAAATTCTATTATAAGATTGGGGAAACCATAACATTCACATGTGATGAGGGCTTGGAACTACGAGGGGCCCCCATGCTGCGGTGTCTCCGTAACGGGAAGTGGTCTAATGCTATTCCTACATGTGTCAACAGCACATCAACAACAATAGCAGCAACTACCACAAGATAATGCCTTTACATAATAAAATGTTCATAGATGCTCAGCTGCATTGGTCCATTCCAGAGCTGTGGAATGTCACGAGAAAATGCAGCAGAATATTGAAGTGCTGTGCCGAATACAAAATGTCCTTTTAAAATTTATAAATGAAGGCTGCTTTACTCTCAGAATTTATCAGAAGCAGACAGAAAAAAAGTAATATTATTATAAATGATGATGTCAGAAATGGAAAGGTGTTACTCTTTAACATATTTTGCTGGATCATGAGAAAGACGCAGTGCATGTATATCATCAAATATACACACTATTATAGTGGCCTCACAAACATGACAAAGGCATTGCACAACAGGAATTGCTAGTCATGATTTTATGCTGCATGTTGGTAGCACTTCATCACAAGAAGCCACACCTGCACAAATGGAGAATTCCATTTTATGTTACATTTACACTATGGCACAGTCTGGCTTTATACTGCCAAAGAATTTGGACCACTGGCAGTCTCTGAATGCACGTGCACACACACACACACACAAACCAAACAACCTCCCCCCCCCCCGTCACTACATAATAATATAAAATGATCATGTGAGTTTCTTAGACTTTTGTAGCCAACACTGACTACATAAAATTCCCATTTTGGATCAGGTGGTGTACTTGTTTCAGTCAGTGGTGAAAGGGAAATTCATCTGTTTTATACATAGACTAAATAACAACTAAAGTAACCACAAGGTCTCCACTGTTCAGGAACGTGACATCGGTTAACTGGGTGGTGCTGGATATTTCAAGACAGCATGGTGGTCTTGAAATGTCTGGCACCAACCACCCTGTGACACAATGCCACATCCCAGAAGAATGGAGACCCCACGTTTACATTAGTTGTTATATAGTCTACATATGAAATACAGATGAATTTCCTCATCCCTAGTGATTAGACAGTTTTTTTGTGTCCACCACTTGATCGAACATGTCTGATGTATGCAAACTATATTAAATGAATGTTCGCACATAAATCTAAGCATAGTGGGAACTGAAAGCGACAGTATTGGTCAACATGACAAGTCTGGGCTTAGTGGAATGAGCTAGTGCTGCCATCTACTTGACAATAGTATTTGTGACAGTTTATTAATGTGTAGCTCATACATTCAATCCTATACCACTGTATACTTATATATGACAGGGTGGTAGATGTATTGTTTCCCTGAGATTCAGAACATATTATGTGATGATGTGTGAGCACACCAGCTGACACAAGTGTTGCATTATCACTACTGCAAGATGAACCAGGCTGTGGGCATGTAGTAATATTTTTCAGCCATTGAATGCAGATGGCATTAGTGTGCCTGGGAAGCTTATTCAGCTGAGCAAAGGGTTCATTTCCAGGGCTTTTCAAAAGTCAGGAGAAAAGGAGTCACTAGTAGCATGTGGAAAAATGTGAACTGTCACTCTGTCCCTTCCTGATTGCTGCAGAATTATTACCCTAACCAGCTAGTAGCACCAGCCTTTTTTAACACCACCTGCATATGATATGATATATTTGTATTTGGGTAACCACCCAGTGGCAGTAGTACAGTACACATTTGCACACAAACAATACACAGAACGACACAAAACAAACAATACATAGAACAACACAAAGATTTTGGAAGAGTGCGGACCATGCCCCATCTTGTATGTTCTTTGGTCAGCGAAAACATGAAGCATGATGATACTTTTAACTTAAACATTAAACCCCCCTCTTTTAAGTGCCTACTGAAACATGTGCCATCCTGTATTTTCATAACTGCTCATTAGACAGTCAGGAAGTAGGCCAGTAATTAGTACACTGCACTGTTACAAGTAGTTATACCAGCAACAAAAATGAACATATCCATCCTTGACAAAATATAAGAACCTAACAAATGAACTAAGTGTGTTTGTGCCAACATAATGATTAATAAGAAGCAACTTGAGTGTATAACACATGTGTTGCTAACAGAGACAAGAAGTCATGATTAGTTCTCCAGTCATTAGTGCAGGGCACTCCACATATCTGTAATACAGCACATTATGTTGAGAGCAGTCTTCATACTGGGACACAAAGCCTAGACCTCCCAGAGACAGAGAATTTTGTGACTTGAATTACAGGTGGTTGAGCATCTGTGGACATTCCTGGATATTTCATAGTTATTTATGAATAAATTATAATTAATAGAATTATTTAACATGTTTCATACTTTTCTGCTCATTGTGTCAACCAATCGTCTTCCAAAATGGTGGGCATCTAGTCTATGATGGTACAATGTTGGTGATTTAATTAACATGAAAACTCTGCAAGATAATGAAGGTTAATACTATAATTTTCATATTTGTGTATAAAGTGAAAGGACAAAAACGCACAATGTTATCAACGAATATCAGTGTTAATGGAAAGTAGTTATTATGTGTATAGGCATGAAGTGAAAAGTTCCATTCCAAATATCAGTAACATAAATAATAATGGTGGTAATAATAATTAATAATAATAATAATACACAACTAATTCTGTTTTTTTTAAACCACTGGCTATCCTTACTGCACCCATATTCTGCATAATCATTCTGTTGTGGTGGTTTTTTTTGTAATGAATGAACTAGGATATACTGTTGATCCAATACTTTGCACAGTATGTCTCGAAACACCTTTACATACTCCCCTAAAATGAGAATTCTTTTAGAGATGCCATTCTGTAATTTCGCATAGTGGAATGTCTTGTCGGGTTTTTTTTACATGCCTATGATATCAAATTTCTTGAAAATCCAGTGAGTGGGAGCCGAGGTGTTCCATGTGGACGGACAGACAGACTTGATGAAGCTGAGAGTCACTCTCTGTAATTTTGCTAACGTGCCAGAAATGGCACACATGATATGGTGCTATTTGTGATAAGTGCATGCTGTATGTAGTGATGTCTGAGTTGAAATAGTCCATTTAGTATTTCTGATTACATATCACTGGATATGATTACTTGCATGACATTCTTATGATTTTTTTGTGTTCTGTTGTGTGGTGAAATCAAGATGACGGGTGCAGTCGTTGGCTGGGAGCACAATGATCCTTTCTGCTATCCACAGCCCTTCTCATGCATAAGTTCCTTATAAAGTAGTTGATATAAGCCAGAGCTTTTCAAATGGTACATAGACAGTCACCAGATGATATGTGAAAAATTTAGAAATTTTTTTAATAACTGAAATTTAGAAATGTTAATTGCGCTATTAAATTGTTTTAAATGTGTTGAGGCGTAGAGAAAAACATTTATACAATGTATGCCAACTTACTACTTCATTGTTTGAAAATAAATACAGACTCTCCTCTGTCATCTATATCATGTTAAATTTAGAAAACAGCAACTGTGAAATTTGAGGTTTTCACAGTGTTGTTGTTTCACTGGTTAGCAGGGTTAAATATGCTAACCAGCAAAACATCCCAGAAGAGCTGTATCCTGAAAGTAGGCATTACTATTTTCAGTACCTAGTGGTACATATACATGTTTAGTATTGCAATAGTGGTACATGAGAAAAAATGTTTGAGAAGCACAGATATTATCTCAAGAGGCCTGACATTTCCAATTGTTGTCTGTGGAGTTAAACGAGGTGGGGCGCAGAAGTATTCTACATCCTATTTAAATTTGAATTCTATGTAATTTTGGGTGGTTTTGGTCCTGTAGTTATGCCTGAAAACTCATTAGTATTTTGTTCCGATGCACAACTCACAGCTGACAGGCCTGTACTGTTTTATTGGCCATTGCAAAGCAAGGCAAGGCTTCTAGTAAAGTAATGTATGTAATTCTTTAGTCAGAACTGATTTTTGCCTAAATACCTGCTTCTTCCTTTTTGTGTCTCATCCCTTGACCCATTTCTAAGTCCTGTGTCACAGGTTAACCAGGGTTCTGAAACAATATGGCTGACTCTGAACTGCAGACGTACAGAACTAGTACGAGAAGGAATCCTTCAAGAACACAGTGCTGTCACTAGCACTAGAGTGACACACATAACTTAAGTCCGCCTTGAACGGGTTATGAACGTTGTTAAGTCCTTCATAAATAGCATACCCATTTCCCTACAACAGCAGAGGTGGGTGAATGTTGGGGTAAAATTCACCCTACAACAGGTCACGAAGGCCCAGAGGGGGAGCAGATGTAGAGCTCTACTCTTTCTTTAACCTCGGCACTAGATGGGGGTGGGTGGCCAACGCACGGCACGGCCGCTTGACCCCAAAGAAAGACCAAGTACCCATCGTATAGGAAGCTGCGTGGGCACCAGGGCCGGTCTGGACGGGTGCGGAAAATTTCGCCCACACCGGGATTCGATTCGCGGACCGTTCAGCCTGTAGCGAGTCGCTGTACCGACTACGAGGCAGGTAGGTGAAGAATGTCGTTACAAGACAGGACGAGGCGCGAATGAATTACTTGTAACTTTGGCAATGCGCGGTAACTTGAGACATGCGATTCAGCAGAAGACATATGCCTTTCTAGAAAGAAAGACACCAGAACTTCCACAGGGCCTCGTTGTGAAGCAATTCTTGCTCCGCACACTTAAACAACACAGTAACAAGGGACGTATTCCCTTTCGCTAGCACTAGCCCAAATTAAAATACCTGCCAGGCCGAGAGACTAATAGCCACAGATTCTAATAGCGGTCACTCTCTTCGCTGTTCTAGTTGTGTGAGACCAGCGGCAAACACGGGGAACAGGCGCAGCCGTGGCAATGCCATATTCTGATGCATGTACACGGCAGTCGCGGAACAATTGTACTAAGTTCGATAGGAGATCTTTGTGTTTCATATTATCACGTTGATATAATTAAGGTGAATTTATGGTGCACATAAGGGAGGTAAATATTGGCGATAGATGTTTATAGAACTCAGGTCGTACCGTTATTTCGAGATTTAAATAGTGGTGAATGAGTTGTTTACTGAGTTTGTTCAGTGGTAGGTTAATTATTGAGATTTTACAATTACACACAGAAGGAAGATGAGAACGACTATCGAAAGGAATACAATATGGCGGCCGACGCAGCACGTCATCCGCGCCCGAGGTGGCCTGCTAAAACTGACATATGTTGTCAGTGCGTTGCTAATAGTAGGACACGTGGACGTGGTTTGAAAAGCTGGAAGAGTAATGCACAGTTGGAAATCAGGGTTTAAGTTCACATTCGGAAGAAACAAATAAGGTAAGGTTTGTGGAATTCTTTGTCAGTTAAAAAAAAACTGAGTAAATCTTATGATGTGCATGCACAAAACAAAACGTTTTTAAGCAGTTCGTAACGAACTACTATTGCCGCTTAAAATGTGCTTTACAGAAGGTGGCGACATGACGTTTATTCATTAATGGGTAGTTACGTGTATTAAAATGTATTTTTATAGTGCATGGTGTTTACACAATACGTGGCCCTAGTATTGGATGTTCATGTCGTTTCCTGTTAATTGATATCTATTTTCAAGAAATGCAAAATAGTGACGTTCCATTGTGGTCACTGTAAAGAATAAAATTTAATTTATACGCATTCCATGCATACTTAATAGGAGTAAGCGAAGAATGTAGAACGTGTTAGGGCCTAATCTAACATTTTACTTAAATAGAAATACGTAGTTTTACGTTAGTCATAAACAATTTTGTGGTAGTTTTTTCATATAACTAAATTTTTAGCATGCAGGGTTTTTGCGGATTTTTAATGATGGCAGGTTCCTGTACAGACTAGGATGGACCATAATAAGCACTTTTAAAATGGTGCCTTAAAAACTCCTATATATCGTGGTTTAAATTTTTTATGCTCGGGGTAATGTTATAGAATAACTTGTTAGCAGGATAGTACATAAATTGTGCCATTTGTGGGGCTTGGTATTCGGCATGTAAAAATTATGTATTGTATATGCGTGAGTGTGTTGGAAATTATTCCATCCCCACAGCAAATGGTAATGTGGAGGGTGTGGATAAGCTGGCAGGTGCAGGAATATTGAACTTCCTAAATATTTCGCACAACAG
>Ga0123354_10015595_pt1 | contig 11878 bp, 9 predicted proteins | sample TergutLab28metaG_2_FD_97872 | JGI IMG/M metagenome (GOLD analysis project Ga0123354, IMG submission 97872) | Labiotermes labralis P4 segment gut microbial communities from Petit-Saut dam, French Guiana - Lab288 P4 | ecosystem: Host-associated > Arthropoda: Insects > Digestive system > Gut ... | reverse complement strand
TTTAAAAGAAATAAAAAGTTTTTTTTTTTTTTTTTTTTTTTTTAAATGAATGATGAAGTAGTTCCTCAGTTCTAACCTGATCATTGCCTTTGCAGCTTGTGCAGCTACTATCATGCTGCAGTTTCCTAGTTTTTGTGTGCTTGTGGGGTTTTCAATACAGTTCATGGCTTAGAATACCAATAGTTTCTGTGAAGGTCCCATCATCTATAATGCTGATGAAAGTTTTACCCTGCTACTGGTTTATGAAGGTTCCTGGTTACACATGCTGTCTGTTCTTGAGGCACAAAAAGCAGAAGTGACAAAGAAGGGGGTAAGAGGTGTCTTATGAATCCTGTGTCTCAGTCATTCATTTTTCTGGCACTATCTTTGTTTCTTTCCAAATGATGGGTAAAACTTGTTTGACACCTCTGCTAGAGTTCTGAGAGGCCACAACTTAGCCTTAGGGAATTAATCTGCATTGGTCCATTAATGTGTCATAAAGTGATATTTTTGATGATGCATTATACTGGAACTTGCTTTCTGGCACAAGTTTCTTGAAGGGGGTATGTAATGGAACACTAACCATTCATTCAGCCTATGCAGTGTTGCTCCAAAATCCCCAAATTTGTCAGAACCTGAATAAAACAAGGCTCTTCATTCTCATCCAGCACTGAAGTATCCTATCACTGTCTTTGAGGTCAGAATTTGGGGCTTTTAATTTCTCAAATACAAGGTAATTTACATGGAAGTGTAAATATTGCACATTTTAGCAGTGTATGCAAGAGTGTGTTTCTTTTTTTTCCTGCAGATCCATGAATTTAATGATATATGCTGGGAGAAGTGCATGGATAAGCCTGGTAGCAAGATTGACAGTCGCACTGAAACATGCCTGAATAACTGTGTAGATCGTTTTATTGATGTGTCTCTTCTTATAACCAATAGGTTTGCTCAACTTCTTCAGAAAAGTGCTATGTAGTGTTGGCAGAATATTTTTTTATTTTGAAATTTACAGTCACTTATAGATGAATAAAAATTCTTTTACATAACAGAAAGTTAATATAACTTATGCAAATTAATTCCATGTATAGAATTTTTAAATATGTTTTTTTTCTGTATAATATATAAATCCTCTGGTATTTTACAGTTTGTCAGTGATTTTTTAGTAAAGATTTGCTGTATTCACTGATAAAAGAACTTGCCATGGTTGCGAACATGAACAGAAATTTGTTATATGAGATTTGAGGTTCTGACATTGATGGCTGTGAAGATTATGCTCTTATGGAATGAGACACCATGCAGTTTGGTAGGTTTTACCACCTTTTTGAGAGTACTACTCGCATCTCACAAAATATCTTCTGCCTTCAAGATAGAGGCCTCATGTTCCTCAAAAATATGTTGTGTGTCTATCAGACTGCAAATCATCACATGCCAGGAGACAGTCATTTTCAGAAGTTGTGATTACATTCATTTTTAACCCTTCATACAAAAGTTCCATTCTGTATACAGCCAATATGCAGAGTGTGTTTAGAAAGGTGGATATGTATTTAATTTGTCTTCTTCATGCTGCTTTTCAAATGCTCTGCATTTCATTTGAATCAAGAGGCCAGAAAAGGAAATTCTTTATTACATAATTTTTTTTGTGAATACAGTGTTACATTTTTATAGTACAAGATTTTCTGGGTATTCATTCCAAATATGTACTTTTACTTTTTGTGCAATGTAACTGAAGATACACATGTTTGTACCTGATTTGGAGTAGCATATTTTTTCTTTACCATCCATAAACCATCCTATGTGTTGTGAAGCTGGGTTCTGTTTCAGCACTGTCGTGGAGTCAGAGGCAGTTGCACTGTTACAGCTGTTGTAAGAATAAATCTGTAACATCCATTCTGACACATCTCCTATTTCTGGTAATTCACTTCCTATTTGATACTCAAGATTGATTTAACAAGCAGTTAGATGTTGAAACTGTGTGATATATTGCATTGTTTATGTTTTAAGTTTTTTTGCCTTATTCTTTAGTGTGCATATTCATAACACACACACCAAATTTGATTGACTCTTTTTCCCCCAAGAAATGGAGCAGGCAAGGTGACTGTATCCTGTTAGCCACACTCTTTTTTCCATCTGCCAATTTCCTTGTTGTGAGCAAAATAGAACTACTTATAATGGTCATACAACAAAATGTAAAATAATATTTAAGCATTTTCTTTTAATCTCCCACTTTCATGAAACATGATATGAACTACACCCATAAGTTTTGTTGTTTATTACAGCTAACAGGCAAGGCTTATTGACCATCTGTCTGCCTTTACAATGTTACTTATATACTGTCTCGTTAATTAGATGGAATTTGCGGATAGAATGTGTCAGTACTGTATTAGCACTGAGCTGTAATGTGCCATACTGCAGCTGGATCTCCTTCATGTGGTGTATCCCAGACCATATACATTTCCTGTGATGTGACTGAAAGTTGAACTGAGCTTTAGACCCTGTATAGATCAAGAGGAACCAGTGGCATAAGTTATGCTTTTTTTATAATTGATTTTCTGAAGATGTGAACATTTTGTACATCTGTAAGAATTTCACACTTTAAATACAATATCAGTCTGCAAGATGTGAGATTTTCATAGCAATGTGTTTGAAAAATCCAGTCTGTGATGTTACACCATTTCAACTGGTAAATATTTACTGGTGTTTCAGAGAAGCATAGTGCCTCCAAAAATTAGCAACTATTTACCACTTAGTAAGGTGTAATATTCTAGAAGACTTTTTCAAAATGTCAGTTTGTTTCACATTTTAAATTGTATTATGTTTCTCTGATGTATTGTTCTAAGGTAAAGTGGATTAATTCAGAAAGACGTGGAGAAAATTATATGATACAATTAGAGTGTAATGCATTTGGGCAAATACATTGAAAATATGGAGTGTTTTGGTGATTATTTTTAAGCATCCAAGTTTTGTATTTAGTCCAGATATGTAACAGACCAAAATGTAAAACCTTTTATATACTGAGGCAAGGAAACCTGCCCTTTCCTTGTCAGACGTTCATTTGTACTTAGACTATCGTCTTCCACAGTAGCTTGCTATTTCTTGTATGGTGCAACTTTTGCGACAGCATTCATCATAAACACCACGTGTATGTCTTCTGAATGATGCTGCATTTGATCTTGGGCGGAATGGGAACTGAATTTCTGGTTCTTCAATAGGTGGAGGCTGTATCCAGAAAGCAGAGTCATTCATGTCTTCTACATCTGTGAAAATAAATATACAAACCATTTTGTTCTATGATGATTGTTGTAGAATTGTACTGACATTTAAAAGGCAGCTGCTGCCACCATTTTCTACTTTTGATAGAGGCAGCAGGTTACTCAGAAATGTTGCTATGTTTGTGCTAGACTGGATGGCATCACATCCCTGAAGGTGGCAGTCCTAACAATCACTGCTATTAGAACCTCAGATTCCATTTTGTTCTGTATTTTCTAGATATCAAGTCATGGTTCAGCAGTTAGCTCTCTTGCTTAAGATTCAGAAGCTCCTAGGTAGGAGACAGCCCAGTAATGTGTCATCCTGAGTGAGGTTTTCAATGGCTTTGCTCACTCCGTCAAGGCCCAGCTTACTATGATAGCGTAAAGTAGCCATGACTCCTTCGTTCCACATGAGTTACAAATCACTATTCTGTACTAGCATCAAGAGTTTAAGGGACTTGCAGCTTCTAAAGGAAGTCTGGTTAACTTAAAACTGTGCATTGTATTAATCCTCGTGACCTTTGTGTAAACACATGCACTTCACAATGTCTGAATAGCTTCTGTAGGAGCTCCAGCCTCTGCAGCAACTTCCAGAACTTCTTGCTTATTATATTTGCCTTACATACCACTATTTTTGTTATATATATATATATATATATATATTAATTAAAAGAAACTCCTATTTATATGAAAATAAATGGTCTAATACTTTCTGAAGTTTTGTAAACCCTATTTTCTGATACCCTTATAAGTTTTCTAAAGATTGTTTTGCTGAACACAGTATGTTCTGGGAACAAAGCTCCACATTTAACAAGGATCAACTGTATTATGCATGTAAAACTGCAGTGTTAATCTGTCACACCATATTTAATTGGAAGGCATTTTGTATTAAAAAAAACACATAAAAAAAGTCTTCTTGGAGACATAACACCAGAAGAATAATTCATTTTATCCTTTTTGAAAATTTGCTGCTGATTTGAGACATGTGGTAGCTGTTTGCCCATTATGTTTTCCAATTTGTTTCACATTTGGGCAAAAGCCAATGCCAAAGGAAAACCCATATATACAATTCCTATCATTCCTGGGGAAAATCCAGTGTTCTACAGCCATTGACAGGTGCCTGGTGGGGATTGTTGAATGCAAATGTTTCTGCTTGGGAATACTTCCTGCGGTGTGAAAAGTTATCAGTAATTTGACCCTGAAGTTCAAGGGCAGTGGGTACTGTTGCAAGAGGGAAACATTCAGTTTTTCGTCATTTTGTTATTTTCAGTTGAATCGTGTGAGAATTGAATTGCTTTATTTTCTATTACAGGAATTTGTACTTCCTACTTCTAGATTATGAGCATTATGTTACTGTACTGTTACCTTGAGTTGCCTTTTTGAACATAGGGTAGTATTTTCCATTACAAACATATTGTAGCATATTTGCTAGATTTCTACCACAGTATTTATTTGTATTTTGTTTGTCTGATAACTGGAATAAGTCTGACTGAACTTGAGCTAGAGCATGTAGACAGAGGGCTGCAATGGCCACCAGTTGCAAACAGAGCCTCCACATCTGAAAAAAATTTTTTGTAATATGAGATAATTGGTGCGCAATACCCTGCAACTGTCACAGTTGCGTTAAGTTTTTACAAGTGACTACTTAAGATATGTTCAGGTGTTCATGAAACCCTGGGTTATTGGAAACTCTGAGCTGTATTACTGTCAGCACAGATACTGTTATGGTCCCTTTTGTCACCAGTTCTTATGAATCAGTTTTTAGATGAATCAGATAGACTTTTTAATTCTTAAGTCTTTAATGGCATTTTTTATTGCTAAAGTAAGAGCTGTATAATTCTGAGGTTTTTTGTGTGTTCTGGTAAATTTGTTTATAGTGAGGAGTTCTTAGATACCCAGGCTGATGGCATCCATAACTGGTTGTTCAACCCATTGGCAGTTACTCCTATATATGGAGGTTCTGGGAAAGTAAAATCAGGTTTATAGGACAATCAGTGGTTTTACTGTCTATGACTGTACTCCTTCACCAAATTCTTGAAATTACTGGCTTATTTTCATAAGCTGTGAAAGGATGCCATACTTTTGTGCAAACTCTTTTATTGCACCAATGCCATTATATAAGGAAAGTAAAAAATGAAGTAGTATAGATCTTTTTGAGAAACAATACCAAGAAGTGCATATACAGTTATGTAAATTTATTGTGGTATAAACGGCATAGCCATCTACATTTGTTGGCCACCTATTGAGGCCATCTTCTGGGAGGTGTTCTTTGAAGGTTGTATGACATAGAATGTCAAAGCATTTTACAAATACATAATGTTAAGTTTATATGTAATATATTTATATATAAATAGTATATTCTTCAAAAAACACCACTGAAGATGGCCACAATAATTGGCCAACACATGTAGGAGGCTACGTTGTTTTTACTATAGTGAATTTACATATCTGTATATGCACTTGTTGGTCTTGTTTTGCATAATGTATCATCATTGTATGGTCACGAATCATTTAAAATTAGTAAAGTTCTTATTTACTGAGTTGTTCTGGGGCTAGCAGCCATGTCAATGGTAGGCTAAACACCAATGTTTCAGAGACCTGCTCTATTCTGATGATGAGGGCTGAACAATTTAATGAATGTATTTGCCTCAGAAGCTTCAAAATTTATAATGTTCTCATACGAAAGTTTCCCATCATGATTGCGTCATATAGGGGCCTGGAGGTACATTTTCGTATGCAATCTCAGCACTTAATGGCCGCTCTGACTGCTTAACCTTTGGGGAAGGAGACCATGGTACAAGAAATGCCATGGAACAGAGTGTTTCTGTAGAAGCTAATTATCACACAACTTGTCTTGGAATTTCCCATCTTGTAAAGAACCTGTAGGCTTATTACCTTGTTCATAGGAGCTTGCTACTGGTCTGAATGGGTATTAATTTAATTCTTAATTAAGCCAAAGTGATCTGTTTATTTTATTTTTGATAATTAAAATCCTGTAGTTATTTTAAGCTGTGGTACCCTGTTGTGCTTCTAGAATACACAATAAAAGAAGAAATATAGCCCATCAATGCACAACTCTACTGTTTCAGTTATAAATGGTTGCCATTAATAATTGCTACAATACAGTTGTGCATTGACAGGCTCTATTTCTTCTCTTGTTATGTATTCTGTAGAGTTAATTATGTCCTCCTGTTACTTGAGTGTTATCACTGTAAAAATAGTAAGTGGGAATCTTGAAATTGTGTATGCCGTGCAATGTGCATTTGTTGGGTAATAAAAGAAGTGGAAAGTCCGAATTGTGAATCCCTCACGCAGATTTTCTGGTCTTCTGTCTCTTCCTTCCTCTTAGCAACTGGCGTAACTGACGGGCAGTCCGTAGCAGCTTGTAATTTGAAGGGGATCCATATTAAACGCGGTGTTTGTGAAACTGTGCATTCATGTAATAAATCCTTCGGCATGAAACAGGGTTCTTAAAAAAGAAAACACCCCCTCCCCAGATAGTTAATAAATGTTTCTTCTATATACAACCCGAAGGATAATTACCGCATTCACACGCAGTCACTGAACGCGTCTTCAGCCAGATCAATTCAGTCAGCATCTTCATACCCTATTACTTTGAGGACCATTTTAATATTGTCCTTCCATTTGCACCTAGGTCTCAAAAATTTTCATTGCGTTTCGTTATCTTCTACACGTGCTGCATGTCCCGCGCATTTCGCATTCCGTGTCCACTTAATGCATACGAGTATGCTGAATTAAATAAGTTTTTAGAAGAATGTAAGCTATTCTGAAACTTGGCAGCCTAGGACTGTGAAGTTACTTTCTTGTATGTCGTCAGATATACCGAAAAATATTTCAAATAAAAGTCACAGATCTCGGGCTTATGCCTTATTGTGAGTTATGTGAAGATGGCTATGTTCTTGAAGAAATTATAGGCCAAAATTGGGTTTAAAAAGTCTTGCAGATGAGGGTGTTATATTCGACCGATTCGAACGAAAATTAATTTTATTGAATAACCTACGTAAGTCGACAGTATTAAACTGAGTCGAAACCCGCATTTTGCATGCATGGATACTCCCCCCCCCCAGAAATAATACGGTGAAAAGAGCAGTATAAGGCAGTACACGAAACGTTTTGAGTGCGTTTTCAAATAGACGGTGCTAAGGCCTATAATATTACGAGGTAGAGAACGCTTTTAGGAGCTTCTGCAGATCATGACTATTAGCTTCTTGACTCTCCTTCCGCATGGAGCAGAACGACTCCCACCCGACGAATTTCGTACTTGGGGTTTTTACTACAACTTGTTGGCACATTTCGATTTTGGTTACAATCAGTCAACAATAAGTTTGCTTGAAGCCATACATAGGTTATGATCTGTCGCCGTAATTGGGCTTTAAAAATTAGCCAATGTTCTATGAGTCGTGGGTGCTCGGGTGGAAGGAGCAACTTTTAAGCACACTGTGTTATCTGTGAGGTGCGAGCTGAGGCTTTAGAAACAGTTGAGCATCCAGCGTGATTAATTATAAACGTCTAGTGTCGAGGTTTAGGAAATACCGTTTGTAAGTCTCTCCACTCAAAGATATCTTGTCGAGATCGATTGTAAGGCTGTTGCTAGGATCCGAGGACAACTTACAATGACGGTTAAAAAACTCGGTGTTTTGCTGGAAAATATTTACAAATATGACATACTGGGGCAATAACAGAGCGAACGCATCAGAAGTGTTATGTCCTGCCGATATTTCCACGCTTTTTATGTTGAATAGAAATTTCGGAGTAACTGTAGATGATTTTAGTCAGTATTGTATATTGTCACAGTCTTATTTCGCATTGCGCATTGCGCAAGACTTATGAACCGATTTCGTTCTTTATTACACTTGTATAAACTAGCTCAAACCTGCTCTGATGGTGCCAATTCCCTGTTTCTGTGAATGTGACATTTGGCGACATTAGCGTTGATTTTGTGAACTTACACCGCGCCAATTGTTCTGTGCTATGCTGTGCTACTCTTTGAACTTTAGTATTAAGACCTTCTGGAATTAATAGTCAGTGGTGGAAGATCGTGTGAAGTTAAAAACAAGTGATTGCTGTCATTTCTTTAGCGTAACGCGTCAATTAATTCGTATCGAGGTTTTCAAACAAACGTGGTTCAATGTCACCGAAAGATTTGTGTAATACTAAATGTGATTCCTATAAAGTTGTGCAGTGTTGCGTGATTTCACATTCCAGTTGGTGTGTGGAGTACGTCATTTTTCAACCAATCTAGAACTTCAACAGCAGTGGTAGGTTTATACTTTTAAGTTATAAATAACAACATTAACCATACGTTTATTCTATGTTTTATAGCAAACTGACTATTGACACTATTAGACACTATTGTACGCTTCACAGCAAAGCAATTTAGCTGTGGAGGTAACCTTATTTCGGTAGTCTGTACATGCAGTATGGATGACCTGTATTAGATTGGGCGAAGGGTGTTTTAAGTTTTTACGTTTAGATCAAATCCGTTTCAGGCATGTACGTGGTTTATTCCGTACATTTTGATATCTCATGTACATCTACAACATTGCGGTTTGCTGTGCTAGGGTTGCTATAAAGATCGTGCTGGTGCCAGGTTACTTACACAAGTTGGGTACATTAATGCGGATGATTTTATTGTAGTATTGCCCAAGACGTAAGAGCCACAGGAATGAAAAGTAAACTTATGTTGGTAGGTTATATGATGAAGTTTTTGTGACGTGCACTTCAACAGTTTACAGGTATTCAGTAAGAGCACTAGGAGTAGCCCGGCACACATCCCCGTGCCGTCAGTTAAGGAGCCCGTAACCTCACAGCAAATCCCGCCAAGGGGATGAAAAATTGTGAAGCATATACAGGATCTTGTATGTACCCCCAGAAGAAGAAATCAGGCGGTGTAAAGTCAGGGGAAAGGGGCGGCCCAGTGATAATGCCATCTCTGCAAATCCACTTCTTTGGAAACTTTTTAGTCCAAGGTTGCAAGATGAAAATGCGGTAGGCAGATCGGATTTCAAATAAAATGCATTAAAATGTCACTTAAATATTTGTTATTACAAATTCATGATCATCGTGAAATTAGAATAGTATTATATTTTTTAACTCGAATTAGTCGCCCCACTTCAGTGGCGCCATAGGCGGTCGCCTAACTAGGCTGTATGGACTGGCCGCCGATGGGTGTTCTACACCAGTCACTTTGCCTTCGGCAAGAAAGAAGGGCCTGAACTTATTTCTTTGGATAGAATGAAAAAAGACTTTGATCTTAGGACCGTCCCTTGTAGTTTCTTGAGCCACTGCATGGGGATTGTTGCTCCCCACGATTCTAACGTTATGTAAATTATGCCCGGGTAGATGGAAGGGGGTTTCGTCACTGAACATAATGTTAGCTGTAAAAATGTTGTGACAGCAAAACGTTTAGCGAAATTATTCTTGGGGTGTTACATGTTGCACGTTTGGTTTTCGTAACTTTAAAGTTCTAAATTAGTTCCCAGAATTTTATGCGCTGTCGATTGTGGCATGTTTAATTGTCGGGTAGGTTGTCTTCTTGCGTTTTTGTACTGTGACAAAAAAGAAAAACCCTCGAACTACATTCACCTTAGTTTCAGTGAGTGGTCATTTACCGTGCGTTTATTCTTTACAAATGCAACTACCTCACTGACACATCTTATGCGCATTTTCGTTAGTGGGTCTGTACAAAATTTTGCATGATACCTCCTTTCATTACAACCACAGACTTCGATATCGTGATACCAGAGCACACACTTGACTGCAGTGCTAGGGTCACTGGTGAAAACGTTGGGTGCCCCCAAGTTTCGCAATTTCGAGTCTTGATCATTTTACCTACCTGAGTATGCTACGTTTATTTTTCAGTCCTGTGTTTTCAACTTACGAGCAATATGACATTAACACATCTACATTTTATGTGTTCACCCTGTAATATCCTATATGCAAATTCCTATCTCGCTCGAGACTTGACTTTCTGAAGGCGGTGACTATGAATAGTACTTCTCTTCTCGGATATGACGCCATGTGGGGAGTAGTGTTTTATTTAACGTGGTTGTCAGTAGCCAAGTTCGTGTGTCGTCCCTGGCAGATGAATGAAATATGAATGTGGAGCATTTGTGGGTTGATAATGAGTGGGGAAAGCTGGGGAAAGCTGAAGTACTTGGAGAAAAGCCTGCACCGACGCCACCTTGTTTACCACAAGTCCAAAATGGAGTGGCCCGGGATCTAACTCGGGTCCTCGTGGTGAAAGGCTGGCGACTAATCTGAGTGTAGCGTTGTAGATGTTTAGCAGCATGTCAGAGGAAGTAGGAAGTTACTCCGAAACGTCTGTAGCAGAGTCAACGGCATCGCATCCCTTAAAACAGTAACCATCTTCCCGATTGAAATATTTATTCTGTCAATAGATTCCTGGTAAATCACATCCCTCATGACATTTCTGTGACTGAATCAATGTGCCGTGACGTCAGTAACATGAATATTAATGACGAAGAGGAAGTCCGGTTTCTTGTGATGTATGAAGACTTGCATGGATTAAATGCTTGGCAGTGGATGGTGAAGTGTTTCCCAACCGCTGGACTGCGGATCGTTACCGCTCCATGCAGAAGCCTCGAAATCATTTCATGTACTTCGACTTACAATTCACTGTTGTTCTGTAGAACAATTGTGGAAACATTTATCTCTGCATCGGAAGAAATTTAGTGGTTTTCCTCGGCAATGGAGTACTATCCTCTTCACCATCCGCATCTTTTAACTGTACACATTTATCATGATACAAAACGACCTTTACAAGTGATACACCGTCAAATGATCTGTTGATAGGAGTGTCAGCTTTGTAGTTGGCGATCTGTCTGATTATCAATTTCGGGGGAAAAATCCACTTAATCACTTCACTAAGAGTTTGGCTTTCAACTCTATGAGTAGTAAACAAAGAGAATAAACAACTATTCACATAATACTAATGCCAACAATGATAATAATAATAATAATAGTAATAATAATCGATATCTGGGAAGCTCGAGACAGAAAGTTCTGATGTAAAAGTACAAAACGTTTATCGCGGGCAGTAACATTACATGAACCATATACTGTAACTACAGAACAGATGCAGCATTATATGCCATAGAAACGTATTTTAAAGTATATTTTTGTAAATACCCTGTATAAGGTGATAAATATACTAATAAATCTCGATCAGATACGTATTATATTAATATAAACTTATAAAACCTACCTTACATTCACTGGAATAGGTACACAACAGATGCACAAAATCTCCTCCTACATGTTTCGGCAATCCCTGAGGATGGCACCCATGGAGTGCCGAAACATGTAGGGGGAGATTTTGCGCATCTGTTGTGTACATATTTCAGTGCATGTAAGGCTGGTTTCATAAGTTGATTAACCTTTTGGCGCCGGAATTATTTTTTTAAAATTTTAGCACACCCTGTATAGAAAATGTGAATAATACAGGAACCAAATACGTTAGAATTATGAAACAAACTGCATTTTGAAGAAAAAAAAAAGGAGAGTATATACCATGTTTAAAATATTCGGTACCTATATTTGTTGAATAAATATATAAAATGCAACTTTAGAGGTTAGCGGTGCGGTACGACCACTATAGTTGACATTAG
>Ga0123354_10015594_pt1 | contig 11878 bp, 6 predicted proteins | sample TergutLab28metaG_2_FD_97872 | JGI IMG/M metagenome (GOLD analysis project Ga0123354, IMG submission 97872) | Labiotermes labralis P4 segment gut microbial communities from Petit-Saut dam, French Guiana - Lab288 P4 | ecosystem: Host-associated > Arthropoda: Insects > Digestive system > Gut ... | reverse complement strand
TTAGTAATTAACCAACTTAATGCACAAAATCTTGTTTTATAATAAGTTTATTATATGCGTCTACATGTTTCGAGCACTATGTGCTCATCATCAGGAGGTCAAAATTGTATTATACAGCATCTGGTATCATCACACTCTGTAGGTGGCCGTCCTATGCACGGGACGGCCACCTACAGAGTGTGATGATACCAGATGCTGTATAATACAATTTTGACCTCCTGATGATGAGCACATGTGCTCGAAATATATAGAGGCATGAAATAAACTTATTGTAAAACAAGATTTTGTGCATTAAGTTGGTTAATTACTGAGATTATACTGAGATGCACGGTCAGCAAAACGTCAAACTTGTGATGTTCTTTGTCGCAAGTAATGGTTGGCGGATTTAATGCTTTCATTGGAATTAAAGTTGACACTGGTGTTAATGCCGAAACTGAAGTTTCCGTGTGATGGAACTTGATGGAAACTGGCTGTCTTGGTTTCTTAATTAGACAGGATGTCATAAAAATTGCGTTTTCCTAGTTTCATCTGTTTTCAATTTGTTCTTGAATGAACTATTGATTTGTTACTATTAATGATTTTAGCTTATTACTATCCAGGTTCTTATATCACAGCGGAGAGAAGCAGGATGCTAGCAATCATTTTCAAAGTTTAATATGTCCGTAATTTCAACATGAATGGAGCATTGATCTGTTTACTTATTAGGTTTTTCACGGTCCTTGATTAAATATTGGAAGAGATGAATTCAGCAGACATTTCCCGGATATAATCCGCTCACAGTTTGAAATGAAAAAGCGCGACAGTGTGAATGTGTCAGCATGAACATTTACAAATCACCCGGAGCCGTAGGATGATAGTTACAGTTACCATGGCTTCGTGTATCTCTGCGCTAGACGTCATGCTGTGTGAATATTAGTGACATGCGATATGTCACCACCCTCGAAATTACATTGTTGCACATTCAACGCCAGTTCCATCCGTTCTGAAATAGCGTGTTAGCGGCTTCGTTTCTTTCTTCACTCTTCCCTATCAGAGATTACGTTCCAGGCATAGACATAGATTGTAGAGAAATGTTACAATATACACTGAGAAAATAGGTGTAATATGAACTGACTTGTGGTGGCGTCAGAAATGATCTACTGGCAGACTTTAAAAATAATCTCAACCAGGAATGAAACATGTGGCAGGGGAAATGAACGGTATTAGTTATACGGTATTACATATTAAGAACATAATTTATGAAACGTAACGAGATGTATTCCATCATGACAGTATTAGGTATGTCGTTTGTTCCTTATTACTTTCTAATAACAAGGCACTTGGAGAAAAGTTAAATCAGTCGACACGTGGCACAACAGTAGTAATTTCAGTTACTAAGATTGTACTCAGATATTTGTTCGAATAAACACAGGCTCTTGGATTTTGGCAGATGCTACAGTTAATTCAGAAATTTGTTATAGTGATAGCTACATAATTGAAGCAGATTCTTGCCTAAATCTAATCGAGCAGATTGAAACTAAGTGGGTACTTGCCACATTACTCGTGTTATAAGTCACAACGTCAGCAGCTGAGGACTAGGTTTTGTAACATGATGACAATAATACAGTCTTCTAGCAGATTCATATACAATTCAATAAATTACGTACAGTAATTATCAGAAATTTTTACAATAGAGTTACTAATTGTGCAATTAATTTTCATATGGAATTCAAAATAACGAAATATATAAAAATGTTTTAAATTTGAAGGTTTTACTCTACTGTTAGATATATGAGTTTTAATATGTTAACGTTGCATCAAAATGCATGTAGGCTGAACAACACGACATTATGTTAAAACAGTACCTGTTAGTTGTATCTAGAAGTGGTTGTATACTATATGGAATAAACTGAAGACAGTGCCAAATGCTGAAGCACGTTTTATCATAATTGGGCCTGTAATCTTCATCATAATAATCATCATCGTCATCATCATTTCAATAGGTCTCGTGGTTCGTTTCATTCGCAATGTTAAAATCCGGGAAGTTTTTCAAGGGAGTCTTGTTTTCCTTTCTCCCTGCTGGTTGGTATTTTATAAGTTTCATGCCGGAGGCTGAGTTTGTCAGTTCTACGAATACTTCGTATCCATTTATCTTTGTAGTTATTGATTTTTGCCCAAAAATTTGTTTTTTAAATTCTTTCAGAATTCGATATTTAATTTGTGGACGAAGAGCATGTATTTTGGGTTTTTTTTCTAAAAAAATGTCACCTCCGATACTTTGATTCTGGATTTATTTTGTTTTGTTTAATGTTCAAGATGCCCTGCCATAGAGTAGGGTGGGTATTATTCATATGTTTTTGTATTCGCTTTTTGGTTTTCTTCTAGGTATAGGAAGGTTCTATGATTTGATTTATTATCTGAGTTTCTCTAACAATTCTGCTAATATGATTCTCCTATCTTTTTATCTTCTTACGAGTGTGCATTCCGGGTATTTGCACTTGTTTATTTGCTCTACTTTTTATTATTAATTACCTTCTCTCTTCTGATAGGGTCTTGTGCTTTGAATTCCATTGCTGTAGTTTCGTTTTTTGTACTCGTATTATTATTTCAGGTTTTGATATTATATTGTATAATTTGCGTACCCACCTCTCTAATATGGTGTCATATTCTGGTATTTTTACCTGATTATCTGAAAAAGGAGGGTTTTATGTCTTTCTTTATTGTTGTTTGTTTTCGGTTCATATTTTCTGTATTCCGTTTTGGAAGTATTTCGTAGGTCTGTATCAAATATTGTTGGAGAGAGAGGCAGTATTGACGTACTCCTTTATTACTTTATACTCAATGTGTCATATCGTTGTTAAGGCTTATTTTTATTTCACTTTGTTCGTATGTCTTTACTGGTACTCCAAGTAAGGGGCGGGGGATGTTTCTTTTTTACGGAGACGCAGGATAGCAGACCTACCACCAGACTAACTCATTGCAAGGCAAGGTCCGTAAACATTTGTAAGTCTTAATGCATACAGCCGGATGGATCCGTATCTGAGAGCATACGCAAAGTAGTGGCATACGCTATGTAATTAGGCTGATGTATTAGCATTTCAGTGCCAGTGAACTTAATGACTATAATTAAGAGTAAAGCCGTCTCCTTGCACAGCATGAAGTGTGTGTGTGTGTGTGTGTGTGTGTGTGTGTGTGACGGGAGCCGAGGCATACCATAACGCCTTCTTAAACTTGGCACTACATGAAAGTTAACGTTTAACTTTACATTGAGGTTACTTTACCTTCAGGGCGAGAGCTCCCTGTTGCCATTATATAGGAGGCGGGATGTTTCGGAGAAGCAAGAAATTTCTTCAGCATGTCGGAAATCGAACCACGATTACTCGATCGCCTAGCCAGTACTCTAGTCACTGTACCTACTGAGATTCCCGCATGTTCAATGAATCTCGTATGTAATATGCATTACGACTTTTCGTACCGAAAGATTTTGCCTACTGGATAAGAGCATAAATTAGAATAGAAGAAAGAAAGAGAACTGGAACTTAGGGAAAGACATCACAGTTATGTTATCACCCTCGGTTCCTCTCTTTCTTTGGAACTACATACAGAAAGAGTTCAATCGCTTTCATCGATCCGATCCCAGTTTTCCTGAACATTATTCGGGGAGAGGAACAGAGAAAGAGGAACAGTAGAAGAGAGAGAGAGAGAGGATGGAAAATTACTTTGCATGTCTCAGCAATAAGACATGGAAGCTTTTGAACTTAGAAGGGGCCTCTCTCCATTCCTTTTCATTATGCGAAGTTTGAAGGATTCTTTCACCATACTCTTCGAACAAAATAGTGGTATTATAGCAGAAATTATTTGACTTAGAGCTTCATACCATGCAGTCAGGTTGCTAAGAATGGAGAGATAAACTGGGGTACCTCTGAAAAATATACCCTGCATTGCAGCAGCTATTATGTAATATCAATGAAACTATGCTTTGAGAGAGACCCTATAACCTATTTCATAGGATTCCACGTTGTTCGTTGGCTTTGTCTCGGCATTTTTGCGAAAAGGGTACCATTACTCTATTGTGCCACAAATTCCACTCCGGATGCTTCGGAGTTTAATTTGCTGGCCCTTTAGATTAAGTTTGATTCATTGCACAAAGTCGACAGGTGGAGAATGTGCGGCGCAGCGTGGAAAACTCCATTGTTCCGCCATATTGCCGCATGCGCACTGCCGGAAGTGGCTTCAACTATTTCTATTCTCCTTGCCACATTCCCAGTGTTCAAAACTCGGATCCGGATACAGTGGTCGAAGTTTAAAACTCACTTCCCAGCCATATGCATTCGCTTAGATATTGTGTCGAAATATAATCTGTAATGGCAAAACAGATTTGATTTGCATCGAAAATATGGGAGACTGCATAATAATAATCATCATTGTCACCATCATCATCATCATCACAAGAGAAATAAAGTATTCGGCTTAATATCTTTGCAAAAGTATGTAAGAAATGTCTAATACTAATTGTCTTCGCAGAACTATTCCTTACTGCAGAAATTCTTATATTTTTATTTTCAATAGTAGATGCTGCTGATGGAAATATGTGTTACAAAAAAGTCAAAAATTTTACAAAGTTCTGTTACGTTTGTCCTTTTATCATTAATGTGCAATGGGCATGGAAGAGAGATTTTTACATACTGCATGGAACATTTATTCAAAGTGTCCATGTATTTTCTTGAGAAAAAATGTCCAGATTGCAGTATTTCTGTGTATGTTCTGAGTAGTGGCAGCAAGGGTTGACCAAACCTGCGAAGATTCGACTGTTGTTGTCGATCTTAGAAAATCAGGTAAGTTTTTTTTTGCGTGGCCTCCAATGAATTAATATGCGTAACATATTTTGTGAAAATTGGTCAATTTGCTCAAAAGTTGAAGTAGGGAATACACAGAAAAAATAAAAACAGGATGTTTATTTCATAAACGTATATGTTTAATTTTAAGGTGCGAATTTTTCGCAAATATTTAGGCCTCTATGAAGATGTGAACTGAATTGAACAATGGCAAGACTGGTTGCTGTGGTGAGTTTTTGTGGGCAGGTAATGAACCTGTGGCTTGTACAAAATGCAGTTGTCCTTTAACCTTTTGGCGCCGGAATTATTTTTTTTAATTTTAGCACACCCTGTATATAAAATGTGAATAATACAGGAACCAAATACATTAGAATTATGAAACAAACTGCATTTTGAAGAAAAAAAAACGGAGAGTATATACCATGTATAAAATATTCAGTACCTATATTTGTTGAATAAATATATAAAATGCAACTTTAGAGGTTAGCGGTGCGGTACGACCACTATAGTTGACATTAGGCATCAAAAGGTTAAACTAGTTAATTTAATGTTCACTTCTCAAGACTCAATTTCCCTTTGGGACTTGATTAATGAATTCAGTATGGGAAAACTGCGCAGAATTTAGTGAAGAGAAAAGGGTTGGGAAAGAGACCACTTGACAGGTCCAGACGTAAACGGGGGGATAATATTAAAACGGATTTTATATAAATTTTGTAAAAGGAGAAGTAATGGTTTCAACTGACATGTGATAGTGCAATGTTCGGCTTTGTAACATTTTGGTGCAAATCCACTTTCTGTAAGGGTAGGAAATTGCTTGACAGTGCACTCAAAATTTATTCAGGAAATGTTCTGCGCAATGGTGTTAGTCCATTATATAGCGTCGAATAATATGTAAAAAAGGTAATTAATTTTACTTGTGTAAGTAGTGAGATGGGTATCCATGGTGTATTCCAGTAGCCTGGAAAAACTAAGAAATAACACGACGGGACTGTTCGGATTCGACCCGGATACCTTCTTAATAAAATTACAACGATCCCTCACTATGTGCAGAGGTTGCGATTGGAGAAACCATGCTTGGAAAACCCCGAGGTTATAAGGGAAATTCAGATTTGGGGGGCCCTCTGCACATTGAAAACCATAAAAGATTAGATTGTCTGTTCCCTCACTGAACACTGAATGTGCTGTAGGCAACAACAAATTTAAAACGAAATTCGACGTTATACATAAAACATGTCACAAAAATATGTATCTGATAAATAATATTGAAGTCAGAAAATTTATTTCGGATACTCTTCTTTCCTCCCGCAAGGAAATGTGGTTCTGTTGTTACGAATGCACTTATTTTTACTATGTGCACACCATTCAGAGCCGCCAGTATACAAATGCAATTGTTGAAAAAAAATGGTTATGATTGTAAAACTGCGGATATTTGAAATCGTCGATAGGGAAATCGCAGCTGGCGGGGAATTGCTGTGCAATATCTTTAAAACTGACTCGGTTGTAGCTGCATACCAAATTCCATTAAAAACCGCGTTAGTAACTTAGAGTGCGATTTGCACCATGGTTATTAGCACTGAAACTTATTACGTGTAAACAGTTATGCCGTTAATGATTCTAATGTGACTGACATTTAATTCGTTTGAAAATTAGCAGAAGAAATGTTCTGCATTTCTTGCTGTCATTGTTACATATTCGCTACGTTTGCAAAAAATAAGTCATTGCAGACTATTAGCTATGAATATAAGAAGATCCCATTATGATTATAATAATAGCATGAGATAGTAGTTTGCTAATCCAAGGGGGTAGTTTAGTCTGCTCCCCCCTCTATCCCCTTCAAAACCGATGTCGGCTCTCCTCTTTTCTCCATCCGACGCCCAAAAGCAACATTGATTGGAGAATATGCATTATACCGCTAGGGGTCTCAGAGATCGTTTCGGTTGGGTGTTTCTTTTTCACCAACGAGGCGCTGCTGTCGTCTACAGCAGTAGCTGGCTCTCTGTCGCCCGAGCGCAGAGCCATGCCGTGCATTTCAGTACCAGTAGACTGTTCGCGGTCATACAAAGTGCAAGTGCAGTGATAACCTGACAGTGTATTTGAAATATATAGAATTTATTTTTAAAATAATACGGTGTTATGTAGAAGTGATATTGCAGTGTTATATTTTGGATATAGGAGAGCAAGAGGAAATATATATTTGGGGAAAGATAGTAAATAATTCAATGCTTTAAAAAAGAAGGTACTAAGGAATCAAAATGGTGGTTCTATGTTTGATAATTGAATTGTCGGAAGGGGAAGAAATAATTCGTTAGCAGTCTGGAGGTGGCAAAGGGGCGGGATTGGTGGTGTTGGGGGCAGCAGCACCGGCAGAGGCACCGGCCCCGAGGGTTGGCGGGGTTTCGGGGCCCCATCATGGCCTGCTGGCTGCTCGCCTCCTGGAGTGCCCTCACATGGATTGCATCAGGTAAAGCTATACGATTTGCATTTCTGAGTAGTTCATTGCCGTACTATTGTTAGTGAATGTGTGTGTGTGTTTTGTGTCAGTACTCATGTTGCATGGACAGGTGTTTGTTTAGCCCATGCGGCACCTTGTTCCTGTAGTCCGTTGACAACTGATAGTAGCTGCCGGCAGACCGTATTGCGGCTTTAGCATGAAACAGTACCTGACGTTAAATAAAACGGCTTCTCAGTACGATGTGCAGTTGGCCGTGGTAAGCTAGAATGATGAGGGGAAAGCTGAAACCAGAAAATATGTTGAACCAAACAGCCGTAAGGTGAGATTTATAATTCCTATGCCTAGCAATCACATATTACCCGATCAGAGATACACAAGATAAGACAACCATTAAAGTAAAGCTGTTTCACACATACTGTGAAGATCGTTGTGACTTCCTCTTAGTCTGGTAGAAATTAGCAGACTTTTTGATGGTAGTTAACTGCGTTCATACTCGGTTCGTGGGTTTCGTCGAAACGTCGCTTCGAAGTATTTCTACAAGACTACACGGTGTCACATCCCAGAATACTGTAATATTTGGATTTATATTTTTAATTTTGCAACAGACGAGGGTTCCGAAATGACAGCTGGTTGGAAATTCCCCAGAGATGGTTACAGCACTTTATAAATTGTTACGGAGAGCTGCAATGAACTGTGCCACCATGAGTGCGATTCGCAGCTACATAGAAAGATCTAAAATTCGGAAATATTCTACATCTTGTCTAGTGTTCTCAGGTAAATATGCACTTCTTTTATTTGATTCTCATATTTCTGTTAAAATATTATACACGTGTGTTTTCTACGAACTATACATCCGGCCATAATTTCCCGCCTGTGAGAGGGAATATGTTTTTTTTTTGTTTGTACCATATCTTTGGTCCTACCCAGCCTCTTGTCAAATGGGTCAAGTAAAGCTGCTAGCCACTCTCAATCACCCAATACCGCGGTTACGAACTAGAAGACATTCATGTACTCATCCCAAAACGTCTTCCGGTGTCGTAATAAAAAACAAATTGTACTCTTACTGGATACAAAGGATTGGGGCTTTTATTCTGAATACAGCATACACTGTATTTTCATTTAATGTTCACATATATGACAACATTTTTTATTGGAAGCTGGGATGGTGGTCCGTATACTGATTCGGCTGTATGCTGGTCGACCTACGAAACGAGGTTCGATTGCCAGCTGGAGCAAGAAATGTTTCTATTCCTATAATCACCCCAACCGGCCCTAGAGCTCATCCAAGTTCCTAATCAATGGACACCGAGGGCTGTATCGCCTAGAGTAAAGCGTCTTCAGCATGAAGCTGATTGCTTAACCCCTGCTTGGTGCCGAGGTTATGCAGGCGTGGAGGTACACATCCACTCCCCCTGTGCCTTTATGGGGTGTGAGACAGTTTTACATCTTACAGATTTTTGTTATGCCTGCACATTTTACGAAAACTTTTACAGGGATGTGTTACTAGTGAATGACTTTCTTTACGAACCGGATTGAAATTTTGTGATCCCCTTCCGGTGTACCGTAATATGTCACAGAATTTGTTCTCCGCTTTTTAACGTTTACTATCCCTGAAACCCACAGTTCTGTCTTACCCGGTAAATTGGATTACTGTGTTTTAGATAGGTACTACGGTTGGACCTTATCCGTCAAGTGGAACAGCTTGCGGCATTTGACTGTCAGAAGTACTTTGAAGGGTAATGTGTTACATGACAGACGGGTGTAGGCGGTAGAACGTAATGGTTGTCCGAAGAACCACTTAGTGTAGAGTTACATTATTTAGCCAGGACAGCGTAGTCGGTAAGGTGACTGTGTTGCAGTTGGTATGTACCAAGGTTCGAATGCCGACAGGGGCTAGAGAGTCTTGTCATCTCCAAAAAGTCCAAACCGGTTCTAGGGCCCTCCAGTTTTCCTCTTCGGTGGGGACTGGAGTTACTTCCTGGGCGTAAAGTGGCTGAGATGTGAAGTTCACTACTCACCTCGATCTAGGGCCGAAGTTAAGAATGAATGGAGCTATGACGCTTCGTCCCCTATGCGCCTTCATGTCACGGACAGGGAAAAATTCTTTTTCTTTTAACCTTCACATCCACTTGGTATCCGCCAGTAAATATATTTTAGCCAGCTTCAAATACAAGATTGCACTCCCAAATAGGGGTTTTACCATTTTGTACTGAACAGTTATAGCTATGATATTTAGGTGCCTTCGCATGGCCGCATATGTACTTGTTAGCTTCTTGTTTTTCGTCTGTCCATATCAGCGCGGCCCCCACTGGACGGAATTCCGTAAAATTTGATATGGAGGGCTTTTATGAAGATCTGTCGAAAAAGTCGAAATATTGTTAAAGCTGGGCAAATATGTCGTCCAGTTTACATGAAGACCTAAGTACGTTGGTTGCTGGCGACAATTAATTGCCACAAAAGTGTCCTCTTCCAGTGAGATGGCATCAGGTAGTTGAAAAAATTCCATGTTTAGGTTCTTTTCGTGAAAACTTGTTTCATCACTCACCTGGTTAACAAGTAACCGGCTTTAAAGGAACAACAATTATGTCTTGCTGTATTCAAGCAACGAAAGCGCCCTGTTCAGAACCAAGTAAAATTATTATTATTTAGCAAGTTATACAATGTTTCCACATCTTCCTGCGCCCATTTGACAATTCCCAAGTAAAATTAAATGTCAAATTTCTTCTTGTCTGTGCCATTACAGCTTCACTTAGTCTGAACCTGGGCACTAGAAGGAGGCTTCACATTCCGGCCGCTTTACCCCCTGAACAATAATTCTGGTGTCTGTTGAGTAGGCACCTGGATAGACCCCAGAGCCGGTCCGGGTGTTTTGGATGAGAGGAAATCTGTTGCCCCTGCCGGGATTGGAACGCTGAGCTGACATCTATATGAGTTTTATACATGCCAAGTTATGGTACCTTTCTTTCAGATTTTCGCCAAAATTGTTTTTAAATTTCCCAGTTCCCTCGTGCGTGCTACGTACTACGCGTGTAGCTTGTGTAGTCTACTTTGATTTCATGACCAAGGTCGAAACATGTAGCTTGATTGTGGAAATTCAGGACATTCGCTTTTCCAGTAAATCAAGTTGCGCTGGGCCGTGTGATTTAATTGGGAATAGAAAATTTTACAGCTGGGCGATGTTCGTGGGACAGATTAATGCGTCATGAAGGACTGTCACTCGGACATCAGACATCCGTATGCCAAAAGATTGCAGCAGGATTTAAAGAGAAGCTGCTTGACTGCCTTTGGCGCGGCACTCAATGAAGGAAGAGAACGCATTGCGTTTAAGCATATCGCAAATGCAGACGAGACGGGGTGCAAAGGAAGTTAAATTTAGAAGCACATGTTATGAAAGAGAGCGTGTGGCAGTGATGCTGTGGGATATAAGTTCCACGATACTTTATTCTCAGTGGAAAAACGATTATTAATAATAATGAACTGTCAAGGTTAGGTCCAGTAGAGACTGTTCTTTCCTAAGAATGTACGTTCCTTAGAGGCGTTGTGCGTGCATAGAAAATGGATGGTTTACAGTTGGATTGGTGGAAGATGGGTGAAAAGTCCGGAAAGATGCCCTGGGGTCCTGCATAGTCCAAAACGCCCGGTACTCCTTGAATACTGTTTAGGGCACACCTACCAAGGGCTAAACTTGAGAGGAAGGATTGTTGCTGTGCTGCGAAACGCACTGCACCAACAAGCCAACTTCAACCACTCGATTTTGCAGTTAGTATATTGCTTAAAGATTATTCAAGGAATAAATGCGAAGCTCTATTGCTCTCTGAAAAAAAAAGTTCTACTAGCAGAATCGAATATAATCCAATACTGACGGCTTCAAACCTTGCAGGATGGGTCTCGGCCGCTTTTTGGAACGCTTTAGGAAAAATAGCTTACGTCAAGTGAATTAGTTTCCAAATTGTTGCACTAGTTTTATACATAAATGGTACTGTTACATGTTTCGGCCATAACTTATGATCATCTTCAGGGAGTACATCTACACAAAATGCATGTGCGATTAAAATATAACATAGTCTTGGGTAAATGGTAAAATCTAATTTTGACGTTTTGCTGACCGTCCATCGCAGTATAATCCTAGTAACTGACCAATTTAATGTACAAATTACTAAGGTACAATGTAAATTTAAGAGTAACTCTTCAATTTATATTTCACCATTTACCAACATAGAGTGAGGAGTAAAACTTGTTTAACCGTTCCCTTTGTACTTCATCATTTATCAATTGACTGTGTATGATCTCTGTGTAACATGTGTGGTGGCCGAAACAGACTGGATTAACCTTTATATATGAACTAGTGCAATAAGTTCGAAATAATTAACCGATGTATGTTAACTGCACGGAGGATGTATACTATTAAAAGTGTAAGAGTCGTGCACAGAGTGCTTCATTACAAGTACGATCAATTGCACAGACAGTATGACAGTGGTAGTTGAAGAAAAAAAGACCAACTTGATGTCACTTGCTATTTTATTTCACTTCTTATGTGCTCAACATGTTTCGGACATTAATATATCCATCATCAGGAGCTTGTGACTATTCTGTTGAATTACCACATTGGTCG
>Ga0123354_10015592_pt1 | contig 11880 bp, 7 predicted proteins | sample TergutLab28metaG_2_FD_97872 | JGI IMG/M metagenome (GOLD analysis project Ga0123354, IMG submission 97872) | Labiotermes labralis P4 segment gut microbial communities from Petit-Saut dam, French Guiana - Lab288 P4 | ecosystem: Host-associated > Arthropoda: Insects > Digestive system > Gut ... | reverse complement strand
AGCGCATTAATTTGTGCTTACTAAAGTTACAGTTGTTATATTGCGGGTTTTGTTTTTAGTAACATCAGTTTAGTGTTCTTGTGGCTGTTACACAAACTTGCCTGTTGGGCCTCGATAATTTTCGCGTTGATACCGTACGTCTTGATATAATCAAAGTTTTATTTATTCACAAACTGATGCACCAGTGAGTTGTCTTAAAAAACAATATTAAAATTTACATTAAAACAGCTCCGACATGTTCCGGTGTTACAGTTACACCATCATCAGGGAGCACATTAATTTGTGCTTACTAAAGTTACAGTTGTTAAAATAGTCCATTAAAATATATTGGTGTGTGGTTAATACGGTGGTGGTGTGGTTGTATATATTAGGTCATTATTGGTGTCTGTTGTGCTGTTTGGCAGTTTTAATGCAAATTTTAATGTAAATTTTAATATTGTTTTTTAAGACAACTCACTAGTGCATTAGTTGGTGATTTATTTACTTGACAGTGCACAGTGTTCCGTGACCTTGTTCACAAACTCTCACCATTTAAACCTGCTCTGAGATAGCACAGTGCTGGGAAAACAGCATTCTCATGAACCTCAGTTCTGACGGTAGTCAAATATCATGTCTGTGAAGGCCTTTTCATGCATAATGCAAGTGACAAAATATGTGTTTGGTATCACTACTTGCTATGCCTTGTTCTTTTGGTTATTTGTTTGTTTGGTTGAATGGTTGGTTGATTTGCACTTAATTTCTACAGAAATCTGACATCTGGGTTGCTTAGGCACCACAAGATGGCAGCACTAAACACAAGTGCAATGAATGACTCAGTTGCTGTGATAGCTGATGACATTTGTAAGAAAAAATTACACGTTGATAACGTGGCAGCATTTCTTATTCCGTCAAGCTGTCTTCACACTGCATGAAGTTGTGTTTAGTGTTGGTTCTGTGCACATGTAGCGTATTTGAAAAACACTTGAACTGTGTCTATATCGGGATGTAAATATTATATTAGTGATGAGAGAAATAGTATGTTTAGATAAATAATGGTTTTATTGAATGAAGATCTTCACAGAAAATTTAGAGAAAGAGCTGAATGGAATTGAATATGGAATACATTTATTAGTTGCATTTTAGAGCTCTATTATTGCATTTCCCAGGGATGTGCCTGTGAACCCTGGGCTTTTCCAGTACACAACTCCCAGTATTCATCTTATTATACCAAATGATGTGTTCTGTATGATAAATTGTCACCATCTCTGTTTGCATTTTACATTATTTAGCCTTGGCTTCGGCATTCTGCACCAGCTTTTATCTTGTATGCCCCCATTTATATTTTGTATGACATAAAGATTTATCCAGCCTTTCTAATTCTAATGCCCTGGTGTTGCCGATTAATTTTGCTGTACGTTATTTATTCACTTATCTGTAAACATTTTTTGTTGAAAAATTTTTCTTTCCATTTTTTCATCTCCTTGAATTTCTGAAGTGAGTGGTAGTGGTTCACACAGTTTCTGACCAAAGAGAAGATCCCACATCATTGTGATGGAGTTTGTTGAATGAGACTTTAGGAGATATGTAAAAGGAAATATATAAATGAAGTGTACTGAAGAGGAGGATCGGAATTACTGTTACTTAGAAATGCTTGTACGAGATCGTAGTTAGTGGGAGGGCTTTTTAGTGATTAGACACAGTAAAAGGTAAAGGTAAAGCAGTCCCGTTACAGGCCTGGAGTGGCCCAGAGGGTTCCAGGAAGTTAAGGTTCCCAGATTTCATGACAACACACAGGATGGTGGTAAGGTCAGCCTTAAGCACTGGCCACCCTTACCCCCAGGAAATGCTCCTGATACTCATTCCTGTTAGAGGCTGAGTTGACCACAGGGCCATAGTGCTATCAGAAGGATTTTACATCAATGAAAAGTTCCAATGATACCAGCTGGGATTGAGCCAGTGACCTTCCGATTTGTAGCACAGCACCTTAACCACTGTGCTACCACAGTCCCCGATTAGACACAGTAGACTTCTTATTGTCTCTGTCTGTGCAATCCTTACAGTTTATTCTTGACAATCTAAAGAATTCGGTTAACCATTAACAGAAGCAGGCGAAGTATGGAGCCCACGTTTAGTACTGTTTGCTGCACCGTGCATTGCTTTGCATACGTGTGGTTTGATGTGAGACTGAATAGTGCATTTGTAAGGTATGTTTGAAATTAGTTAAGGGGCATCATTTATTTGCTGGAGCTGTTTGTATAGAGATGGGAATTGTCAAATTTTTCCACCAAATATTTTATTTGCTGGGGACCGCGTTAGCACAGTGGTTAAGGTGCTGTGCTACAAATCGGAAGGTCGTTGGTTCGGTCCCAGTTGGTGTCATTGGAATTTTTCATGGACATAAAATCCTTCCGATCGCACTATGGCCCTGGGCTCAACTCAGCCTCTAACAGAAATGAGTACCAGGAGCATTTCCTGGGGGTAAAGACGGCCGGTGCGTAAGGCTGACAATCTTACCACCATCCTGTGCCGTTGTCATGAAATCTGGGAACCTTAACTTCCTGGAACCCTTTGGGCCACCCCAGGACTGTGACAGGACTGCTTTACTTTTACTTTATTTTATTTGCTAGCCAATAGAAGTTTTCAAACTTTTTGTCATGAGCCCTGATGGTGGCATGTGTAACACTCAGCATTCCCAAGTTTCTGGACTGTCTCTTGTTTCATAATGCAAACAGTGTGCAGTGTTGTGGAAACTGTGTCTGGTTTCTAAATTTTGTGTGAAGGTGTACCAAAAAAAGTATAGCTGTACCTGTCCAGACCATGAAGGAATATGAGGGGAGTGGAGGTAAAGCTCCATTTGTTTTTAAACTCAGCACCAATGGAGGTGACTGGTCCACTTCATGCCTCAGTCGCTCTTCCCCCTGGGGAAAGGACACCTGGTATTCGAATAGTGTAAATTTGTCAATATGATTAGTGGTACAGGCTGGTGCTGTGTGGCACTGATTGACTGTAATCTGTTTCTGGTTTTATTTAGTAGTCTTCCTCCACTACACATATAAGATTGCATAAGAGGATGATTTTGGGAAGGACATGGGAGGAAGTGGTCATGGTCAGGCTTACTGTTGTGTTTGCCTGGAAGAACTGAGTGAAACCATTAAAGATACTCTGGATAGCTAACCTGGAAATCCCACGTAGATGGCAGTAGTGTCACGCTCTTAGTTGTGTTTCTTTGGTTGAGGTCACATGTAATATCCATTATTAGTGAATTCTGACAACAGCGTTTTTTTTAAAATAATGGCACTTTAAAAACAAAGAAATGACTACGAATACCAGGACACCTGGTTTGAGATTCTCACATTGGTGTTGGTGAAGGTTGAAGTCCTGTGGGGTGTGACATTATGTCAGTGTTTCTCAACCTTTGTGAGACCGCGGCCCAGTAAATTCTTTTTTCATAAGACGAAGGCCCAGTCCCAACAGATTTACTCCTCAGTACCTTTCCTATTTTTTTTAAGTTCATACATTAAACTAACATAAGTATTAATAATTATGGCATAATCATAAAGATTATTAGTACAATTATGTGTATTGTGTGGCATGTTGACAAATATAAAATTACATTTAAATTAGTTATCAATTCCAGGAGAGCCTTTCGCAGCTCGGTGTAATTGATGCCAGGGCCGTGGCCCAGCGGTTGAGAAACACTGCACTCTGTCATTGGGCAAGTAGTTCGTGGCGTTCCGAAGGATTGTAGCGTCTTTGAAATGTCAGGATCTGCAGACCTAATGACAGAGTGTCGTATCCCGTTACACTTTGATGTTCACTTATCTCGCTGTAGAAGTCTATTAAAATTGCCACAATAGTTCAAATTATTACAGAATATCTTGCCAAGAGAAGCTGTGAAATATGTGAGTATAAGTATGTTTTATCAATTATCACGCTACAGTAAGCACTGCAAACATCATGGCCAAGTTGGTAGCACCTCCACTTCATATATGGAAGATTCTAGGTTCAGATGTTGGCCCTGAGACCTGCCATACTGACTGAGGTCTGTGGTTTTTCCTCCATTCCACCAGGCAAATGCTAGTGTAGCACCTCGAGTTATTAAAATATGTGAACTGCAGCTGTTGCTTATACCACTGTAACAGGCTGAAGTGTTTGTACGTTAAGTAAAATTAAAAATGTTCTTCAAACCCAAATTACAGTTAAGGATTTGTGCTGAATTTTTTATGTTAATGTTTAAACTGGAGTAAGTTGAAGAGTTGTATGCTTTCTTCTGGGTAATTCCCTGGCGTCTGAATTTTATATGCCGGCGTTTTGGAACACTCCGTCTGTTCCATCTTCATAGGCGGATAGGTATACCTACCCACCTATGAAGATGGAACAGACGGAGTGTTCTGAAACGTTGGCATATAAAGTGTGTGTATAAGAAACCAACTAGATGTCACTTTTGTGTAATCCTTTATTTTCTCCTTACAAGTTGCTCAACATTTTTCGGGCAACCATGTGCCCATCTTCAGGAGCTGACAACTGAGTAATGTTTTCGCCATGTGTTGGTATTGTGCCATGGCTACAGGAAGGCTGTCAGAACCGGTTGGTAGATAGTGTGTCCATTGAGGAGTTCATAGCACAACGTGCTTCAAACTCCTCATTGGACTACTCAGTCGTCAGCTCCTGAAGATGGGCACATGGTTGCCCAAAACATGTTGAGCAACTTGTAAGGAGAAAATAAAGGATTACACAAAAGTGACATCTAGTTGGTTTCTTATCCACACTGAATTACGATGCACAGTCAACCACGCATCAGGTCGGCATATAAAATTCAGACGCCAGGGAATTACCCAGAAGAAAGCATACATCATTCAGAACACGACAAAAGTTTGAAATCAAGAATAAGTTGAAGAGAATTACTCTTTTTTTTTTTAGGACCGCTTTCTTTTAGTGTAATTACTAGCTCTTAGGTTTCTAAATATTTTTGCCAGATAAGGTAGTCGGAGAATGTGACATTGGTGTTTCTTTTTTCTTACAGGATTCGAAATGAAACTGGAAGAGAAAGAACCTGAACACTTTTCAACATTTTTTCACAAAGGCGGCGGCTTGGCAATTTGTAAAATTTGTGGCAAAGCGGTCACGAACATGAAAAGTCACTTCTTAACCCACCAACCCGAAAAACACCAATGTCCCATTTGTTTCTCTACTACAACACGTGCGGACAACCTAAGGCGTCACATGAGAGCAAAACACCCTGATAGCGTGTGATAGGTACAGTCTTGTTTGGTTTAATTACATCAAGACTGTACTCAAGTTTAGTCTACTGAAGAACTATCATTTATGAAGGACTGTTGTCATGAAGTGGCATTGGAATTTCCATTATTGTGCTCTATCATTCCAGATAAATATGACTGTAACAAGTTTCATGTTTCAACATATACAGAGTTTGTTGTATGGATCGGTGATATGTTACTGTGAAGGAAGTTTTGGTTTATGCTGTACATAAGAACATTGGTCTCTTTGTTCCAGCCATTCCGAAACATTTGAGAATGTCAGCATGTCTGGAAGAACAAATGGAACGAGGTTACGAGAACATGTATTATAGGGTGCCCGATAACCCGACTCTGTACAACTGTAAGGTGTGTGGCAAAACTGTCAGTAACCGGTGGCACCACACTCGCAGCCACAAGCCCCAGAATCTGAAGTGTCCGTTGTGTCAACAAGTCTTTACAAGAAAGGATAATATGAAGACTCATTTAAAGTGGAAACATGGCAGCTTGTCTGTTTGAATTAATTGAAAGCTGGGAAATGTGTATATGGCTCATTCTCTCAAATGATATTTTACTGTAACTGTTCATTTTCTCAGAATGAAGAAATGAATTAAACTACATTTCCTTCCACATTAAAGTTTGAAAACAGCACAGAACCTGATACTAGTGAACTTTCAGGGTCTGTAGGAATTGTCATATTAATGTCGGTCCTCTCATACAATTTTTTAACATATTATTTGGTTACTTTTCCCATCACATACATTTCCAATATATTTAATTGTGTCATGTGTTTTGGCATTTTGGCCACCCTCAGTAGCAGCATAATGTAAACCCATTGGCTTGATTTTTACTTGTTAATGGCAACCCTGAGGATGGCTAAATACTTGAAACCTTTAAATCAGGTAAATATATTTTATTCATGTTGATGGAAAGGGTACTCAAGTGTAATTTTAAATTTCTTCATTTGTTCATATTGTATTGCCACACTGTTTTGTCTTGTGCACCTTTTGTGACTAAGTGTATTGTGTTTCAAGATATGATTCATGTAATAAAGTGTTGAAAATGGTGACCCTCATGTTCCCCACATGACAGATTGTATTAAAATACAGTGATGGCAATATGTATATTGGTGCGGTATTACTCTATGCCGAATTCCTCTCTGTAACATTTCCGTTATGTGGTGACAACTCATAATCACCATCACCGAAGATGTTGCTCAAAAATTTTTTTTTTTAAACCAACCCCTGATAAAAACAAATCTTGCGTTTGGATTTCCTGGTAGCCATTATCCTGTTGACATTTGTTGCTCGTTAGATACAGACTCCTAATATGCCAAAGATGTGCAATAAGTGTGAGCCGTCGGATGACTTGTTAGGATCATTTCAGTTGTTGCTTTCATGGTGCATCTTTATCAAGTTATTTATCCAAAAAACAGTTCCATCAGTACGCACTATGTAATGATATTCAAAAGTTCTTATAAAATCAAACTGTTTTTGAACGTGTTTCAGTGGCGGCCACCGCCATCTGTTAAAGTTCACTTTATAAGCTAAAACACAGCATTATATATGTATATAAACTTCATCTTGTTATGCACTTGCAGTTAGATCAACTTCGCATTATTTATCAACGTGGAACTACGCGTCTGTGCTCACCATGTTCACATAGATCAATAATGTGAAGTATATCTAACTGTGTGTGCGTAACAAGACAGTTTTTTAAAATACTTTGTAACTTACAAAGTGAACTGTAACTGTTGGTGGTGGTGACCACTACTGAAACATGATGGAATATAGTTTGATTTTATAAGAACTTCTGATAATCTTTATATAGTGCATATTGCTGCAACAGTTTTTGGTAAGTAATGTTTTAAAATCTTGTTTGAGAGAATTGTCTGGTGATAAAATTTCCATGAATAGGCATTAAACTGCTGCTTATGTGGTCGGTAGTCTAAGATTACTATGAGTCAACTATTGAGACCCGTGCAGCATTTCGTCAATTTTTGTTAGTTCCCATGAGCCGAGCCCAACGTTGGTACAGAAGGAGTAAACAGATGTACTGTTCAGAATGCGTGTAAAACATTCTGTGTTGACAGTAGGGCAAGATCAGTTCTTATTCATAAAATGTGTGAAAGAAGATTGCATGAAATCATTAACATAATCTCAGGTTTCAAAGAGACTCCTTTCCTTTTTCTTTGGAATATGATGTTAAGTTCTTTTGGGATACAAATGCAAAACTCATATCTGCAAATACAGTAGACCTAAAAAGTGTGAACTGTTCAATAATATAAGCATATTCTCTTACTGTTTGAACAGTGTGTCATTAATTTAAGGAACTTACTGTCATATGAAGTTTTGTTTGCTTAACACATGCGCTGTGAGTAGGAGAGATGGCAAGTTATAGCAGTCTTGAAGCTTTCATTGTATATTGTACTTAACTAGCATGTACATGCATGAGTAAAGAGTTGATGGATGAGGTGTGAATGTTTTGTGCAAGTTTGTTAAAGAGCTCCTGTTCATGTTTAACTCTAAAACGGAACGGTCTTCGCAAATTGGGACTTGTAACTTTAAGTTAACTTTATCATGAGGTGACTAAGGATATCCCCTGCACTTCCTTTGTTGACTGTACTGTTGGTTGAATGGTACCTTTGAAGCGTAGTGCAAGACAAAGTTACATCAGTGGTTTGTTACAGGAAAGTATGTGAAGAATAGATACTTGCATTTGAGTTCACACAAAATTGCTCTGTTTAATAATTGAGCAGTGTGGCAAATACTGATATAGACATAGGTAATAAGTTCATTTTGATTTAAATTCTAATATAAACAGTATTTTATATGAGTAAAGAATATAATACTTTGGTTTTTATAAGTACGTACGAATATGTTTATCATTTAATGGTATACTTGAAGTTTTATTTCATGTACTTTACCTCTATAATTTATGTATGTGCTTCACTGTATTTGTTTATCTTTTGAAGGATAATAAATGGAATACATAATTGTAATGTGTAAATCATTTCTCTGACTCCTTTAAGTAGGTATTACAAGCAACAAAAAGATGTACCACCAAATTAGTATAACAAACCGACACAAGAACTACTTTTTTTTGGTTATCAGAATGTACGACATGTCAGGGGTATATGTTGTATGTGATTTTCCTTACTTGCTTGTTTATTCAAGTGGTAAAATGTCCCGAACATTCTGAAGTTTTAATTAGACATCGGGTATGGAATGTGGGATGTGTTGTCTTTAATTCTCGTTTTTAAAATGTGTTGTATACGAGTTTTTAATTTTTCGCAGTGGGTGCTTCTACAGTTGCGGTTTCTAGGATTTGTGCATCATGTAGACAAAGTTTGTGAGATTTTAGGTTGTTACTGCAGTGCTGTCAAAGATGCAAATTTGTGGGAGTTTCTCGCCCAACAACGCAGCGTTACATTAGAGAAGACTTGCACCTTAACGAAGTCTCCTTCTGACTCTTTTGGAAGAATATATTGCCTCTGTTAGAGTCTATCAGAGCTATGTGGCTCTGATAAGCCAAAATCTTTGCGACACTTCACTACACTCAGCACGTTTCTTCCTCCAAATCAATTCTGATTTTATATTAACTGAATTCTTTCACCATGACGATGGAGGCAACATGTTGGAAGTAACTTATCATTTGACATATTGTAAGAATCCAGAAGGCCATAATTTGGTGTTACACACAATACAGACATGCTGTTACATAGTATAATATACAAATTACATATATGAAAGAGTATGATTGTTGGAACAAGAAGAATGATCAGCAGAAGTTGCGTTTTTCTTGTGAAATTAGTTGTGCTACCTTACACGACTATAATTATGGTTTAGTGAGTAAGTAAACTTTATTATCCAACTAATGCACAATGTATAATATGTAGATACAATTGAAATTATAAAATATTTAAAAGTGCTCCGTGTTTCGGTTCACAGAGGATCCATCATCAGGGAGCCTTGAACGGTTCTTGGCTAAAAATTACAAGAATGGTTCTGTTGTGTCCGCTGATATGGACAAGGTCGGTGTATGCCTTCACATACAGTGAACTACACACACGTACAACAGGTCACAATATGCTGCCATAACACCGACCTTTCCCATGTCAATGGACACGATAGAATCATACTTGTAATTTTTAGCCAAGCACTCTACAAGGCTCCCTGATGACGAATCCGAAACATGTTGGAGCAGTTTAAAATATTTTGTAGTTTTAATTGTATCTACATATTATATGTTGTGCATTAGTTGGATAATAAAGTGTTAATTATCATTGATGCACAGTGCAAACATGAAGATAGTAAGTGTTCGCATTAATTGATGTGTATGATATGAATACTTACTCACCAAACCATAATTGAAATTGTCTAATACAAGTACATTATTCTTACTGAGCCATAATCAAAGTTGTGTAGACTGTAATGCCAACTAATTTTAATCACTGAACTCCAGACATGATGGGATGCACAGTGTCAGAAGTTACTCGTGAAACTGACAAATTATTCCCTTTAGAACTCGGTGACCTGACTTTATGATTCTCCCTGATTCAAGAATGTAATTATATAAAAATCACTATAGCAGCAGTGTAGTGGATATGAAGTATGCAACAGAATAAAATTTGGTTTCAGTTTGTGAGATGGAGGTGTGCACAATGCTATTTGTTAGGAGTCAATCAGGCATATGACAGTGTGTTGTTCAGTGGCTGTTTCTGACAGTTGGAAGGAACTTTGTGTCTGCAAACTCAGAGCCAGGATGTCCAAGAAGATTGACCTATTAGACCCTTGAAATGTGAAGGAACCGTGTTTTTTCAGAATATTGGAAACCAGTCACACAACAACACAATGTCAAGTCTCAGAAAACTTGAATATTCAGTATCTTTATCGTTGCACCGTGCATTTGGTAGTTTATTTAATTAATACACCAACAAATGCACATATATTCATTTAATGATATAAAATTTACATTAAAACACTTAAAACGCTCCTACACGTTTCGATCATACCATCATCCTCAGGGAGCATACATTGTTCCTTTCTGCAGTTACAGTTTAAAACACTCAGTGATTTACATCATTACATTGAGTTGGTGCTGTGGCAGCATGTCTTGTGTACTGTGTGAGTTGTATACTGTTCAGAATGAACAGTATACTTGTCACTGAGTGTTTTTAAACTATAACTTCAGCGAGGAACAATGTATGCTCCCTGAGGATGATCGTATGATTGAAACATGTAGGAGCGTTTTAAATGTTTTAATGTGAATTTTAAATCATTAAATGAATATACGTGCATTTGTTGGTGTATTAATTAAATAAATTGAATATTCAGTATCTAATTTTTTGGAAAGTTTTTTATTTATAAACGTTTTATTTGTTAATCCTTTAAACACCAAGTTTAATCCCATCTGCCATTTGCTGGCATTGTTAGGAGCTCACCCTGTTCTCCACATTAGCAGGATACGGGTTAAACCTGTTTCGTGCTTGACTATGAACCCTTTGGTGTGCGAGGTAATGTTGCAATTTACAACATATTCAGCACTGCTGTGTTATTTTCAAGGGCTGTAAGCAGTTTTTGATGTACTACCCATAGCTTTGGTGAAATCTGCATATAAACAGCTTCCAGAGTGGATAGTTTTCTCACACATCAGTGTGAGGAAGTCTTCCTTTGGGTCTATATGAATGGCTTTTTCTATGTGCATGTAATAGAAGGGTCTTAAGGTGAAATTTTAATTCTTTGACATTTCACAACTTTAATGACATGTAGTTTTTCCTTTTGCAGGGTCAAAAGCCTGGCACATGAGACTTACATTTGACAAGCTTCCAGGCTTCTCCAACTTGCATCGATGTAAACTTTGTGGCAAAGTCGTAACGCACATTCGCAACCACTACCATGTTCACTTTCCAGGGAGGTTCGAGTGCCCGCTGTGTCGGGCTACTTACACACGTAGCGACAATCTGCGAACCCACTGTAGATTCAAGCACCCGCTATTCAACCCAGATACCAGAAAGTTTGACTTACAAACTGAGGGCTTAGATTTGAATTCTTCAGTAACTAACACCGACAAATCATCATGATTCCAAGCAGATGACACAGTATGGTACGCCAGTGATCTTCATATTTCTTGAGCCCATAGTTTCTGAATGTAATCTGAATCGGCATGTATGGATAATTTTTTGCAGTCTGCCGTTCGCTGACCATTGCTTGCACCAAAACTTTGTCATGTTGATGATAGAAGCTGAAGGGTCTAAAAATTGAGTCATTTCCAATCCAGTCTCTGTTACCAGTTAAGTCTGCCACGGACACTTGTGCGAAGAATAAGTGAATCAGTATTGAACATGTCTTGTATGATGGGATGTACATGTTGCAACATAACTTCAATGTTGCCATTTTTAAATTTTATTGTATATGTTTTGGACCAGATCACTTTGTGGTTGCAGTGAGGGATTAGTCTGTGAGAGTTTGTTTACACACAGGAAAAAACAAAACTTTAAAACATATTATGAAATGAATTGTTAATTGAAACGTTTATATGATAAAAACCGGGTGCTTGGCTGCCGGAAGTAACAACCCAGGTGGCTTTTTTTTTTTTTTCGGAACGACCCGGCCATCTTGGTACTTCAAGATTTTTTTTTTTTTTT
>Ga0123354_10015591_pt1 | contig 11880 bp, 11 predicted proteins | sample TergutLab28metaG_2_FD_97872 | JGI IMG/M metagenome (GOLD analysis project Ga0123354, IMG submission 97872) | Labiotermes labralis P4 segment gut microbial communities from Petit-Saut dam, French Guiana - Lab288 P4 | ecosystem: Host-associated > Arthropoda: Insects > Digestive system > Gut ... | reverse complement strand
GATGATGATGATGATGATGATGATGATGCATGGACTTCTGACGAGAAGTAGTAACTTTACCTAACGGACCTCACCAAGCAGGTACTGCACCAGTTCCTTCTATTGGACAACGGTGACAAAGAGAAAGTTAACCCCATACGAACTATTCCATTTGTTGATAGTATTTTTTTTACCAACTTGATGAACAAATTCTTTATTTTATTACATTTATTACGTTTCTCTACATGTTTCGAGCACTATTGTGCTTATCTTCAGGAGGACAATTGTATTAACACAGCATTTGGTATCGTCACTCTCTTTGGGTGACTGTTCAGTACACAGGTTACGAGAGTGACGATACCAGATGCTGTATTAATACAATTGTCCTCCTGAAGATGAGCACAATAGTGCTCGAAACATGTAGAGGAACGTAATAAATGTAATAAAATAAAGAATTTGTTCATCAAGTTGATAAAAAGAAGACTATCATTATATTAGGATGCGCGGTCAACAAAACGTAAAAAAATAAATAATATTCCATTTGTTGTTTATTTATTAATTTATCAAATGATGCTGTTTGTCAGGTTATGATAGGATGATTACTAAATGACGAACTTTAAAAGATGTGCGAAGAAGCGGTCGTGGACTATTTAAATTATCCTCCGAATCTTCCTTCCGTTTCTTGGCTGGCCTGAAAAGAAGAGCAGATGCATCGACTGTAACTCAGTTAAATCAGTTCATTAATAACTCATTTTCGGATATATTCTAAAAACAGAGCAAAACAGAACTGAGAAACAAAGGAAAATGCAACATTATAACGTCTACACACAGAGGGTTAGAGATAAGTCACAAAAGTATCACATAAATAGTTGTGACCATCATTTTTACATGTTAAGGCGAAGTTATTCTTTTGCCTATAATCGACCTTAAAGACGCATTCAGGACGCAGGAATGCGTAAGTTATGCTCTGGAGATTTTGCCACCGGCAAAGCGCACTCTGTATTCGTTTACATACTGGTAGCGGGAAGAAGATCCTGACAGTTCTGCTGGCATTTATACTAATATGTGTCTTCGATTACTTTCAAGACTGTCAGGTCGGCAGGTTATATAATAAAGATAACTAAATAAATAAATATATTTTTTCACGCGTAGTTTCCTTCCATGGGCCAAGCTCTTTTGCAGCTTACACAGTAACTAGATAATATACGACGCACGATGCAGCCGCCGCGTCGTCGTTTGGAGTTATTGATCGACGTCTGGGCGCCTACTGAAAACCAGTTTCTCCAGCCGGACGTCAGCAGATAAATTACACGTTCTACACCGCAGCAAGTAGATGGGTCTTAGGCGAAAGTGCACACTGTTGAATTCATTCACGCTGCTCGTCGCCACTGCTTGTTTAGTGAGTGGGAGACGTGTTCTGATATTGATTTGATAGCCGCTGAAATTGTCGCGCGACCACATTCCTACAACATTCCAGCAACTGAAAATTACTGTAACTCAGTCCCAGATATTGCACGTTGAATAATCAAAAACTGCAGATTGTACATTGTATGGTAAATTTGTCCCCACCATCGCTCACCCCCTCTTCCGATGACGTAATCGCTTGAGCTCTTATCCGTGACATCGACCGCCACCACTAGAGCGCGCACCCGCGATCATATACCTGTCCGCCATATTGCATTCTTACAGACTGAGGGCGAGTTCACGTCGCTCCAGAGTGCTAAGTATGCCGTGACAAGATGCGTGCGAGTGTGCTGTGGGTTGTGTGTAGACGAGTTGACTGTAAGGTACGGTGTTTAGGGAAGGGAACCTGGGGTTACTAAAGCGTGTTGAAATCTCTAGTGCTGTTCAGGAGGGGAAATCAGATGTCCGCCACGCGCAGTTCATAATCCAAGTGGGGTCATTTCATACTGCCCAGTCACAAATAGGTAAGTGCGTCCATGGTCATTGTTATTTCGTTTACACTTACATTCCGTTGTTCTGAGTGAACTGATTCTTTACTTGCATTGCTTATGTTAGAGTAGATAACGTTATGATGCATGGTAAGGAGACAGAATGTCTTTTTCTGGATATTGGAAATATTAAGGCTGAAAATTGTCATAACAAAGTACAGATTTTGTTTTGTTTGTAAAAGATAAGTTGAAGAGCATATATTGTTATGTAATACAAGAGAAACTCTAGTTTTGGAAGTAGCGACGTAGTCTATTATGTTGTAATGATAAATAACTCAAAATTTAATGTTCTAATGAAATTAACTTGTGATATGATCTTCTAATCCCGTATACACCTTTGATTTCACGTTCGGCGTCCGGACTGCAAATCATTGTTCTTCCGATCTGAGTGATACAAGATCCTTATCGTCTGCAAGATTGTGAGCGTCATAAATATACCCGATTGTGGTATGCGAAGTGTGTAAATTCTATAGCAAGTGACGAGGTTGCCCAGGGGTCTGTTAGGTGAAATGATACAAAACTGTGCTGCGTCCGATTTCAGTATGTAATGTGACAGTGGTTGATCTGGTGCAAAGTATGTATTTATTACAGTCCATTTAAGATGCTGTAAATGTAAAATTAATAATGCAATCGGGAACTGATATTAGATTCTTTATTAGATTGCATCGCTTGTATAGATTAATGACGGAATCATTTCCTGCCATGCCAAATGGACATGCAGTAGTGACAGCAGATGTTAACAAGAGGAATTTGCTGCATCTCGTTTCGCTAGACGTGAGTTGTGTACTGCAACAAAAGAATGTTTGTGAATTCAAGTCGTAATGGGTTGCTAGACCGAATAGTAACGTTATTGATTCCCAACGTTTCGTAGGAATTCATTGCTTTCAGGAACACTTGACGTGAATCAACATCAGCGCTGTGGAAACCTCAGATCTCGTAAAAGAGTGTTCACTTTTGCATGTATGTGTACAGAAAGCTTCCCAGTTCCTGAATGCTCAACTGCACGATAGTGTCCTTGTACACCTATCTCTAAATTCGAGGTTTGTTAGTGTAGTGTTCTATACTTGTCTCTGAATTTGTGGTTTGTTTACGGTTAGGCCGAAAATACCCTATACTTTAACCTATCCAGGACCCCTGACATTTTGCTGAATATGGGTTTTATTTAAATATCGTCCTAACTTACCCGAAGCAGCGGGTCACCATCTTCCTTTAAAACTATACCCTCCTTTGTAGCCATATTCAAAACACTCATGGAAAGGGACATTAATTTTATGATTGTTGACATATTTTCTAAGTAGTCTTCATTATAAAGCTTTGGAGAATTGTTGATACGATATTTGAGGTTCTCACAGCGGTGAGTGTAAATCTGGCGGCCTTTTGCGTTGTGCTGGGATTAATTTGGTACCTGTCTACCAACTACAGGCAACTCATTCCGAAATACCGTGACCTTTATAGGAATGTACATTCAGTAGAATGAATGTGGAAAGAATTATGTAATTTGTGCTGCGCGAATGTAGTTGAACATTTTCAAACACGGTCTGAACAACCTGGGAATCGCGGTTCGATTCCCGCAAGTGATAAGAGATTTTTTTTCTACTCCAATTCGTTCAGACCGGCTTGGGGCGCCTTCAGTCTCATCTTAAATGTACCCTGCGGACTGTTTTTCCGGAGTAGAGCTGGTGGGGCATAAAGCTGATTACGGACCTCTGTCTAGTGCCCAGTTTAAGAATGAGTGGAACTGTAGCTACACTTGGCCATATTGCTTCATGACATTTACTGGAACAACTTCATACCGTTACATATTCGAATGTTTACAGCACAACTGTCATCCGTGCGAAAATTCCAGACATCTTTTATTTTCGCTCGCATGTATAATTTCTTGCCGTAGCAGGTAAGTGATGCACGTGTTCACGCCATGAGAGCCTATAGGGGGGTGGAATATAGCTCCACCCATCTTTACCCCGGCACTTGATAGAGGTGAGAGCCTGGTGCGAATTGAGTAGGAGGCTGGGTGGTTTGCAAAGCCGATCTGGGTGGGCACTTTCGAGGAAAGAAAAATCTTTTGACTCTGTTGGGAAGCGGACAACCCTTGTCGTTGTGTAGAGCGATTGCTGTCCCGGCTAAAGGTTAGATGCGATTTAAGATTTCATGTGACACTATGACAGGTACGCGCTGCATAACGACGTTTCGGTCAACGACGGACAGCATATACGACGGTGGTCCCATAAGATTATGATATAATGTAATATTATAATATATTGTAATGTCATTGTGTTACAATTACCTACAGTAGTCAATACAGTAACACGCTGTAGAGGTTTGTAGCCTAGGAGCAATAGGCTATATGTAGACTAGGTGTGCAGTAGGCTATACTATCTAGGTTTGTGTAAGTACATTCAGTGACGTTCGCACAAAGACAAAATCGTCGAAAGGCGCATATCTCGGAACGTATCCCCGTCTTTAAGCTACGCATATCTGTAGTGTACTGAACAAAGTTTTTATTCCTTTTCGCATGGATTGTAGCATGCAACTGACAGCAGCCTACATGTCGGTACCACCCAGCTCTGGGGCTTCGTCCACCCTCCATTGTGTTAAAAATACGAGACACTGACACACCTGCAGCTTCCGAAACATTGTGTACACCGGTCGATAGACAAAAGCCAAAATATGAGTCGTTCTAACCTGGTCAGACCCCAGTAAATTGAATTTGTATCGCCCATGTATATAATTCACCGTATAAAATAGGTAGAACTCCACTTATCCATTTTAATTGCGACCGCGAGCCGTCCGGATATGCAGAAAATCTGGATAATTGAATTTTTCCTTGAAAATAGGCTACATTGGCAGTTTGAAGTTAGGTTTTTAGTCCTTACAGTATATACCTGTGTCTACACGTTTCGACCACCCCTGATTTGAATTTCTAGAAGCCATAACGCTGTACTGGATCCGATAATCGGAATTTTCGATAAATTTACCCGAAGGGCCAAGCCGATCCGGATAACCAGCGTCGGGATAAGTGGAGTTCTGCTGTACTGCAGTATTACCAGTGAAACGAATGTGCCAATTGTCGCCAAAATCTTGTTCTCAGAATTGTTGCATAATAGAAAGCACGACTCACGTCGGCGAGGTATTGTTAGGCGACCAAAAATATATATAAAATCTAAAGGACATTTCTTGTATGTTCGAAACGTGATATTTTGTGTCGACCCAGCGCACATTAGCATGAACTTGAAAAGCATAGAAACGCAACAAACCGGCCGGAATTTAAGAGAGATTATTTTCGCTTCCGTTACGTTTGGTGGGGTGCGGGTGGTTTTTAACCATTACGTAGCCAACTCCAACGTAGGCACCCACCTCCATCTAGTGCCGAGGCTTAGAATTAGTGGAGCTATACCTCCACGCCTCTAGTGTCTTCAAGGCGTGGACAGGGACAATTTGACAAATGTTAGGATAAAAAATACACGTGCCGTGGTGATGTCATAACCCATTTATGTCAAATAAAGTGAAACGTTACAGAGAACTGCGCATAAATTCGTTTTGCTGGCGTACTGTGATGTATGAAGTAGGGGCTACAGTTCAAAATGAAATGGTGCCAAATAACTTTGTGTGCTCACAGACAGTATCGGATCTAAGAAATCTTAGACTAAGTAAGTTACACGGACATACTACAGGGCCATTGGTTTGTCCACAATCGATGGTCACTGCGTGTGTTAAACACGAACTTGACTCACCGGTCCGTAACCACGCTGCTTACCGGAGACGTATGGGTCATCGGCAGTAGCTACGCCCATTCCACTGAACATCACGTGGTCTTGTACGATACGCACCGTACGAGAAGTTCCGTCATACATAGACACGGATTTCCAATGATCAGATCTAATGCAAGACTTCGAAATATGAAAAAAAGCATTATTATTTTAAATTTTAAGTTAAACTGTATTTTAAACCCCCCCACCCACCCTCCCCCCAAATCGAATGGTACTCGCTACATATCCAACGAGGGCCAATAATGTATTTTAGTCCCAGTTCCATATACCTGGACATAGTCTGTAGGTGTTGAAATTTTGACGCAAGTTTGCGTCAGAAACTTCAGCATTAATGGCTTAAACGCAATTCTGTTTAATAGTGCCCAGTAGTTTACTTACATTTATAACAATGCGTATTGCCGTGTATTTTGTTATTCAGTAATACAAATTAAAACCAGAAAAGTAAATTGTTTATAGGAAAGACACCCCTTGAGAATGACCCAGCTACGCAGAAACGTGTAGGCGTTTGACTGAAGAGAAATATTGAGGTCTTCCTATCAACAGTGTGTTGTATTAGTTTTTGTTTTCTATGATTTACTCGTGTTTTTTAGACACTGCTATTACACACTGAAATGCCGTCGGCGAAAGAAACAAATTAACGTCAGATAACACAGTGTCTTTTTCTTGGGCTGTTTTTCTTGGACCTGCCGGACCCTGAAGATGAACGCACTTATAGCTTTCGAAACGTCGGTAACTACTCGCTCAACGACACAGCTTCACGTCTCAGAAGAATTTAATCTTCAACAATACATTTATTTGTTATAGGCCTTATGTAGAATTTGTTTAGAAAAGAAATTAGTTAGCGGAACATCTATTGTGATAGGCCTCATAGATCTTGGCCTACTGCGCACAGAGTTTAACCAAATGATGGCCCAGCCCGTGCCATCTGGCACACTAAGGGACACAGTAACTGGGGCACGTATATTTGGTTTGCATCAGTACGTCGAAGAGCAATATCCAGAGGCTGTGCTGTGTATCACGTCCGTTCTGTGGTCGTGTTTTGAAGTACGTTTACTAAACCAACACGTACAGTCGATTGATGCAGCTATTTTAGCACGAGACAGTAATGGAGGATGATCCCTCTCTCCTCTGTCAAATGACCATGAAGCTTTGGCGATTTTCAGAGGAGTCGTACAGGAAAGTGAGGATGCCATTTCCAACACGTCGAACAGGGTAGCCTGTTGCTGAACTGCATTACAGCAACCGTTTTGAGGGCCCCACGAAACTAAAAAAAAGTCTTAACTGCATTACGTTCTGTTATTTTAAGTCAAATAATGGGATGAGATAATTTGCTTGTAGCGTTAAAGCACGGTTATTAATTGCTATTAAGTTAGACTTCTTAAATCTTGCATCGCATCTTCTGTGCGTGTGAATGTAATTTATGTGCTTTTCTTTTTGTTGTGGTGCTTCCCCAGCTTTCATAACTCAGGACCCTAGCATGTGTATATTAATAGAAACCCAGAGCTGTCGAGAGGGGGTTCTTGCCCAGGTGAAAATTTTTTCGGGCCCCGCCCAGCAGGGGCGGACCCGCCAAAAATTATATATATATATGTGTGTATATATATATATATATATATATATATATATATATATATATATATATATATATATATATATATATATAGCATTTGTACCCGCTTCACCTTCCTCTCGTCGGCACTCTAGACACCCTGTCCGGAATATTAGTTTAGGGGGTTGAAATTTGCTGGTGGACTGACATCTTGACATCAAATTGTGTTTACTTCATTTAATTTATGCAAGTAATGTATAAAAATGTGTGTAGGATGATCTGTGCTATGTATTGTGTTTGTACTCAGGATAATGCACACGCCCGTGGGGACAATGGAATGCTCTCCACAGCCTCAAGATGTAGACGGTACCAGCAGAGATGACCAAGACAACTTTACGAACAGGTATGTTTTTGTATGCCACTAATTTCAGGAATTCAAGGTCGAAGTTCTTGCACTGCGGTAAGTGGAATGGAAGTATGTGATTCGGAGAGAGCGGGCACTGTGTTCTGTTGCTGAGACCTGCACATTTGCGTTGTTTAACTAGTGACGTGTGATCACTCTATAATACTAGGTATGTTTGCAAGTAAAGTATGTTTTAGTGAGTGTACGAAAAGTAACCGATCCGAAAGGTAAGAAAAGGTAAAGCAATCCCTGTACATGGGTGGACAGCCATGGTTGATTTCCAGACGGTCGGCAAATGAAGGTGGTAAGGTTTTCAGCCCCAAACACCGGCCGCCTTTAACCCCCCCCCCCAGGAGATATTCCCGGTCCTCATTTCTTTTAGAGGCTGACCCGCCCCCAGTGCGTCTGGAAGGATGAAGGGAGGGAAAACTCGCAGTTCTATAATCGGGAATCGAATTCGCTATCATTCGGCTTGTAGCGCTGTGCCCCCAAGAGACGAAAGGTATACCACAACAGAAAAAAAAAATGTTGTAAAACTGTAGTAGGAACTGGAACCTGCGTCAGTCCGGTAGTCTGACACACCTGGGTTTTGTCCCTTTTACAAAAACACATTAAAATCTTTTTACCGGTGTGCTGATAAGTCCTTAGCCCGACCAGGAAGGAAACTAGCTCGGAAACATCTCGCGCAATTTCAACAACATCGAGACGCGAGCTGTCATCAAGGTCCCCCCCCCCTGCAGGGCAAGGCGCCGAAGGAAATTCACGCAATTCTGACGGAAACATTAGCTTGTTTCCTTCCTGGTCGGGCTAAGGACTTATCAGCACCCCTGTATTGGCGACAAGACAGCAAGCTGTACATGTGAAATTTATATGTCATTTTTAAAAGCGAAAGTACTTTTCTATCCAATGCTCCCCCATTTCTAAAAGGGCATTGCTTTTTGGAAGGTTCCCAGGCTTCGCCGTTTGCCCTTCTTTAAGGGTAACATGTACATTGTATGGAACATCAGTGGAATAATATTGTTAGAGGAAAACCGAAATACTTAGCGGAGAACTTGTTCCAGTGCCACTTTGTCCACCACAAATCTTACAAAGACTGGCCTGGTATCGAACCATTATTTTTTTTTTTGGTTCCGAATTCGCTGTTTATAGCCTCTGCATGAGCAGTGGCTGGTAGGAAGGCGTGCCCGCCACTCAGTGGCGTCTGTTCGTGAGAGGTAAAGGTAAGTTTGAGTCCGTGCTCGCCATGCCGCAAGGCTGTGACTAATTTATGGCAGACGCGCGTGAATTCTGTTGGTTTCTGTAGGAAAAGAGAAGGTGAAACAAAACCTCCCTCTTGTTGACACAGTAGTTTATGGAATGTTTTGTTCGGAAACTAACGAAGTAAAGTCACTTTTTAGGCTTTTGGAGCATTACGTGTGAGGTTTCCTTTCTTCTGGGATGTGAAGCCGCACACTGGATACTTGGCCGCCGACGTTTTGGTTTCAAATGGGAGTGCTAAAATGTTGTTTGAGTGAAAAACTACTTTCTAATTTAAGTCATGGAGACCCCAAAGATAGTACTAATTTTCCAAAGGAAATGTCCAACACCCAATATTGTGCGGGTGATAAAATCGAGAAGAATGAGATGGGCTGGGCATGTGGCGCGTATGGGTGAGGAGAGTGGGGCGTATAGGGTCTTGGTAGGGAAACCGGAGGGAAAGAGGCCACTGGGGAGACCTAGGCGTAGATGGGTGGATAATATTAGGATGGATCTCCAGGAGGTGAGATGTGGATTGGATTGGGCTGGCCCAGGATAGGGATGGGTGGCGGACGCTTGTGAGTGCGGTAATGAACCTTCGGGTTCCATAAAATGTGGGGAATATCTTGACTAGCTGCAAACCAGTTAGCTTCTCAAAAAGGACTCTGCACCATGGATTAAATAAGTAAGTAATGTCCAAAGTGAATTCTTCTTGGAAGTTTTGGTCCTTTAAGATGAAAGTTCATGTTGAATTCTGTTCGTGAAGATGAGACCACAGAGTCTCGAAATGTCGGACACCGCTTACCTAATGAGGCAGTGTCACATCCCAGTCCGAGGCCCGAAGTACTGAATTTCTATGCCGTCCACAGCACGTACATACTGTATCAGCGAGCGCGTTAGCATGGCATCCTGTGACAGCTGCGCTGCTCAGCAAACGATTAAAGATACGCGCTGTAGTTGCATCATGCGGGTTATGCAATAAATGCATGCGTCGTTTAATAATGGACGATCCAGCAGAGGGCAACTAAACGGTATGGAACTGGATTGAACAAAAATTTCGTTTGTAAAGTTGACATGACTGATTTTTATTGTTATTGTCGTAATTGTTCCGGAATACAGAATATTCCACTCGCTGACCTTGAGGTGTCACTGCTTTAGGTGCGCTTTCAACGCTTTCAAGTTATGTACCCTCAGTCAGTACTTTTCCTTGTGGCTGTATACACGCATGTACCGCCTCTAGAACGGTTGAACTGGTTTGCATGAAATGTAATAATGGGAAACCTAAATTTGTCGATCCACTTCAGTCGACCCACTTCAGTTTTGGTTGAAATCGGAAAACGGCGACAGACACTGTACATGAAAACATGCACGCATTTCTGCTTGCATCTCGAGCGTAACTCGCTTGGGAACTCGTTAAGTATTTGCGGAGTGAGAAATGCTATTGCTAACAAATGAAACAATTTTTATTCCCAAAACGCTTTTTTTTCGCAAGTTTGCGGTTTTTCGATACAATTATGTCAAAGAGAGCGAACACGCCGTAATTGTTCCGCTTAGTGTGTATCACTGTTCCAACTTTTTGTATTTATATTTCGCGTTATTTCAGTCATGACGTTTTTGTTGTGTAAACACTGGAAACACGCGTGTGAATCAATTGATATAACAGGTTTACATTACTCATACGAGTGCATCAGACTTGAACACTTAGAATTGAAAATCTAGTAACAGAGAGAGGTCTTCGAAGTTATTCACCGTGCATACATTTTATAGCTCTTTTAACGTCTGTGTGGACGGAATTATGTAAGTTATACAGATATATTGCGGATTTGAGTTTAGAAAGAGAGAAATAAACCCGTTGTGCTGTTTACGTGTAACGTAACGTCGTATGGCCTTTGCATCATCGTTGTTGCCATGGATATGGAACAGTCCGTTGTATTGTTGGTAACCCACGTGTAGCTGTTCACAGCGTCTCTTGAGTGTTGCCATGGAAAGGCAAATATGGCTTCCCCTTTGCTCCATTGTAGAGTTACCAAGTAATTCATTCAGCTGTCAACAGAATAAATGTAGGCAGGACTTCATGTAAAGTGCCCAATACTGTTGTGCGATTTTAAACAAATCTTAAGAGTTTCTCGATAGATTTTTGTTAAGTTCCCCAATGTGAAATTTCAGGAAAATTCGTCCGGTGGGAGGCGCGCTGATGTATGGGGACGGACGGACGTGACGAAGCTAAGAGGCGATTTTCGTTTATTATGCGAACGTGCCCAATAAAATATATGCAGGCAATGCAGTATTACTTTAAGTTTTTTTTTTTATGGCTTGACAGCCCTAGTGGGCCTATGGCTCTTCATCGTTGAGTTTTCGATATCACACACACTCAGACACACCACACTCAGTAGGACTCTTCTGGATGAGTGAAGGCCTGTTGCAGGGACAAACACACAACACTCACAACAAACAGGTATCCATGCCCCTGGCAGGATTCGAACCCGTAATCCCAGCAAGCGAGTGGCCGCAGACCCACGACTTAGACCGCGCGGCCACCGAAATCGGCTTTCATTGAATTTAGTCGAAATAATTTGCAGTGGCTGTTTTATTTTCACTTAAGTGACGTGGATTTAAAAGGAGAATTTTTAAAGTAGCCAGGACAGTGGCAATAAAGTAACGAACAATTACGACAGTAGTTCTGCGCTTTTGGTGGTTTTGGTAATTGCAGCACACTTGCTCCCCCCACCCGTCTGTTTCGGCAGCCTGGAATTAGAGTAGAATACAGAATAGAAAACAGAAGCATATCTTGGGGGTTGTTTGACCGTGCATCTTCCTCATGAAATAGTGTGAAATGCCAACTTGATGCAACAAGGCAATTTTATTGATGTGTTCTTAGCTCGACATGTTTCGGGCGCATACGCCCATCATCAGGAGCATTAGATGCTGAGTTGCAGCATTTGGTTTTCTGCACCGAGTTTGTGGATGGGTGGTGGTGCGTGGGTCGTGTGTACG
>Ga0123354_10015585_pt1 | contig 11882 bp, 6 predicted proteins | sample TergutLab28metaG_2_FD_97872 | JGI IMG/M metagenome (GOLD analysis project Ga0123354, IMG submission 97872) | Labiotermes labralis P4 segment gut microbial communities from Petit-Saut dam, French Guiana - Lab288 P4 | ecosystem: Host-associated > Arthropoda: Insects > Digestive system > Gut ... | reverse complement strand
GTGTGTGTGTGTGTGTGTGTGTGTATACAAACATGTATTTGAGTTGGGAGATGATGGGAGAGTGTTACAGGAAAAACAAATTAAAGGAAAATTAAACCAATTTTTATGTGCAGATTTTATGTAATGTTTGTGTATGCTGTGTTTAGGCATCAGTGCTGCGATCATGGGGAGGGAAGCCAGAAAATGTAAAGGCTGCACAAGAAGAACTTATCAAGAGAGCCAAGGTCAGTGATATTCCTTCAGTACTGCTAGTAGTGTGTTCTGTTTCCATTTTACACTTAACTGTTACAATCACATAAAAGGTAAGGCATGCTTTAATGATTCAGAGTAGAAAGGCTGGACTTGCTCATGACTGTAATATTTGATGACTGTAAAGCTTGGGCAGTTTTGGGTACATACAAGGGTGTATCAAACATTTCCGAGACTGGACCTATAGACTAGAATTTATTTACTTGATTTAAGCTAGGGCACCATCCCCTTCAAATTAGTGCCCTTGGGCAGCGACACATCGATCCCAGCGCCGTTGCCACCACTAGAACACGTGCTGGGAAGTCCTGTTCTCGAAGCTTACCGAGAACATCCTGCGATTCCCGCTGGATCTCCTCCACTCTGTCAAAGCAGCAATCGTTTAGTTGCAGCTTCATCTTCGGGAAGAGGAAGAAGTAGCAAGGGGCCAAATCTGGCAAGTAAGGTGGATACAGAAGTGTGATAATGCTGTTGTTGACGAGAAACTCACGCGTTGCGAGAGCTCGGTGAGAGGGTACATTGTCATCATGGAGCAGCCAGTTGCCCTTGCGCCACAGTTCAGGTCGTTTTCGCCGAATGTCCTCCCTCAGACGGCGAAGAACATTGCAGTAGAACCCGGCGTTCACGGTCTGGCCGTCAGGGGCATATTCATGGTGCACAATCCCTTGAATGTCGAAAAACATGATGAGCATGCTTTTGGTCGCACAGCGGCTCACTTGCCTTCCTCGGTCTTGGGGATCCTGGGCTCTTCCATTGCAAAGACTGTTGTTTAGTCTCGGGATCATACCTGTAGACCCAACTCTCATTCCCAGTGATGACCCTCGACATGAAGGATGGGTCATGCAGGGCACGCTGACGAAGCTCTTGACAAATTGCAACACGGTGCTCTTTCTGTTCAGGGGTCAGAAGCTTGGGCACAAAGTTTGCTGCAACGCGGTGAATGTTCAAATCACACGTGAGAATTGTCTGCTCTGTTCTGTATGACACATTAACGATTGCAGCAGTGTCCTTAATGGTTGTCCGACGATCCTCATGCACAAGCCGCCGAATTGTTTCCACATTTTTAGGTGCTGAGCTCGTGGAAGGTCGCCCTGACCTCTCGTCATCTTCGAGTGATGTTCTGCCTCTCTTGAAACATGCATGCCACTCGAAACACCTCGCACGACACATTGCCTCATTTCCATACGTACGTCGTATCATTTCAAAAGTCTCTGCTCCAGAGTTGCGGAGTTCCACGCAGAATTTGATGTTTGCTCTCTGCTCCAGTTTCACGCCTATGCTGAAATCGCAAATGTGACGCCACACATGGTGACAAACACTCGTGCTGTGCAACTCCCAATGTTCACACAGCAACGCCACTCGGCATACTGAGTGGCAATGTTCCCTGCTCCCAAGTACAGCGCACACATTCACATACTGCCATCGGTTGGTGTTCTATGGAACTAGTCTCGAAACTTTTTGATACTCCTACGTATTTGTCTTTCTTGTGTTTCTGTCCCAGACTCTTGGATATGAGACAATACTGTCCCAAGGTCAAGGGACAAGATATTTTTAAAAGGGGTAGTTTATATAATACAAAGTGAAGATGCAGTCGCCTGGGGTGTGATGCTTTGTATTTAGGCAAATATTTTCTGATGTTTTGGGGGATCATAGTGCCTTCATCTTGAGGGTCCAAGCAATCCAAGAAGTTTATTCTTCTTGGACTGCTTCAGCCTGATGATGAAGGCACTATGATCCTTCAAAACACAGGGATCTAGCAGCCAGACCACACAGCATCAAATCCTATAAGACATGCATCTTCATCAACACTGCTGTGAGAACCTTAAATCTTGCATTAATACAGAGTGCTGGGCTTGGTGACTCTGGTTCACCAGCACATGATTACTGCAGTTTGCTGATCTAAGAAGTGATCACATTTGCTTAGGCATGCAGTCATTGCATGTGCAGTCATTTGATGTATTAGGTTTCCTTCTGCATTGTCTCCCAATTCTAGCTTTGTTACTTTAAAGTAGTGTTTAGTTGCTTGTCAGTGTCAAATATGATGCATTTCAGTTTCCTTAGCCACTGCTACTTTTGCAGAAATAAGCTTTAACTTCTAAAGCAGCATTGTGTCTCTCAACTAACCCCCTTTGCATATTACTCTGTAAAAAGTGAATGCAAACATTTGAAAATAAATATAAATGTAAATATCAATAAATTTTGGTAGGGAAACCTTCTTGGACATTCATATAATAAAACCAAATAGATGCTCTAATTTCTCAAATTTATTTTTCGAATAAAACTCTGCATGTTTCAGACAGTTCCTCTGTGCATCATCAGGAGTTTTTCAGACAGTTCCTGTGTGCATCATCAGGAGTTTTTCAGACAGTTCCTGTGTGCATCATCAGGAGTTTTTCACTGTACACACAGCAATGGTATATGCCATGGTATTGCTGTGTGTACAGTGAAAAACTCCTGATGACGCACAGAGGAACTGTCTGAAACATGTAGAGTTTTATTCCAAAAATAAATTTGAGAAATTAATGCATCTAGTTGGTTTTATTATGTGAATTTATCATGATGCATGTTCACCTGAACGTTCAGTTCTTGGACATTCTTCACTAGAAGACTGAATTGGATGTGAGAAAGTAATAATAAAAGTTTGTGTCGATAATATCGGATGAAACCGGCTTATGATGACAGAGCATTTGTTAGTCAGTCATCTACTTTTTTGTTATGCAGAATTATATCTAATCTGAGTCAACAAGGCTGCCAGATACAATAATGAAGGCCGCTATGAACGGGCAACTAGGGTAATTCCACTAGCTGTGCTCATTGCGCAATTAACGGTAACCACTCAAAATATCCATACCACTGCATCAGAAGTTAGTTGTCCCTTCTGCTCCATTATATCAGCTGAACATCGAGTTAAATTACAAGAAATAATGATGAAATAAAGAAACAATACCAACATCTTTTAATACAGGTTCTACAAAATAATGCCTTCTTATAATACAGTTTAAAACATTTGTACATAAGCATCCGACATATTTCATTTCTACTCTGTCTTCTTCAGGGGGTGATATTTGTTTAGAGAAACATTACTGAAATTCAGCATTACATTGCAGGATACACTAAATACTCAAAATTAACCATTATACTGTGTACATGCTCACCTGTAGTTCATTCATTTATGTTACACTGTAATAATGTGCTACTTCTCTAATTTTTTGTGTGCTTTTGGAAGTGTGTCCTGTGTTTTTTTTTAAGTTTTTTTGGTATTCTTCATAAAACGCTTAAAATGTTATCACAGCGGTTAAATGCTGACGCAAGTAATTTATCATATGAAAGTAATTTGTGAAAGCAGCTGTTATTCAGTGGTGAATTATTGGAGAAAGTAACCTTGTCTGCCAAATTTTAAACTTCAACCCTGTTTCCATTGACACCCCAGAGTGGTTTATATCACACATTAGTTTTCAGCTGTTACACTCAGCATTAAATAACACTTTTACAATAGAAGGGACTTCCATTATTAGGTATGTAGAAGGTATGCACTCACTGATGTGAGTGTACTTGAGAATGTAGAGCATTACAAAGACTGGAATGAGACTTGCTAATACCTTAAATCTGTTTGCTTCATTTCTTTTTGTATTGCTTGTGAAAATATTTTGTAGCAGAACGTGACAATCCCTGCCTTAAACCAGTAAAAATACTAGAAGCTGTGCACCAAATCAGACCTGACTTTAAATAATGAAGAGTGTGATGCAAGTGCCTTACTGAATTTTATTTAGCATTGTTTCCATAGCATGATATTGAACTAATTATTCTCACTACTGCACCTGTTTGCTGTATATTGCTGAAAGCATGCTTCTTGCTGTGTATCTTGCAGGCTAATGGTTTGGCTTGCCAAGCCAAGTATGTGGCTGGCTCTGTTAAGAACATCGCTTCAGTTGATACCAACTTTGTCAAAAATCACTCTTACTAGATCATCTCTAGTTCACACTGACTTTACTCCACCACAGCTCATGGTTTGTATGTCATATTTTTTAGTGAAGACATGATCCATAAATCACAATTGGGAACTGTCAGTGTCCTCTCAGACCATGAATACATAATTATGAGTTAGGCCAGACCTATGTTTAGGGCATGCAACCTGCTGGAGTCCAGTGAAATGGGGTCCTTTGTGTTCAGGTGGTAATCACATAAGCTGTAATTATTGCATTTTCGTAATTATTCTCATAAATTATGCAATAATGCACAATACCATCTCTGTAATATTGATTTAAAAATAAACTGTACCTTGGGATATTCAAACAGTATTTTTGGAGACTGTTCTCAAGTTTTTCTTAGTCCCTCCATGTAAGTGTTGGTTTATACTTTAAAACTGACCATTGTTGTTGCATTCCACTGACCATCAAACTGTTATTCACATTCATTTTTCAATTTAATACTGTCATTTATGCAGTTCAAAAGCCACTAGTTCAGTAAGCAAAGCTCAGTATAAGTCGTATTCCTCACCCAATACTATTTGATAAAATCAAGAAGAATGAGTTTGGCAGGACATGTGGCATAAATGAGGCAGAAGAGAAATACATACACAGCTTTGGTGAACAAATGTGAAGGAAAGAGACCAATTGGCAGACCAAGGCATGTGTAGGAATATAATGTGTCTTAAAGAAACAGAATGAGAGGACACTGACTGGAGTTGCCTGGCTCAGGATAAGGGCAAGCTGTTGTGAATATGGTAATGAACCTTTTGAGTCTCTAAAAGTTAGGAAGTTCCTTGACTAGATGAAAAACTGCTGTCTTTGAAGAATTACTCTGCTCCGTGGAGTCAGGACACTACAGAGGGTCCTGTGTGCCAACTGAATAGGAAGTGGCTCTGCTTGGTAGAATGAGAAGGCCTCCAGAACCTTTTTGCTTGTTGCTGTTAGCCTGTATTAAGCGTTTCACATCAAGACGTGTTCTTTTTCATTAGGTGTGTTCACAAAATTGTGAAAAGCGACTATTAGCTTTGTCATGTCCATCTGTTTGTCTGTCTATGTCTGTCCATCGGTCTGTCTGTCAATCCATCCTCATGGGACAAGTCGGCTCCCACTGGATGGATTTTCATGAAATTTGATATTTGAGTATGTTTAAAAAATCTGTTGGGAAAATTTAAATTTCATTAAAATCTGACAAGAGTAACAGGTCATTTACGTGAAGATCAATCTGCATTGATAATCGTATCTCGCTCAGTTCTTCTTAGAATGAGAAATGTGTGAGACAAATGTTGTAGAAAAATAAAAACACACATTTTGTGTTCAATAACTTTTTTTTTTGGTAGAAAATTTTGCAATTTATGAGATAATGTGGAAAAATATTGAGAGCCCAACAGGCCACGGATGACAGTACAGTACATGCGCGTTGCATGCTGGATAACTAAGGCTACAGACATACACTGAGAATACTTGTTGCTTTTCTACAGCAACAGTGGTTGCACGAATGTGCCTCAGTGCTACATTGTACGTACATTGCCTGTCTTGTATTTATTTCTTTTATGGTTATATAACATATGAAATTCACTTAGCCTCAAAATGTAGGATTAATGATAAATTGAAAGGTCTGTAGAATGAAGCTGTAGTAACGCAATATAAGGCAATGTCTTAGCATCTCCTTATAGGAAATAAAAATTATGAACTGTCAATCATAATAGCTAGCCTCTGGACTCAGACTTAAACCCCAACCTCTCAGATTTGAAGAAGCAGTTTGAACCAGTTAACCACAACAATCATTTCTAAGCAGAATTACTGACTTAGATATACAGTAAATGATGCTGATGGATATTACCCAATTGGATTTATGGACTGTCATCACGCTTACAGAATTTTGAGTTAGTGCGATAATTAATGTTATTTTATATTTTTCGTTGCAAAAAGGGAAAGAACGAGTACGGTAAGTATAGTTAAAATACTTCATGTAAAGACTTTCTTTCAGTACAAGCATACGAAGTGCATACGTGAGACACACACGCCAAATAAATTAGTCTCCATGTTTGTGAATCTCAATGTTTGGGATTTCGAAGTTTCAATATTGATTCCATAAATCTTGATGGGACCATGTGCTGGTGAGTTGACTTCCCTTTTTTTTTGATATTGAGTAGATCACTGTCAGCCTAGTCAAGCTCTGACTGTCATTAAGTGAGGTGGAGTGCATTTGAGCTGTATGTAATGACACTCACCTTCAATTACTTAATGCATTTTATGCTTCCAAATGTGTCTCTATTTTACAAAAAATAGACTTGCATGATTTTTATGATTTTGAGGTTATTTTTTACTTCTGCTACTAGTATTTTATAAGGTCTTGGAACCAAATAATCAATTTACATTGAAAATAAATTCCAATATTTATATTTGTTTAAACCACCCTGGTTAATCCCAAACATTGGAACTATACTGTGTGTAAATCACAGGGTTAACTGTTGTAGTGAGGGTGAGAAGGGATTGGGTGAACAAAATAACTTGGTCTTCATATATCTCTTAAGCTGTATAGCTGTATTCCTGGTGTTGTTTTTCTTCCCTGTTTTGTGTATTTTGCTTTAGACAGTTTATAATTCTCTGTCTTTGCTCATACAAAGCCATCTGTAGTCTTGAAGGCATGATTTTGACACAGAGAACTGTTCTGCTTTGCTGCCTTAACTTTACACAATTAATTGCATTCTGGCATGCTATTTTATGACACAGTCTAATATTTATTGGTTTTTTAGTTTTTACTAGAATATCCTGATTTTTGTAATTGTTTTTCAGTTAGTCATGTTCTTATTTCAGTTTAAAGGAGAACTAACCATACCTAAAATACTGGAAAAAATTATGATAAGAGCTAACAACAGAATTGCCAAATGACTGATGAAAGGTCTGTATCATAATGCACTGTTTCAGAAGGGAGCATTGTGCCTTAAAAATTGGTGCCATACAGAGTAATAAAGTTAAATGTCTTTTGCCACATGTGTGTAGAACATAGACTTTTGGGTTTTAACACTGTGTAGAAATGAGTTGATGCTGATGTTTTGGAGAGGCAGGATGCTTCCATCTTCAAGTTTGAAGGAACTGGGTCCAAATTAGCTCTGATGAGATAAGGGCAGGGATCTGTTTTGATATGTAGGTAGGTTGCAAGACATGTGGCCTGTCAGAGAGGGAAGAGGGAGTGGTGCCGTTTCCAGAATAGTGAAGTCTGTGGTATGGGAAGGCTGAGAAACCAGGAGGCAGAATAGTACTGTTCAGAGCCCGTAGAGTGACAACTGTGACTTAAAATGTAGCAAACAAAAATTACATATACATGTTCTGTTTCTGGGTTCTAGGAAGTGTTTGATTTTTTTTTTCAGCCCTGTTTGTCTACATGCATATTGCCATAATTTTGATTGTGATTTTTTTTATTTTGTCCTCTTGAATAAACCTGATCCTAGATGCATGTAGTTAAGTGACATAACTGCCCATTGTTCAAAAGCAGCTATTTCTGTCAGAAAGAGCAGAGCTGCCTCAGTATCATTTCACCTGAGGATGGGAACAGATCCAGGTTAAGAAATGTTATGCTCATGTCACTGAACATGAGGCAGTGGACAAAGTACAGACATGTAGTAACCCTATGTGTCATGTACCACTGATAGTACCCTTTATAATCTGGGGTAGTGTACCACATTAGGAACCTCTGTTGAATATACTGTGAACAGTGAAAAGTTTGAAAGGGATGAAAAAGTTATCAAATTCTGGTGCTATTTCTGTATTATTCTTACTCCATCTCCCCCTTCCATGTAGCTGAACCATACACACATCCCAGCAGTTACAAGACAGCACCCTGTGCAGATGACTACCACCCCCACTGGCTTGCCAGCCTTCCTATCCTTTTACCACTGTACCTGAGTGATATACCCTACTTTTTGATATAACTGTTCTTTTTGGACCACTAAGTATTGAAGATGAAGGCACTTTGAAATGTAGGGAACTGTTCAACCAACAACACAGTGTCACTGCCCAGAAGACCTGTACCTTCAGCAATAGCAGATGAAAACCCCAAAATTGTCACAGGAATCACCCTGGGCTAAAATGGCTTAAATATCATTATCATCTGTCAGGGGGCAATAGGAATAATATCATATATGACAGTGATCACGATGATGTATCATCATTATCATGATCATTATTAAAAAGCATTCAGTTTGTATGATAATCCTTTAATGGTTTCAGGCTAATGGATCAGCAGCCAAAGGTCAATACCAGGCAGGCAGTGTACAGGGTCAAGCTGCAGACCAAGGACTCTTCATCAAAGATCACAATTATTAACATCTGGTCCACTGCTTTAGTGTGAAGACACAATTAATCCTCCCTAGCATGACCAGGACTTTACCAATCAGGACAAGTTAAACTGGCTTCAAACCCACAATCAATTGCAGTTAAGTTGCAGTAGGTTTTGAACAAGTACAGAAATTAATAAGAGCAACAAAGAGGTATAAATTGTCTGCAGTAACAGTCAACAGTAAGGTTCTCAGTTTGTTTTAAACGTCCTGTATACGTCTGGATTTCCAAACTATGGTCTTACTTAACTACTGTTACGTTTGTACCGCAAAGTTTTGGAAGCTGTTGATACATTTCAAAATTTTAAAATTTTATTTAAGTGGAAAGAAATTTAAATCTATACAAATCTGCTATCCTGGTTCATATTTAAGTTCTTTTTTAATCTCTTCAAAATTTTAATTCATGCTCGAATGAGTTTGTACAGCTGCTCAGGAATGTTTGACATACGCATCCACATGATTGACACCAAGCAAGAATCTGGAAAGCGTACTGTCAAAGCTTAATGGCTACGGTAATGGGATGTCGTACAGAAACTGTCTTGGTGCATCCGCAATTGAATAGTTCAGCGACAGTTTAGTAGACTCTTATTCTGGAAGAAAAGAAAATTTTAAAAAAACAGTCATGGAAAACACTTTTTTTTTTTAATTTTAATTTTTAGGTGATTATAATCAAGTAATGAAATCTATGTCGAAGTCCAGGTTTAGCTTCAGTGTTATCATATGGTCTTAAACCAAATGATTCTACAGTTGTGATTTCTTGTTGTGATCACTTAAGGTAAGAAAACTATTAGTGAGACATATGTTGTAATTGCTATAAAAACAGATGTAACTAGATTCAAGATCTATAATTCACTTTTTTCCTTCTCGTTGTTTAACTGTTTTAAAATGAAGAATGGGAAACAGAAATGCAGGATCTTAAAAAAAATTATTATATATGTGTGTGTGTGTGTATATGTATATATATAAATATATATTTCTTCATTTAATGTTTTCTGTACTGACCCCCACTCAATGCTTAATCTACTACTGATACAAATTAAATGTATAAAGTCAGATTATGTCAATGTAAAAGTCGCCACTTGTAAACACTGTGTGGAGGAAGTAATAAAAACCATCAACACCAATAATATGAAGAAACTGAGTGAGTTTGTTTTTTGACATGAAGAACAGTGAATAATTCAGGTTTGCCACATTACCACTCCTATTGAACTCTGTCCTCCCTAAAATGGCGTATCCTGCATTTACCTGTTTGCTACTCTGTTCAGGTTTGTTTACTAATTTCTTTGGCCAACACTATCATGAACAGCATCTGCTGGCATGCATTATAATTTCTTATTCCAAAAGTAACTTGACCATGCAGTTTGTTCTTTTGCCAGTAGACTGTGTATCTGCAATGAATTTTCGTTCCCTGGCAGACAAGCTATTCTTCCTGTGCTTCTTTCTGATCACGTGAAAACCACACATTTAACAGGGCAGGCAATGTGTGTATAGTGTAAAACTGAGGCACATTCGTGCAACCATTGTTCCAGTGGAAAAGCAATGAGTATTTCACAGCCTGAGTGTTTGTATTTGTAGCCTTAGGTATCCAGCATGAAATGCGCATGCGCCATATTGTCATCTGTGGACTGCCCTGCTGTACATTATTTTTCCACATTATCTCATAAACAGTACAAGTTCCAAAAAAACGTTACTGAACACAAAATGTGTGTTTTAATTTTCTCTGTAACTTTTGCCCAAAACATTTCTCATTCTAAGAAGAAATGAGCAAGATATGATATACAATGATATTGGTCTTCACATAAAGTACCCTTTATTCTTGTCTGATTTTAATGAAACTTGAATTTTCTTGACGAATTTTTTAAAAAATCCTCAAATATCAAATTTCATTAAAATCCTTTCAGTGGGAGCTGAGTTGTTCCATGTGGATGGACGGATGGACAGACATGATGAAGCTAATAGTCACTGTTCATAATTTTGCAAAAGTGCCTATACATTGCTGGGCAGGCATGAGTGGATGATGAGCCTATAAGGCAGTTGGGAGTGCAAGTGTTCGGAAATAGAAATGAACTGTCAGCTTTGTATTCTAGCCTATCCTATCCTATCTTCATGAAAATACATGTATGGTGAAGGTAAGTCCTGGTGCTTTCTATGAAGGCGTATGGGGGAGCTGAGATATTGCTCCCTTAGCTTAGCGCTAAGTGGATGTGAGTGGTCTACTTCACACTCTGGCCAGTTTAGTCACGGGAAAAATAACCCTGCTGCCCATGGATAAGAGGCTGGGTGGGCCCTAAAGCCAGTTTCAACATTTTGGAACACAGAAAATTTCTTGTGGCCTTGCTGTGAATCAAATTCTGGGTTGTACAGCCTATAACCTAGTGACTGTACTGACTGGGTTATTGCAACTTATTCCTAGAACCATATCCTCTCTCCATTTTGTGGACAAAGGAACAGTCAGTGTACAAAGTTTCAAGAGAATGGACCTGTTTTGAAGTTACATGCACTGAAGGATTTCACTTTACATGAAATAGGAGACAAAACCATCTCCCAAGCACAAAGCATTTTTTTATGAACCTAAATGTGGGCAATGCTTAAGTAAATATTTCTGTAACAATACTGAACTGTTTGCTAATTACACACAGAATATATTTTGGAATTCCAGAATAAAATATGTACATGCCAATACAGATTACTGGGCCCTCTATTAGGCAACCAATGAAACAATGAAACCAACTATTTTGAAACTATTCAGTCTGTGTATCTTGTGTAATACTAATTTTAAGAAACCAACACAATGCACAAGTTAGCAATCACATTTTAAAGTATAGTCTTCCAATACTGCTGCTTGTTTCGGGGTATTTGTACCATCCTTGGGGAATTCATACATCAAATTTAAAACTTGCTGGTAGTGTATAATACACTAGCAGTTTTTAAATTTGATGATTTCACAGATAGGCCAAAACATGTAGTAGCGAGAGACCATACTTTTAAACATTCATTCATTCATTCATTGAGCATTCGAATAATCCACTTCTGTTAACCCTTTGGTGCCGGAATTAAATCCCCACCCCCTGTCCACTTTAATGGCCGTTTGGCCATTTGAAGGGCTCACTTACTTACTCCATGGTGCAGAGTCCTTCTTGAGAAGGTAACTGGTTTGGAGCTAGTCAAGAATTTCCCCGCATTTCACGGAACCCGAAGGTTCATTATTGCACTCACAAGCGTCCGCCACCTGTCTCTATCCTGGGCCAACCCAATCCAGTCCATATACCCACATCCCACCTCCTGGAGATCCATCCTAATATTATCCACCCATCTACGCCTAGGCCTCCCC
>Ga0123354_10015584_pt1 | contig 11882 bp, 7 predicted proteins | sample TergutLab28metaG_2_FD_97872 | JGI IMG/M metagenome (GOLD analysis project Ga0123354, IMG submission 97872) | Labiotermes labralis P4 segment gut microbial communities from Petit-Saut dam, French Guiana - Lab288 P4 | ecosystem: Host-associated > Arthropoda: Insects > Digestive system > Gut ... | reverse complement strand
TGTGTGGTGTGTGTATGTGTGAGTGTGTGGTGTTTGTATGTGTGTGAGTTTGTGTGTATGTGTGTGAGTGTGTGCATGTGTGTGTGAGTTTTTGTTGAGTGTGTGTGTGTGTGTGTTGTCTGTGTTTTTTGTGTGAGTGTGTTGTTTGTGTGTGTTTATTGAGTGTGTGTGTTTATTGAGTGTGTGTGTGTGTGTGTGTGTGTGGTGTTGGTGTGTGTGTGTCTGTGTGTGTATGATTGTGTGTGTGTGTGTGTGTGTGTGTGTTTATGTGTGTGTCAGTGTGTGTGTGTGTAGTCTGCGTGTGTGTGTGTGTGTGTGTGTGTAAATGTGTACTTACTGTGTCGTTCTGTGCGTGTGTTTGTGTGTGCGTAAATGTATACTGTACGGTGTCGTTCTGTGTATTTTGTGTGTGTGTGTGTGTGTGGTGTTTGTGTGTGATTGTATGTGTGTGTGTATGTGTGTTTGTGAGTGTGTGTATGTGTGTGTGAGTGAGTGTGTGTGTGTGTGTGTGTGTGTGTGTGAGTGTGTGTTTGAATGTGTGTGTGTGTGTAAATGTGTACTGTACTGTGTCGTTCTGTGCATTGTGTGTGTGCGTGTGTGTGTGTGTATGTAAATGTGTACTGTACTACTACCAGCGTAGGCCGGGTAGCTCAGTCGGTATAGCGCCTGACTACGGGCTGGACGGTCCGGGATCGTATCCCGGTAGTGACGAGATTTTCCGCCCGCCAGACCGGCCTTGGGGCTCACCCAGCCTCCTGTAAAATAAGTACCTTCCCTTTCCTGGGGGGTAAAGTGCGGCCGGGGCGTGCTGCAGACCATTCACCTCTTTCTAGTGCCGCGGTCATGGAAGAGTACAGCTATACCTCTTCCCACCCTCTGGGCCACACCGTTTCTGTAATGGAATCACTTACTACTACCACCGGGTGGCTACCCAGTTGCATTTAACAAATATATTATTATCATATCATATCAAGATATTGCATTGTTAGATCGGCTGTTACGGACAAATGAAAATAACGGAAGCTGGTAACGGTAGCCGGAAGTATCGGTTGTAGTTACATGAAAGCATTAATAGGCGTAAGAATCGAAGGCTAGAGGCACGACAAGAAGAAAACCGAACCCTCTGAAGTCTGCAAACGAAATATTCACAAAGATCTCTGAATAAACTAACAGAGAGAAGACCTTCAGCGTCGAAAACCTACGCAGCCTTACAGGAACTGCTTGCTGGCTGTTCGAACCGTAATATTTGGTCGCCCCATTTCGGTGGCTTTTAGATCGTGTTGTAAAGCGGTGGGAGGTCGTGCTTTGAAATAGCGTGCGTGGATTTCCCGGTGTGCGTTACGGAGTAACAGTCCGCATTTGAAGCTCTTTTGGCACGTCTTTGGCCATAGATGACAGATTCGTGAAAGATGCCCCTAAACCGCTGAGCACGAGGGTATTTGAACTATGCTTTTCGACATTCCACATGAACACGCACACATTTTCCGATGCCTCCGTGTCTGAGCAACAGATTTACGGTCGATCGTAATCGATATCTCGTAGTTATTTTACGTATCTCGTGCACGGGGTATGTAAAGCTCGATCGCTTTCTCAGGACGTCAACTTTTTCTTTGGTCTCAGCAACTACCTTGAACAGCACATTCGTCTCCGTTACCAAAACCAATCACGGCGAGGTGTTATCGTCAGCGTACGCAGGTCTTCTTGAAAAGTATGGTTTTCTTGTCCAATTTTAGTTAAAATCGCAAATGTGTTGACACCCTTGGCGAGCTGCCCCGTAGGGCACAAGGAAGTCAGATACAGCGGACGTAACAGCCGCTTTTCGCACATGCTTAGCGAACGGTGGTGACAGCAGCGCCGTAAGTGGCTCTCATGCCCGTGTTATGCAACCTCGCATCGGCAGGTAAACAGTTTGACCCTCTCCAAACATCGACTTCGGACACTTCGGCGAAAATGTGAGCGGTGATATATGAAATGAATATTCATCTACATCAGAGCCTACTTTACGTGCGCTCATAAACGTACTGTACGCTGTATAGTGCAGCGTGTATCCAACCCGCGGCTCGCGGCCACATTTTGTAAATTGTACTATAAAATACCACACAATAATTCAGCCGCTTGTGTGTGCCACTTATTGTGAATTTTACGCGTGCGGCCCGTGATTCAACTCAAAGTAACAGTTGTGGGTCTTTGCCCCCAAAAATGTTGGACACCCCTGCTCTAGTGTTGGATGTGTGCGTGACGTCATTGTTCCCGTTTTTATTTTTGGTCGCACTAACCGCAAAAGAAGCTTGATGGACATTAATGATGTTAATATCGCGTGTACAGAATTTTGGGGCAGGAGGAGGCAGCTGGTGTGTAATCATCTCAGCAGAGCAAAATGTCTTAACAGGCGATCTTAACGAGTTGAGAAATATCGGCTGATTGCGGTACGTTTGGCGCGTACCTGGTTTCCGTGAATGCTTTCAGCGTACTTTGAACGCAGTCACTAATTGGTTTTCTTTTTCACGTGGGATGATGATGCTGATAATAATAATAATACATTTGTATCACCAACTGTTTGTCAGTCAGTCTAGGTCTGCCTTACTTCTTTTACATACCTTGTAAACGTCGAATTATGTGCTCCCTGTACTTGTCTGGTGAATGGCGATTAGTTTAGATAGTTGTGTACAGTGAACAAAAGTTAAAATAATAGTTGTTTCTTAGGTCTCAGTTCGTACCTCACAGAGAACGTAATCTGCCTCCGTTATAAAGGGCCCACACACGTGATTGTGCAGTATGTGTGTGACCTTAACGAAAATCGGAATTTGCCCAAGAATTTGTGTGAAAACCCTGTACGAAGACGCACGAACATTTGTTCGGTGAGCGTCATGGCGATCCATGCGGACAGTTCGAACTGATCAAGTAACGTGCAGCGTGTTGTACGGTATATGGAGTGGAAAGTCGGCGAGGAATATGTAGGGAAAATGGTGGATTTTCACCAGTCACCGAATAATTTTTTTGGGGGGTCTCGTTTAGGGTGGAGCTGAGATAATGAATCCTGGACTGTTGCAATTGATACGTGCTTATGATACGATATTTATTTACTGCAATTGGGTTTCCACCCGTTGGTAGCGGTCGATAAACTTGTACAAAAAAAAGGAGACAGCCACATACAAAAGGAGAAACAAAACGCAAAAATACAGAATACACAAAATAGAAAACAAATTTACAAAACAAGAAAACGAACATAAAATGAATATTAAAAACTTAAGTCCAGTCATAAAATAGCAAAGATAAGCAAATAACAATGACACAACGTACTGCACGGAACCTACATAACTGTAAATCAATGATAATACACGCATTTCACCCATGATTATCACTTCACTACACTTCACTCCCCATTTTTCACTTCCCTCCACTTTCGAAAGTTTCGTCACTATTCAAAAACCCTTCACTACTTCTCACTTGTAATTACTTTCCTAACCCTCTTTCTAAAAATACGTGGTTTACAGGGGAAAGTCGCTAGTGCTTCTGCAGGCAGTTGGTTCCACAGTTGATTGTCCTGTATACAAAACAGTATTTACCGATATAGGTCGAGGTGTTGATTCGATTCCCATCGTATTAAAAAAAAAAGTTCTTTAAAACCCAGTATTCCATTCAGTGGATATCGGGGAACTGTTGCTGAACGGATAAAGCGGCCGGAAGCGTGACTATAACCTTTCGTAGCGCGGGAATAACTGGAGCCACACTTCCACCCCCATACGCCTTTATGACTTGCACAGGGAGAGCTTAGCATGGGGTGACGTGTAAGGGACTTTACTTTCCATGATAGGTGGGAGGGACGTGGTTAGCTGCTTTCTCCGGGCTCTTGTCATGGGTGCACCTTTGTACACCAGTTCCAATAGTCTCTTCACTCGGTAGCCTTGTGAACATACCGTCGAGGGTACAAACCTAATATCGCAAAGTTGTGATTTGTACCCATCCGGCCCGTATGAGTTTATTGAATTGAAGACCCGGTTAATCAGAGCGATAACTGTAACGTAGCCATGTCGACAAGCAGTTAAGTGCACAGAATAATGCGTTTAACTTGGGAGAATGCAATTGACCTTCACAGCTTGGGAATCCCTTAATACTCGCTACGACGGTCGGAGGAAGACATATAGATCCAGTCAAAAATATGAGTCTCAGTCACTGCATGACCTTTCTTTTTTACTGGTCGCCATTTGTCGTTTCATTTCTAACAAGCTTAGTCAAAATTATGCACCGCTGTAATGACACACAACTGTATTATGACACACCCACGAAACACGACTTTACTTCAGTCTAATATTTACTTTGAATTGGTTATTGGTCACAAGCAAGTGGCTTTCCGCTTTCTCCAACGCAAACAACTGCCAAGGTCAGCTGTAGACTTCAAAGTCACTGTCTGTAGCTGCAGTTTGTTTACACTGCTGGCAGCTCGTGCGGCCGGATGGATGGTTGCTTAGCAACCAGCATCTCTGCAGCAGCACAGACAAATTCGGTTCACGGGCGACGTTACCTGTGAACAGTCAGTGGGTAAGGGCGAGGAATATCTTGCAGTGTCGCGTGTGCTGCCTCTTGTAGATAGCCGGGCCCTCATCTTCAGTACTTGACCATCTTAAACTTATTTGTACAGACTGGTGTGTTTGTGTGTGTGACGCTTGCAGTAAATGCGGTTATTTCCCGAAAGAACGTTTGACGGTTGGTGAGTTTAATGGAAACGTTTATTTTCTATGGATAACGATTTAAATTTTTAATTAGGTCCTTTACTTACGAGGGTTTCCGAAGTGTCAGCCTCTCTTGGTCTAGTCATTAAGCCGTTTATCTGCCTGTACCAACAACGGATGAACTGTATATTATAATGGTATGGGGTCTCGTTTTTCAAGTACCAGTAAGATCTCCAAAATCATGATTGTATTCGTATTGTGCAGTATGACGGTGAAATGAATGGCAATTTGTACCTGGAATCTTCCATCGGGAATTTCTGCCCTTGATCAGCTCGTGGATGTAGTAATGTGGCACCTGCATTGAGAGGAATACGAATTCTCATTTGAAGTGCCTAGTTGCGGTCTGCAATTACCGTTACGTTGAATTAAATTCCTTTGAAATCACGGAATTATTTACATCCATGTGTGAGAACTCGCCACACTGTGAGTAGCGGATGTTTTAGTTTACATGGAAAATGTGCTGGTTATTATGCTCCTTCCCTTTGTAACAGTACTGTCTGCGAAGTAAGCCTTTTTTTAGGCTACTGATATCTCTTATGTACAAAGACATGTTTCCTAGCAGCGTCGTAGTTTAATAAATTTTATTGACTGATCGTGACGTGAAGGCTGATAGCCCTTATCTTCCGACCTTTAACCCTTCATGTAGCTTACGAGGCCAGAGTTACAGTCATTTTAAATGCCCTCCCTGCATTGAAGTAAGACAACTTTTCCCTTTCGTCCATAGAGCTTTTGTAACGGGACATGGAGCGAACCGTTTGGCCAATGCATATTAATCAGATTTGGAGAATTTGGTCAATATCATTCATTTCAGAATTCATTCTTGTAAAACAGACCCTCCAAGACTATATTGCTACCTTTTTGTCTGGTGTCTTACACGAAGCGAAGACTACAGAACCAGTATTTTCGATAATAGGGTGCTGAGGGAATTAACGAGACCCGATAAGGAGGAAGTGGCAGGATGCTACAAAAAATTACATAAAGAGAAGCTTCAGTATTTGTACTTACCCCAAGATATTTTTGTGGTGCTAAAATCGGGAAATATTTTGTGGGTGGGTCATGTAACGCGCAAGCGATCGGTGAGGATACCGTTCTTAGATTTTCTTGGAAAACCTGAACGGAGGAGACGTAGGCGTCGATGGAACGATAATACAAAAGTATCTCGTAATGGAATCGGGTGTGTGAGGATTTGGATGGGTACATAATAGGCACGACTGGTGGAAAGTTCTGAACGCAATATGCGAAATATTTGTTTCATCATAGGCGGGTATTTACCTTTGCCTAGCGAAGGGACGAACGATTCTGCCGCATGGAGGTGGTTGATTGGTTCTGGTAAACATTCACAGACCCTTTGTCCTCGAATTCTCTGCTGCATGTCGCGTTCGGTCTAATTGAAGCACAGAAAGCGGACAGATATAGAGTCCTGCTACCTACGTTATTTTTGCCCTCTTGATCGCAGTTTACATCAACATTTCTCATTTTGCTCACACGGTATGTTCATATAATTTCGTCTGATTGTGACAAGCAACTGTTATTTTGTGATTTCAGGCTTCCACCAGGATGCAGATGTGCTTTGCGCTCTTCTGAGTTATTACGCAGCGTACAATGGTAATTCCTTACCGACATTTCTTCTTGGATTTCTTGACCTTTAGGTTGCCCCGAAACGTTGGTAAGGTATTACCACTCTACGCTGCTTAACGTCTCAGAAGATCGCGTATATCTGTTGTTTCCGTAAATGTCTGGTCTGTGAATATATGTGTTTACTGTGAGGTGGGAACTGGCCTTTAGAACGCCTTTCCATGTACAGGCATTGACAGTGAACTCTTTTTTCTAGTCTGCGACATTATTCTTTGATTAGTACGTTGACGAGGCTTTGTAATGACTGCGAAATACAGTGATTGTGTACCGCAGCTGTCATCATCGGCTGTGTCACCTGCAGTGTTCGTGGTTGCAGTGATATTGCTTCTGCCATTCCGCGCAGCAAATGTCGCTTTGTCAGTGTTCAGGGAAGGAATCGATTCGCACGTATCGTCCCTGAGACTTGGGGTTGCTTTCTTCAGTCATCCCTCTCTTTCTTCCACACTTCTGCAGGTTTGTTGTACGAGGGTCGGTAAGAAAATCAGTTCCCGTCGCGTGTAACATCCTAGCTAAAGAAAGGCGTACTGACTGAATGCATCAGCGAATTCTTATGTAGTAAGAACCAACAAAATACACACTTTTTACATTAACAATTTATTTCAATTATATTGTCTTCGACACGTTTCGAACATCCAAGTGTTCGTCCTCAGGAAGACTTGTACATGCAGTTTTATGGTATTTCTTTCATGTATTCATATAAACAGTCGGGCTGATGGCAGGGGGGCGACACTCATTCAACAAACGTAAGGGTCCTGAGCTGATAGATGGTAGTAGGTCTTGTAACAATATGCAGCATGTTGGCACAATTTATGTAAAATTTAACTGACAATTTTCCTCTTGTTTTTTTTTATAACTAATGACCCACGATTGTAACCAGCCATGTGAAGTTATCAAATACGTACTCTGTTGGAATGACTATAGTACGAAATTTTGTAGATTGAAATTGCATTTTGCCAATCAGTGGCCGCGCGGTCTAAGGGGTCGGTCTGCGGCCGCTCGCCTGCTGGGATTGCGGGTTTGAATACCGTCGGGGGCATCGATGTCTCTTGTGAGTGTTGTGTGTTGCCATTTAGAGGTCTCTGCGACATGGTGATCACTGTTCCGTCTGAGTCCTACCGAGTGTGGTGAGTATGTGATCGTGAAGCCTCTATAATGTGGAGGTCCTTGTTCCACTGGGGACTAACGAGCAATTAAGAAAAAATCTGCGTTTTAGTAGTTCGTTCTCCACAAAAATGAAATAAACCAACAACCGGCGTCATACTTGGGGCCCACCCAGCTTCCTGTTCAGTGGGTTTTGGTTGCTGTATCTCTGGAGGTAAAAGAGCCGAGGCGTCTTCTGACCACTGTCGTGGGCTGTCGAGTTTAAGTAACGAAGTATGCGCACAAATGCACTGTGCGGCCAAAAATCTCTTTCAGATATCAGATCACGTGCACATGGTCGGGTGTGCTGGCGTTACGGGATTTCCTTCTCGAATATTCTGTGAAGTGAGCACCTGATACAGTTGTCGTAATGCAGCTTCGCCTTCGCGGTCGGCTATCTTATCATTTTTTATTTGCGTGTGAAGTTGTTGATGTTGTTCACAAGGAGATGTGATTTAGTTCACATTCTCGCCCCAGACTTCGATCTGCTTATGTATTAATCAGGGCGGGACGTATTAACACTGCGAGTTGCTGATCGCGTTCTTTGAACAAGCTGCGTCTCTGTACTGTAAGTTCACATACTGTCGAACCCGGTTATAACGACATCGACTTAAGTGACACCTCGTATATAATGTTAGATATTCTGCGGTAGCAATCAGTTCCTCACTGTTAACCATAACATTATATACTCCCCGGTTATGACGACACAAAACATTCAGTCCCTCTCGTGACGTTATAACCGAGTTCGACTGTATTTTCGCTTTTTAAGAATGAGGTTTAAATGTATTTTAGATCCTAAATACGGCGTCTGATACCGTGTAGTCTGGTATCTGTATAGCAATGTTTCTGAGGAACATTTTGCGTCTATCTTCAGGGTCAGTGGTGACACCATGTTGCCTCCGGCAAGTTATCACCTGCCAGACTGCACGGTGTTATCTCCAGGAGATACAGTACGAAAGTTTGTCTAGTGCAGGAAGCGTGAGTTCTTATAGCTGGGTATTTTGTGTCTGCCTCGTATAATGCGCTTGGCTTGTATGCGAGTGATTAGTTACACCATATGGCAGTTGTGATTGTGGAACAGTGAAGAGGTACCCGTGCCTCAATCGGCAATGCAGCTTCGGCGATGTCAGGTCTGGGCAGTGGTGATAACTCTTGTGGGCACGAGGGCTAACGCAAAAAAAAAATTAAGAAATTGGCGGGCCACGTTATGCGATGTACGTATATCTTTTATGTACGATCGCTAGTGATAATACCCGGTCGTCCTTATTGCTAATATTAGGGCGGCAAAACCTCTTTAAGTTTATGTTTACAAAATATATGATGTTCGAACAAAATGAACTTGTTAGGCAGTATACACTTTCTTCAAGGGGGAAGCATCACGAAGTGCTCTAACGAACTAAATAACAAATTGACTAGACACGTCATCGCTACAAATATTTATTGGAGAATATAGGCTACATGTTTCGAACTGTTAACAGGTCATCATCAGGCCTCCATCGGAACAAGTCTGAGATGCTGTTTAGTTATTGGGATCCCAATATTTTTACAGCTGTGAACGTACATAAAAACTGATATTGCATAAAATGTGAAATATATAATGTCTGCTTAAAACAAATTAAAACAAGAGTAGGTATTTGACACTATGGACCGGTTTTGTCACCCTTAGAGGGCTAACTGGATTATGGTTGTTACTGTACTTTCACTTGGTGCGGTGGGACTTGTGTGGTACAGCCTCTCATGGTTGTCCGTGTTGTCCAATGTATTTCAAATTGACGGTCAGGGGTGGCTTCTTTATACTATTTCCAATTGGGTAAGTTGTATAGGTTCACCTTGTGTAGGATTGGTAACAAGCTGGGCGGTTATCCGTCGTGTACCGGATATGTTGTGTGTTGTAATAAGAGACGTAAAATTACCCTTCCGTTACAGCAGTATCTACTGTGTGTAAAAATACTGTGGCGGGCCAGGTCCGGTGTTTGTTACGTCGCGTGAGGCTGGTTCTCTCCGGTGAATAACCCATAGCTTGGTAGTTACGTTTGTGGGAGATGCGCATATATTTTTGTTATGAAAATTGTGCTGAATTGGCATTTCCGATTTAACGTTTTTGTGTGAACGAAGGTAAAATAATTTTTCATCGCATTTCATATCATGTATATTCGTTTCTTGTTTCTGAAGTTGGGGGGGGGGCCTCCGTGCGTGAAGGTAGAAGGAAGCTGAAGGGAAGTACCCGCTAACGACCTGGACGTAGGCAGGGCAGTATGAAAGTGGCTAGTATGAGGATATGGATTCAGTTGGCTCGGGATAGAGATCCGTAAAATAGGGATAAATTCTTTGGCTTTGAACCTGATTCTTTGAATGTGGTTCATTGAAAGATGCAGCCTATATCGAAATTTAGGGTGCTGAGTGAATAATTAATCGGAATGGATGAGTTAAGGAAGCGACCGTGACGTAGTTTGTAGAAAGTCACTGTCACGTACCCGCTTCTTCGGCTTCTTTAATTATTGTCACGAATTTTAAGGTCTGGGGACAACAGCAAAGCCAACGCCGACAAGTCTGGCGGTTTCTCCGTACGTTCTGTAGCCTGCATCAGAGAAGATCGTAAGGTCCTGAAGGTATTTGGAGTTACCACGACACTGCAAATACGTGTGGTGGTCTCGCGGTATATGACGCCATGTAATTTGATGAATGGATAACCACTCTTCGAAGTAAGGTACTTTCTACGGATATTTTGAAGCTGGTCCAGAAATTTCCCTTCCTTTTTCAAGTATTGAGATCCATTAGCCCCCTATATTTGTACGAGCTAGAGAAGATCTTCGCTCTTCAAGGATGTTACACAGCGTAGATAGGTAGCTACCGCCACGCCGGGCCTATAACGGGATCACTTTACTTTACGTACTGTACAAATGTATGACCGCCAATACGCGTTTTCGTCTCTCGGAACTCCTGACACCCTCTCGCGGAACTCGGTTTGTGAAACACTGCGTTAGACCAACGATCCAAACAGGTTAGCACGTCGATAAGTTGTGACTTATGTTCAGGCGGTATCTGATTCGTGTCTCGTCCGCTGCCGTATCTGAAGTCAAAGGAGGCCAGCACTTTACCCTTGCAAAAGAAAGAAGGTAACAATCGCTCGCTTTGTAAAATGCCCATCCATTAAGAAGCACCCAGGTTCATTGGCATGTTGACAAAGCACCTGGTAGAGCACGTTTGAAACGTGATGGCACACGCGCAGAAACCAGATTTGGTCTTTCAGCGAAACGGAGGGGTCCATTTAAATCGGCGGGGCGGGGGGTCAGTTCATTCGACTACTGGCAGACGAGGTGTGCGCATCAGCGGTAGTAATGTTAGCAATGCTGGATACACCATGTTCTGGGGTAGAGTGCAAGACTACTGGCTACCCACTCCACTCGCATGTTTCCCCTTCACTTCCCCTACCGTGCGTCACCGTATGCCATCAGGTTTCAACTGAGCTCTACCGATAACAGTCCTCAGTCAGATTTCTTTAAGAACCATTTCCAGGTGCATTTACAATTCATCATTGTCCTTGATTTTTTACCACTTGCACTAATGTTTAGCTAAAGAGCACAAACTGATCCCTTCATTGTGCACTCTTCCACTGTGCCCTGTGGTATCTCCTCTTTTGGATCCAAATATTCCTTTCTACTTTCCAAATATTCCATCTTAGTAATCTTCAAATATTCCCCCCTCAATACCTTCCAATTATTCCCCTTCAGAACCCTCCAGATATTCCCCTCAGTAACCTCCAGATATTCTCTTTAGTACCTTCCAAATATTCTCCCTCAGTACCCTCCAAATATTCCCCATAAATACTTTCCAAATAATCCCCCTCAGTACCCTCCAAATATTCCCCATAAGTACCCTCAGATATTCTCTCTAGTACCTTCCAAATATTCTCGCTCAATACGTTCCAAATATCCCCCCTCAGTACCCTCCAAATATTCCCCATTAATATCCTCCAAATATTCTCCCTCAGTACCCTCCAATTATTCCTTCTCAGTGTGCTTCCAAGATTCCACTCAGTACCTTCCAAATATTCCCCATTAATACACTCCAAATGTTCCCCTCAGTACCCTCTAAATATCCCACACCACCACCAGTACGCTTCCAAGATTCCCTTCTACCTTCCAAATATCCCCCCCTAATTACCCACCAGATATTCCCCTCACTGCCCTCGTCACAGCCATCCTAATTTGCGTTCGTTTTCAACTTGAGTTTACAGCAGTGTTTTCTGAATGGAGTGAGATGGTGTGCATGCAGTGCGCTTGTGTGGCTGGCTCAAGACCGGGACAGGTGTAGGGATGTTGTGAACACAGTGTATGCAGTGGGCTTGTGTGGCTGGCTCAAGACTGGGTCAGGTGG
>Ga0123354_10015583_pt1 | contig 11883 bp, 6 predicted proteins | sample TergutLab28metaG_2_FD_97872 | JGI IMG/M metagenome (GOLD analysis project Ga0123354, IMG submission 97872) | Labiotermes labralis P4 segment gut microbial communities from Petit-Saut dam, French Guiana - Lab288 P4 | ecosystem: Host-associated > Arthropoda: Insects > Digestive system > Gut ... | reverse complement strand
GTGTGTGTGGTGTGTGTGTGTGGTGTGTGGGGGGTTTGTGGTGTGTGTGTGTGTGTGTGTGTGTGGTGTGTGTGTGTGTGTGGTGTGTGTGTGTGTGTGGTGTGTGTGTGTGTGGTGTGTGTGTGTGTGGTGTGTGTGTGTGTGTGTGTATGGAGTCATTAATTATATTTATTAGCTGGAACTTGTGAACTCGGCAGTGATACTTGGGGTTGCACGAAAGGCGTGGAATTTTCTGAATACCTACGTGACTGTTAGGTTATGAAGAAGTAAAAACATAAGGAAACAATTATGCATGGACATGACCGTCATAACACAACTATATTGTCAATTATACATAACATGTCAAGCCTACGACACCTCATTGATACCTCCAGCAATAATGGCGAACTTCATGAAATCATGGACGTAACATGACATGTATACATCTACATACGGAACCTTCTGCACACACACACACACACACACACACACCCTCCAACTTTTTAAAACGAAATCTCGTCCCCCTCTACTTACACCATCACTGATTGTTATACTGTATCATATTATATATTGTGTAGTTTTCTCCGATAATTGTATCCAACCTGATGATGGCCAAAAATAGTATTGGCCGAAACATGTAGTTGACATGTTATGTATAATTGACAGTATAGTTGTGTTATGACGGTCATGTCCATGCATAATTGTTTCCTTATGTTTTAACTAACACAGCGGGGATGACACCCCTTAAAGTCTGAAGCAGTAAGTTGTTTCATGTGGGTAGAGACAGATGGCTAATAAGTACGTCCATGAACTTCCCAAAACGGACTCATCTGTCATCCCCAAATCACTATACGTCACAATGTGGCAGAAACAAGGATGACTATTTTACAGTAAGAAATTGTTTTGCACTTACCGTCATTGTTGCACTTGTGTTTTCTGAAAATCTTTGTTCATTTAACAGAATATCACAAAACACTACACAACTACACTTGACCCTGTCACGAATTAACTTCAGAAGCTCCCTTCTAGGAAGGGGCAACACGAAGTGAACTGCCTCTGGTCTCACTCAGCCTGTGGTGAAGCAGCAGGGAGTAACAGTGTGCTGTGGCCGAACACCGTTCGCTGCGATGAAGCTAGCTGTCTGGCGCGTAACTTGTAACCTTATAGCAAACAGAAAGCTTTACGGTACTTTGGAGACTGGGATGACTTATTAGTTACCCCCTCCCCGCACCTTTCTCCTCACATAAGTTGAAATGTGTTTCTAACCCTCTTAAGTACTAATGTCCCTCAAATTTATCTTGGTAGTAGGCCTTCTTCGTTATTGTAGACGGTTACGTCATTTTTAGACAGTTACGAGATTGTAGGGCATTTACCACAAACTTCCCTGTTCAGACTAATTACTGGGTAACTAACTTAAAACATTATATAAATAAATAAATATATATATATATCAGAAGAATAAAAAAACAACTAAATGCCACTTATTATTTTATTGTACTTCTTATAGGCTCAACATGTTTCGGGCACTACTATGCCAATCATCAGGAGCTCGCGACTATGATGTTGATTACCACATTGGTCGTTTCGTTCTGTAAAGATGGATCAATGTGGTAATCAACAACATAGTCGCGAGCTCCTTATGTTTGCCTTAGTAATGTCCGAAACATGTTGAGCCTATAAGAAGTACAATAAAACAACAAGTGACATCTAATTGGTTTTTTTATTCTTCAGTTATCACAATGATGCACGGTCCAATAAACGTCAAATAAATATCTCTACGGAACCGAATCCTTCTTGAGAAGCCAATAGCCCTTCAGCTAGTGAAGAAATCCCTCACATTTTGAATAGAACCTGAAAGTTCATTACCCTCTTCACAAGACCTCGCCTCTTACCTCTATCCTGTTTCATTCATTCATTCATTCTTTCTTTCTTTCTCTCGAGATCATTTTCAGTATCCTCCCATCTACGTGAAGGTACTCCACGTGGTCTCTTTCCCTCATGTTTTCCCACCAAAACCCTGTGCACGCGTTTCATTTCACCTTTAAACTTGCTACATGCCCCGCCTATCTGTTCTTCCTTGATATGGTCATCCCAGTAATAGCTGATGAGGGATACTAATTTTTATTGGTGTGGCTGTTCACAGGTGGGAAATTCGAACACTGGTGGGGTAATGCTTCGCTGCATGTGAATGACACTCTGTTAAAGGAGGTGGTGTCAAAATTGAACTTCTGGACCGCATATCTGTGAGTTTACAGAGTTGTATATTTTAATTTTTAGAATGGAAAAAAAAAGGGGGCTTGTAGTGTAGATGCGGTGGTAGAATAATTGGTGGTGACGAACTGCAAAGGAAGGGGCCCTGGCCTAATGGTGGTACTGTCCCCTCGGTACACTGGAGGGTGTTAGGAACACCGCGTGAAACCTGATCCACACTCAAATTAGTCTTTGTACCGACCGAGATTCGAACCAAGCACCTACCAACAACTCGTCTGAATCGTTACCGCTCCGTCATTTAGTTGAGTCTTTTTATGCGGAACAGCCCGCAGAATCTGGTCTGGACGGGCCTACTTCCAGTGCACTTCTGTCATGTTTTGAGTATCATGCACCGTACCGGTTTGACCGAACCACTGCGAACCGGCAGAATGGGTCTTGAATATTTAACACTCGCAAATACCGACATTTACATCAAGGTGGAGCACCTTCTCTATAATTGACCAAATTTTTTAATAACCACTAAGGACAAGATAGTCACAAAGTTGTCATCTAATTAAACACCCTATACTAAAACTGTGCGAAGTGTACGAAACTTGTATTTTTTTTTTAAAGAGGGCATCCCGAAGTAAAAGGTAAATCAGTCCCATTACAGGCCCGGAGTGGCCCAGAGGGTTCCAGGAAGTTAAGGTACTCAGATTTCATGACAACAACACAGGATGGTGGTAAGGTTGTCAGCCTTACGCACCGGCGGGCATCCCGAAGTGCTCTAACGAAATAAATAACAAATTGATTAGTACACGTCAGCACAACAAATATTTATTGGAGTATACAGGCTACATGTTTCGACCTGTTAACAGGTCGTCATCAGGCCTCCAGCAGAATAAGTCTCAGGTCCTATTTAGATATTGGGATCCCTGAGACTTATTCTGCTGGACGCCTGATGATGACCTGTTAACAGGTCGAAACATGTAGCCTATATACTCCAATAAATATTTGTTGTGCTGACGTGTACTAATCAATTTATTATTTATTTAGTACGAAACTTAGTTATGTTTAATTAGATTTTGTTAATTGTCGTTCAATAAATTTTAAAATAAAACCATGAAAACAAGACTTAAGGTGCTGTAAGAGCACCATCTTGTACCTCGCTGCCATTGCCCCCGAATCCTGCTTTTAGTATGTCGGTTTCATAGTTACTTGACCAACAGTGTATGACATATCCTTTATTGTGTCGCTGTGTCGCTATCTGGTGTGCCAAAAGAAACAGTTCTGGGACCTCTCTCTTGAACATTTGCATTGGTGATCTGGATAACGTAGTCAGATTTTCAAAGTATCTTCTTTTGTTGATAACAGGTATTTTTCGAGAAATGAAGTCTCTTTGTGATACTCCTTACTTCAGTTTGATAAGTAAATTCTATTCGTGGTTGGTAAACCGCTGGCTCCATGAAATACAACCTTCATAAGACCAGGGATATTCAAAGCCTGTATCTAAAATAAACTAAATTGGTTTAACAACTGCAAAGAAAAACCAAATGAGTAATCTAATATAAAAGTGACTGTTTAATGAACGTGAGTGTTTGCGAGTACGAATGTGGAGCACGTTGAGATTGTTGGTATGGTGCGAATGTATTTCGAAGTCATCTTGATGTTCGTCCTTTATCTCACAACCTTGTCTCAAGTGGCCCAAAACAATAAATTGAACCTCAAACTATTGTATTATTCCCTCCTGCTTCTGCGCGTTTATCTATTCACCTTGGAAAGTAAACGTACAATTTCCCTTCCCTCAGCAGTATAAACCGGCTGAGGATTTTGAATACTAAATCCCTTTTTTCATAGGCTAATTGTTCCCGGCATTTTTTGGAATCTGAAGGTCCATTGGCGTATTCACAGCAGCCAGGAACGTGTCCCTATCCCAAAGCAGATAAATCCAGTCCATTTTCTTCCATCCTCTTTCTGTGAATTATCATCCCCCTCCCATCTATGCCTACGTGTTATATGTGTTGTGTTTGCTTTAGGTTTCATGCTTCACCTCTATGGTTACAACATGTCCAACCCATTCCATCGTTCTTGGCTTTCGAATACTTTTAGAAATTATCGCATAATTCGCTAACGCCGGGCACGGCTAATTCCAGTTTGTTGCATTCTGAAGTGCCTCTGTGTTGGAGACCGAACTGCTTCTTTTTCATGAATATGTCCGTCCTGGAGAGATGGTAGCACTACGTAAGTTACTAATGATAGACGTAATCCGTCTTTCGGACGGCTGGGAGCAATCGAACGTTTCACATTATCGATACAACACACACACACACACACACACAGTATCTAATCATACATTCCATGACATCGCTGAATATTGCACGGATTAGAGCTCGACGTACATTAATCAGTGCCGCCGAATGTGTTGCCATCCATTGACGCGACTTAGGTTGCGCATGGTGAAACCACGCTCCTAGCGTCAACTTTAAGAACTGTGCGTATTAGAGCTCGGTAATTTCGAGAATTACCCCCACCCTAAGTCGAAATTACAAACGCTAACGCAATATTCCACCGTTCCGACAATACTTAAGAAAAAAAGATTAATTCTTGCCATTCACACAACTTCAATTATGTATACACTACGCTCTTTTTGATGACGTTTCGGCCCTAAGTATTGGCCATCTTCAGGACTATATAACTTATCAGTAACATCACGAATTTAAATTATAATATGACGTACATATTTGCAGTTCGTTACCTGAGAAACTGAGATCTCATGCCGTTTACACTGCAATATTATATATAGGGAATATCCTTGTTATTTACTTTTACAGTTATTATTATGGTTATTACTTGCACTTGTACAATTAAATTTAGTTGTACAAGTTCAGCATATACATAATACTTTAAATGAACTGTAGTTCAGTAAATTCAATTATACAAATGCAATATAGAGGCAATACCACACACCACAATTCCTTTAAATTAAACAAAGAACTTAAAATTTTAATAGCAAAAAACAACCATATGTATCAAATATTGCAGTGTGAATAGAATGACACCTCATGTGCTCTACATGTCACTGACTTGAAGACAGCAATGACAGGCAAAACATGTTGTCATCAACTATGGTATATACAGCTATAAAGTTATGTTAATAGCTAGAACAAATCTCATTCCTGTATATTTACATTGATTAACAAACACAATGAGATGTCCTACTCCAAAACTACTATTCCTCTCCAGTACCACCCATTTCATTACCTCACTTTCAACACAAAAAAAAACTGACACTGTGTGCTTCTGCATTATGACACCACATAATCTGGTGGTGGGTACTGGTGTGGAGGAACATACCTCCACTGCAGGTGGCCTGCTTGAGGGCACATAGTATGTCCATCTGAAGCATTGATAACCATCTACCATACTGCTATTATAAATATTCACCACTGTGAAAACATGAAGTAAAGAATGTAAAAATTATAAATGATGGAGAATGGATGTTTCCTTGTAGGAAAACTGAATTTAAAGTCCAGCATTATGTTCTCTACCAGCACAATAGTCAGTGCTACATTGCTCTCCACCAGCGGAGTGTTACAGTTTATTTCACTCCCTCAAATGAAACGAAAAAGCAAAAAGACATCAGTAATTCCTGATCACAACCATTAACACTATAATAAATATCGCAATATTTCACAGATATTGGCTGATGTGACTCAAACTTCTTCAAACATGCAGCAAAATTAAAAACCTTCATACATGAATGTCATAAAAGAGAGAGAAAAAAACACAATTAATATCTGTAAGCAATTCTGAAATGTAAATGTTACAGATTTTGATATAGGTAGATGCATTTAGAGTCAATACAACTGCCTGAGGCACATCCAACAGTCCTGCAGAAATAAAACAAACGTAAAATCACTCTGCACAGACTAAACAATTTTAACTCCCAAGATTTTAATCATTACTTATTTTTATCCTATATATATATATATATATATATATATATAACTTACATAATAGTAATATACATATATACAGTATATATATATATATACATTACTTACATAATTTTAACTGCTGCACTCATAGCCATCTAAACTGAGTGGATGTAATACTCAGCACCCATTCTGATCCATGCTCAGCACTACAGGCTAGATGAGTCATTCAAATTATTATAAGCCTTCTCTGATATGTGATCACTGTCATAGTGCAATTGTCGCAGACATATATGTATGAATCTGGTGCAAACTGTTTGTGTGGCAGTACAGTAGGATGGTATTCAGTTTGAGCCCTTAATAAGCATTAGTAACTAACCTTGCATATGTAATTACAACAGGGTGTCTTGCAGCTGAACTACTTTACCCCTCAAACAAACTGAAATAAATTATTGCGGTGCAGCAGATTATCTATGATTGAATTTTGGGTAGAGGTACAGTGGTTAGCTGATGTCACAGAGCAGAGTTCTGTTCAAAAAGCCAATGAATTCTTAGCCAGCCAAAAAGTGGCTGCGTTTTATTGAACTTGAAAGCCCACAAGAGCACACTGCTTGTCCCTATCCTCAGTCAGATGCCTCCAGTACATGCTGGTCCAGTGTATATCTTTCATATCCACGTCATCGTTATTGTGCCATGTGTTTCTAGACCTTCAAAACAACTGTTTCCTTCAGGTTCCCTCACCAAAATCTTGTGTGCGTTTCTCTGCGCTTCCATGCATGCTACATGACCCACTGATCTCATAGTCATTCATTGGATAACCTTGGATAACCCTAATATTTGGTTAGCACTGCAGATCTCGGAGCTCCTCCTTATGCAGTTTTCTCCAGCCCATTGTTACTTCTTCACTCTTAAGACCAGATTTACTTCTTAGAACCTTGTTCTTGAAAATCCTTAGCCTATAATAAAATTATCAAGTAAATGGAAATTTGTGGAAAATAAAATGGAGATTATGCAGCATATCTTACAAAATGTAAATTTCCTTGTTGCCTAGATATATAATATAAATTCGTATTGTTGTTGTCCTGTGCAGGTCTTTAAAAATTGACACAAAGGCACTTAATAAAACTTTTGAATATGTGGCAAAATTTGTATATTTGGGAACAGCACTGATAAGGAAAAACTGCATGCACAAATAATTAGAAGCATACTGCAATTGGGGAATGCTTTGGAATCTGTTTTCCTGTTTGTGACCTAAAAATATAAAGAGTAAAATATGCAGAACTATATTTTGTGTCTCTTTGTATGGGTGTCAAAATTTGTCTCATATTGCAGGAGGGTGGTTACAATATGAAAATAAATATTTTGCAGTGACCCTGTGCATGTGCCTTCCCTTATCAGCACCACATCTTCCTGTTTTAAACAAGTGAGCTCTTTTCTCTTCTTTACAAACACTTCATGCATAATTGGCTTTGTGCACAAATTTCCTCACTGTTAATACAGGTCTTTTAATCTGCAATGATGTCAGAGCTACTAGAAGAGCAACTGCCAATATTTACCACCTGATTTCTGTATATGTTTATTGTTTATTTTATTCAGTATTCCACAGATCCACCAAAGTGGATACATATGTACATACATGCACACATATAATTTTGTAGGTCCACAAATTCTGTCATACAACAGTTGGACATGAAACTTGTCAGAAAAAACATATAACATACAAACAAAACAAATGAACACAATACAATACAATAAACAAATGTCAATACTGCAGTCTCCAAAATCAAATATTATGCATAACATAATAATAAAATAATACAATACAAATTACAACAGAAATAATTTATGAAATTAATTATCACTGCTGAACTCCAAAAATTCCTTGACAGATTAAAATTATACCAGTATAACACATTTTAAAATTGTTTCCTATCATTCTTAAGGTTTAAAATATTGCTAGGCAGACTGTTATATATTTTAGTACCAGAAGAAGTAATTCATTTTTGAACACTTGTGAAGTTTGCAATTGGAATGAAAAGTTTATTTTTACTTTTTGCATGCAGTCCATGTATTTCTAAACCTGTCTGAAAATTATTTGGATTATCTATGATAAATAGCATCAAAGACAGTATATATTGACATTGAACAGGTAAGATTTCAAGTTTCCTAAACAAACCTCTACAAGATGCTCTTCGTTCTGCTCCAGACATAATTCCTTTTACCCTCATTCACAATAATCACCAACACATGCACACTTTTTCATTTGACACTATAAAACTTTAATTTGTTAAAATAGTTAAAATATCCGACATGTTTCGGTTTACATTTAAACCATCTTCAGGGAGCTATTAGTTCATGCTAAACTTACTTATCTCTTGTTGGTGTGATGGTGTTGTAGTAGCATGCCTGTAATAAAATATGCTATATTAGCTATCTTTTTCTAAAATTTATTAGAAACATGTCGGAGATTTTAACTATTTTAACAAATTAAAGTTTTATAGTGTCAAATGAAAAAGTGTGCATGTGTTGGTGATTAATGTGAGTATTGACAATATGCACGGTGAAAAACTGAAAATATCCTTTTACCCTTATTTGGAATGTGAAAATCTTACAACTGTTAGTTGCATTGCCCCAAAATATGATTCCATAACTAATGACTGAATGAAATTAAGAAAAGTTTACCATTGATAAGGTTTTCAGATTTAGTACATAAAATGACTCATTACAAAACCAGCAGTACTCAATTTTGGCAAAATCTGATCTATATGAAATTTCCAATTTAAATGATTATCAATTTGCACACGTAAAAACATAAAAACGTTGTATCAAGGACCTCACTTATAGTGGTATTGTTGTGTTCAGTTATCAACTGCAACTGAAGGAAATGTGAAGGAGAAAATTTAATGATGTTTGTTTTCATTAAATTAAGAACTAATTGATTTGCCTTAAAACATCTGCTAGTACAGTCTAAAATGAGCCATCCCTGTTGTGTGTAAATAAACAATAGGTGTGGGTATCAGTCAATAACACAACAATATATAAAAAAGATGTTTAATTAAGGATGAAGTATAAACTACATGTTTCGGCCTAATGTGGCCATCATCAGGTGGCCACATTAGGCCGAAACGTGTAGTTTACTTCATCCTTTATTAAACATCTTTTTTAGATATTGTTGTGTTATTGACTGATCCCACACCTATTGTTGCTAGTACAGTCTAAAGTAAACCTAGTCTTTTGGTCGAGATTTTCATAATTTTTTTCTGTAATTAATATACTAGTTAGTATCATCTGCAAATAATGCAACATTGGTAAAACGGGTGATGTACTTTTGCAGATCATTTATGTAAATAATAAAAAGCAGAGACCCCAAAACTGATCCCTGTGGAACTCCTTGCTTAACTATTTCTCATGTAGAGGAGTAAATTTGAAGATTATCAACAGTGAGTCAACTCTTTGTCTTCTGTTGTGTAAATAGAACTTAATCCAGTCAATACCCGTTTCATTAACCCCATAATAAGAATCATTACAAATACTGGTAGTCCCAATTCATGCCGTCAACTATTCAAACAGTTACAAATACTTTCACTTCCATCTCAATACATTTTCTCCTTGCTTGTTTTTGTTAACAAGAACAGAGGGTCTATTCCAATCCAATTCTGAAATCCATGATTTGAATAAACATTTCAACTACAACTTATATTTACCTTCTACAAACTTAACATTAGGGCAGAAAGGAGTACTGTATTCTGGAAGTAAGATATATAATCATTTACCATCAAATATTAAAGTTTTGTCGAATGATGCCAAGTGTTTCAAATCCACACTAAAGAGTTACCTTATTGAACATACGTTCTATAGTCTAGATGAATTTTATCACTCAGCATCCCAATGATCATGGTTCTTTGTTTTTTACTTCATTATTTGACAGCTATAAAATCTTATTTAGTGTGTAACTTAACTTATTCTTACTATTCATTACTTTCTTGTTTGTCTTACTTGTATTTTAATTATTAATTGTGTTATGACAATGCACTACACAATTTTATGTATTATTGTGACTATTTCCATATCTGTAAAGATCTAACAGAAGGTGAATAAATATGAAATATGAAATAATATTTTAACTTTTCTATTAATATAGATGGAGAATTTGTCATTAACAGAACAACAGGCACAGTACAGAATGAGTCTTGACCATGAAATACAAATAAGAATAATTTTATATATACAATACATAAATAAGACTAAATATGACTTCAACATTCACCAGTTCTTACATATTCCATGAAATTTCTGCATTATACGTGGATGCACAGGTGGCTGTAAATCACATGCACACATTTAAAAAATAACATTGCTGAACACACAGTGCAGATATGGTGGGTGCTGCAATTGGGTCAGGTTCACTGACATGTGCAAAATACTTTTGAAGACTGAATTCCTGGTAACAAAAAATTATAAACATTCAACCCATTTGAAATATTACCTTTCTATTATGCGAAGCACCTAATTTTACATTTATCCCAGTAAGGTTTCCCCACCTCTCGTGGGTTATGAGGATATCTTGTCTGAGCCACAGAACTTCAAAGTAACTAGAACATGTGGTATTTTGTACAGCTGTCTGAAAAGTCACTTCTTTACAGAAAACATAAGTACCTGTCTCAGGTGCAAAGTTTTGTTGCATAGTGTAAGGGAAACTCTTAACTTGAAGTTGGACGCCAAAAGAATTCATCTCCAAATGGTAGTGTTGCTGTTACAGGGCACCTACATTTTTAGATGCCCCTGTGCAAGTAAGTTCCATAGTTGAAAAATTTTGTAATACTCCTTAAGTTACTTCAAGTAGTATTACCAAGCTGAGGAACCTTGGAATATCCTTCTGTTGTCACTACATAATCTGTTTCAGATTTATGAATTGTTCTGTGCACACAACCATTCATAGGTAATGCTATCACTTGTACAGGAAGCAGTATCTAGACATCCAATTATCTTCATATAAAGATAGATACCAGGGAGTCCTAATAGACAATAAAACAAATCACAATATAGCTCTTTCAAATTGGGCAATGATTAAACATGGACTACCACAAGGCTCTGTACTGAGTCTTACACTGTTTCTTTTATATATAAATGATTTACCTACAGTCATAAACAAGAAGGCAATACCAGTTTTGTTTGCCAATGATAAAAGCATACTTTTCATTCATAGTAACTTTATGGAATTCCATGTGAACATTGAAAGTGTTCTCGGAAATGTTAATATGCTGTCAAAAAAGGCTGCCTTTCATTAAACACTAAAAAAAACTGACTACATACACTTCAAGACAAAGAACAGCCAACCTATTGACATAAGTACGTGCCTAGATAATAACAGATTTTCTAATAACCTATACACTAAATTTCTTGGCCTAATAGTTGATAATGCACTTTCCTGGAAGCCACACATAGACCACTTAATAAATAAACTGAGTACTGCATGCTATGTAATTAGATCTGTTAAGCCCTATGTAAATACAAATGCTATTATTATGATTTACCTTCCCTTTTCCATGCTGTAATGACTTATGGAATAATATTTTTGGGAAATTCCTCCCATAGTATTCAGGTATTTAGAATGCAGAAAAAGGCAATTAGAATTATTATGGGGCGTGGTAACAGAGAATCTTGTAGAAACTTGTTCAAAGAATTAAACATTTTACCACTGATGTCACAATATATACTTTCCTTACTTACATTTGTGTCAAATAACAGGGAGCAGTATTTTGCAAATTCTGAAATACAC
>Ga0123354_10015582_pt1 | contig 11883 bp, 7 predicted proteins | sample TergutLab28metaG_2_FD_97872 | JGI IMG/M metagenome (GOLD analysis project Ga0123354, IMG submission 97872) | Labiotermes labralis P4 segment gut microbial communities from Petit-Saut dam, French Guiana - Lab288 P4 | ecosystem: Host-associated > Arthropoda: Insects > Digestive system > Gut ... | reverse complement strand
TCAGCTGACAGGTACAGTGTGTGGACCCGCAAGAAGACCACACTTTTCTCTGGCCATTATCTCCGTAACCGTTCAACTTTGGATATAGGTGTTTTGGGTTATATCGGTATACTTTAACATAAGAAACACCCTCCCGAAGTCCGGAACATTCCTCCTGGGACACCCTGTATATATATATATATATATATATATATATATATAATCACATAATCTAATTTATAAGACGGACCAAAACATTGTGTTGCGCAACTTAGGACCTGGTAGTCACAAATATGCACATTAAAACTGTAATAAATCCCGGGTTCCAGTCGGAGCAGAAGAGGTTTTACACCTGTACAAAAAGACTAGACTGACCCAGAGACCTACCCAACAGTCTACTCTTTGGATATGAGAGTCTCTGCCCCTCCGAGAAAAGTGGCCGTAGTGTGATGCTGACCATTAGCTTACATCTAGCGCCAAGCTAAGAATGAGTGGAACTAAACCGCTGTTGTTCCTACTCATCTTCTTGGCGTTCACAGGGACAAATTTTCCTTCACTTTTTACATATATATATATATATATATATATATATATATATATATATGTGTGTGTGTGTGTGTGTATGTGTGAGTGTCGTTGACTTGCTTGTATGCTTCAATGCCATATGCTGCGGGTAATGGTTTTTCAAAAATGTTATTTAGCGGATGTAAGATTTCGTGTTTCTTAAATATGGTTCGTTTCAAAACGTCGTTTATTGAGACGACGAGCCGTAGCACCATTCTGGCATAGAGACAGGTGGCGGGGTTCTCTAAAGGCCGTAATAAGCCTTCCTGTTCCATAACTTACCCCATGGAGCATGAATCTGACATGCTCTCATCTCCCCAGGTAATTTCCTACCTTTTACGGAAAGCTGTATTATATTACCAAGTACTCAGCTGCCCGTCACTTGAACCTGTCGTACGCCGGCTGACTCCAGTGCACACACCCACGCTTAAATCAATATTAAACTTTTGGCGCCGGAATTATTTTTTTAATTTTAGCACACACTGTATATAAAATGTGAATAATGCAGGAACCAAATGCGTTAGAATTATGAAACAAACTGCATTTTGAAGAGAAAAAAACGGAGACTATACACCATGTTTAAAATATTCAGTACCTATATTTGTTAAATAAATATATAAAATGCAACTTTAGAGGTTAGCGGTGCGGTACGACCACTATAGTTGACATTAGGCGTCTAAAGGTTAATATTTTCCCTTATGGCGTCTCTGTCCTCTAATTGGTCTGCAGTCTCTGAATAGAATTGTACATGCATTTCTACTTTGTTTCATGCGTGAATCACATCCCGCCTTATCATATATCCTGATTTAAACATCTTACAGTATGAGATTTATTGAATAGTGCAAATTATGAAAATCCTTCCAAAAAAGAAAGTGCATAATTAGGACAAAACTGTGGAATAGAAAATAAAAGCTTTAATCTAAACTGTGTGTTTTATGACGGATGATGTAGGGCGATCTATGTCCAGCAAGGCAACTAATTCTCCCTTCTGTAAATTTTCGAGTCTTGTTTATGAAACAAGCAGTCTTGTATCTAATGGGAGACAGTGAAAAATTTCCAGGTTTTAAGATGTTAGGGTAATGCAGCTAAAGATTCACGTGCATGTACAGATAAGGTTAGGGGTAAGCGAATCTTCACACTCACTCCACACATGCCCTTCACAGCATGTCGCGTAAGTAAACGTTCGTGAATATTTAGGAATTTATCTTATGATGTACTTGTTTCCTTTTTGCCCGAACTTATTCATTAACACTTTGACAGTGACGAAGGAGACGAAGACAATATGTGACACGCATTACAGACACAGGCTGTTAGTATGGTAAAATACTTTTCGGAGACGTGATGTTAGTTTGTGTCGACACGTCAAAGCGTCTCCAACAGTAAGCTGTGTCCCCAGAACAATACAACAGAAACTGTTACTTGTCAATAATACATGCAAAAAGGAGAACTCTATTAGCTGTGTGACACCATTTACACTAGGCATCCATAAATCATATTCGGTCTGCAGCTAATGTCGTGCCAATGGCATGAAAAACATTCTTTTTAGAATCTCCCAGTGTGGAAGACATTTGCGAAAGACTCTTCCATACCAGAATGTGGCATTTCATATTGATAGGCCCTATTGCGTATCTTAGTCACGCGCGCTTAAAACGTTGTTCCATTTCCACCTCGGGCACTGTGGGTGGTAGAGTGTCAGGGGCAACTTTCCAGCAACGGGAGGGAAAGAGTGAGAAATGTGGGGTGCGGGAAATGGGAAGAAGCGAAACTTTAGAAATAAAATGATTCCACGCCAAGTTAGAAGAGGGAAACCACTACTCAACGCCACTTTTCTTCGTTTTAAAATTTGCTGGAACACATTAGAAGCTCATTTTCAGATCGAGAGAGAAATTTCTACGACATATACATGTTTCTGCTTACGATGTAGATGTATGAAACATCTACCTCCACATCGTGTTAGCTAATATTTGAGTTATCTTCTTGTTGGGTGCGTTACTTAATGACACTATAAATTTCAGAAAACATTCAGAGTCAGTTATAGATGAGTGAAGGATCGTGGAGCGACAGGGAAGTGATACTAAAAGGGGAAATCAAAGGACTAGGAGAGAAACCTTTCTCAGTGCCACTGCTCCCACCACGAATGCCATACGGACTAGCCTGAAATTAAAAATGGGGCTCGGCGGCGAGAAGCTGGCGACTAACCACTCGAACCGCAACGCGTCCATGACGCTTCTCATGACAAAAAAGTCCGCACTATGGTCCTGTGATGGTCTCAGCCTCTGGCAGGAGCGAGTAACAGGTGTATCCTATGGGGTGCGAAGTCGGCCGGTGTATAGGGCTGACAATATTACCTCCTTCATATTGCGACTCTGTAGAAATTCTGGAAACTTTAACCTCCTAGAGAACTAACTGCTTGTACAGCCTGTAATTGATTATCTTTTACATAAACTACACCACCGACTTTAACGTTTAGATGTTCCACATTCTACCCACAGGGTATGTTACGTGTTTTACATGACGGCCACTTTGAACAGCAATTATTTCCTTGTGCTGCAAAGTTGCAGCTATTCGAATTGAAAATTGTTTGTGCAATCTGTGAGTAGGAACGAAATTTTTGTGCACTTTAGTTTTATGTATTTTAACCTTCAAAGGAGTAAAAACATTTTTAATTGCTGTAATGACTTACAAAATATTTATTTGAAAACTTTCACTATATATTTTCTTCGCGTTTCTTTGAATATTTCCTACATCAAAAAAATAGTATTCTTATCCATAGGTTAATTTAGTAGTAATTACAGGCAAAATTATTTATGTGAATTCAAAGCACGGACAGAAGAGCACATATATTCTGCACTAGTTACCTAATCTCTAACAGGAGCGACACCTAAGCAAAACGTTACGAAAAAATACACATACCTTGGAAAACACGAAAGAGGAAAATGCACTAGCACATGGATGCATACGGGGCATTTCTTTGTACATGTATTCCAGTGACAAAAGAAATGAGTGTCTTCAGCTGAATTTAATGTTCGGGGAGCTACAACAGGCATTATAGAAGAAATTTAATTTTTGTTTCGACCGGCGTTAGTCGCTGTGCATTCCGATGCGTGTAACTTCTTATAACGCTCAAACGGTGGAAGGTGTTTTGGAATCCCAAAACGCAAAATGGATGTAGGTCACCCTTTTTTGTTTTCCCTTCCAAAAGAGGCTATCAAATTTATATAAGACCTTGAAGTCCTCTCTAAACACCACTGATTGAAATCGGTTAAATATAAACTCTACTTGCCTATAGTTCTACTAACGTTTTATCTGTTGACCACAAACAACTCATCATAAAAATAAGTCCACTTTTAAAACAGTTTATTTGTTGTGACATGTTCTTCCTTGTCTCGAGATGTAGGTTTCGAAGTTAAGCAGTAAAACCACTAATCTGAAGAATAATTTAACTGTTTAAGCTAATATTCCAGAATACATTTTTTACAGTACATGATCACCACTACCAATATTATCGTTACGTCTTCACCATCTCCACAATCTTCTTTCTAGTTGTCAGTTATTCGGATTTCTCTCTGAACTTTTTTCACCTGAATTTTTACATTGCTCTAGCTCATTTAACTATTTTTTTTATTTTTTCCAAGTCTGTTCTAATTTTACAATCAGAGTTGTTATTGCCCTATAAGTTGTGTAACATATACTGCTACAATGTCACAGTTAAGTTAAACAACAGTCTGTCACTGTATGATGTCTTGTTGTAGAACAGGAGAGAAACATCATGTAGGAGAAATGTTAACCAACTTTTAGGACTCCAATCTGTCATTCTTTATTGTGCGCTTCGTATCTGAACGCTGGCTCGTATTTCTCGTGAACTTATCTTGACACACAATTAAGGCAAGCTGAAAGAGTTAAAGGAAACAAATAATTGCTGGGCTCTGCTTTATTTGCCGTCGCTTCCTGTGGTTGTATACTCGGCCTCCAGTTCTTCTAATGAAGTTCCTACGCGGGGAAAGAAAGCTTTAATCTGGTTTTGTCTTACTTCGTATTTCCACATCTGTGAGATTTAATTTTGTGTTCACTTAATTGCGGATCAAGATTTACTGAAAACCGAAGATCATTCTTTTTATTTACTTATTTTGAGTATTCTTTGAAAGCGTTCACAATATTGCGAAAAGCTACTATTAGTTTCGTCATGTCTGTCAGTCCGTCTGTACGCATGGAATAACTCGGCTCCCGCTGGATGGATTTTCATGAAATATGATATCTTAGCTTTTTTTTTTCGAAAGTCTGTCTAGAAACTTCAAGATTCATAAAAATCCGACAAGAATAGCGGCTGCGTTACTTGAAGACCAATATACAATTTTGATAACATCTCGCTCAGGTCTTCTTAGAATAAGAAATATTTCAGACAAGAGGTTTGCAGAAAATCAAAACATGCATTTTATAGTCAGAACTTTTTTTTAAGGAAATATTTCCCTCTATGGAATATTGTGGAAAAGAATGGCAGAGCCGGACAGGCCAAAGATGACAATATGACGCTTGGGAATTGCATTCTGGATATCTAGGACCACAGATAAATATTCAGAATATTTAATACATATTCAATTTCCACTGCAACAATGGCTCCACGAAAATGCCTCAGTGTTACATTATACTATATTGTTGTCTTGTATATGTCACCATCATTCTAATTGAGTGCTTTACTGTGTTTATCTACACAGAGTGGAATCACTATTCTCCCCCTCTGATTTTACATTATATATTATCCGCTTTTGAGAGATAACTTTGTAATATTTATACTGTAGTAGTACCGACTATATCGTGAAGTGTGATTGTGGGGTATAAAGGACACTTGGTCACTACCTGCCATAATAGACATTATCAATGCACAGAAGATTAGTATATAAATTTTTACCCCTGCAAGAAATGAAATCTTATACATATTAAGATTAATTTAAATTCATATTTATAATACGAAGTAGGTTTTAAAAGTATGGTTGTATTTAGAGAAGGCAAGAATTTTTCCCCTCACCTCTGTTTGTTGGTTGGAACTGGGGCTCCCATTCAATTGGTAACCGTGGTTTCTTCCCCCAAAATTAATATAATGCGGCATGGATCTAACCAATATTTTCCATTTAGTACAGCCGTTGTTAGAATATTATAGATAGACTTACATGCTTCTGTATGTCATGTTACCATGCTTCATTAAGCACAAGTTCTCTTTAATCTGCGTTCCATTTACAATGATTTTATTAAATACTAGTTGAATTCTTACCGTTTAATATATGGACGTAAGAACTGGCAGGTTGCGCGTTACTGGGTACGCAGGAGTAGTTCCCCGTGTGCTCGGGCGCAGCGCTGTTTATGAGCAAGGTGCTAGTCTTGGCGGGACGATCCGTGGTAACATTTACCCCACGGTCCCCATCGTAATTAATCATGCGGTTGTTGTGGTACCAGAAAACGTAACTCGGGGGCTCGGTGCTGGAGAGCAGAGTGCACACCAATCGTAAGGTGCTGCCCAGTTTCAGGTACTTCTCTGCTGGCCCAGATATCTCGGCTCTGGCCTCTGCAACAGTCAACACTATACTGTTTATTTCTTTGTTTATTTGCCACACTAGTTAGTTGCTGCAACAGATAATAGTGCGATTAGTGTTACATGGTCATTACATTTACAGTGTATATAAAATTGTAACTGTTCGAAAAGCATGAAATCGACGTAGCCCTATTTAACTCCATGCAAAAAAGTCCCACCTTAAGAGTGCATTTGCATTCAGTTGTACAAGGAAGTCCCTACCTATTATATAGCCCAAAGTTTCATTATTCTATGAGCGTCACTCAACGAAGTGTACCAGTTAACAAGAATGGCCTTCCAGACGTGTCTCGCCCGGTCTTCAATATTTGCTCTCCATTTATTGTAGTAAGAGACTGTGTAATTACGTCTGACATTTAAATAAATACCTAACGGGATTTACATATCACATCCACAAGTGCATAAACAATAGTCTACCATAGAAACAAAACTAAATACAGATGAATGAATAACACATAAACACAAAATTTTAGTGTATAATCTACATTTATAATAATATCCAGTTTACAAATATGTTCTTTCAGTGGTTGATTTCTTCCAACTTCCATCTACAGTGTTGTGTGCATTTATAATAACACCCAAACGCTGTACATGTCTCTTCCTTGATCTAATCTTTGCAATGTTATATATTCATAATATGACTTAAGAAGACGCACCTAATTTGATTTCTTCCGAACTCCATTTAGAATTTTATGTCTCAGATCCACATCAACGTTTTCGCAGTCACACACACCCTCAAAACAGAATCTTACTTTAGGGTTGTAGTAGTAATTTACAATTACATTTATTAATCCATTTTTTGCCTCATTTTGTTACACAATCAGTCCGTTACAAGACCATAAGCACAACGAATGTAGTCGAACCTAATATCCTACACTATTTAGTACATGTCTTGCAGAGTTATGACGCAATGAATATTCTCTAATCATATGTTCACATATCTGCGAAATGATATTTACGTAAATCTTGTTGTTAAATCTGTTGTTTTGAATCTTTTCAGTCTTCTAGCCTCTTCTTCTTCAAGTAATGTGGATGCAAGTTCGTTCATGTGTGTTGTTAATTTATCTCTGTACTTGACGTTGAATTTTGTAATTTCTTATCTAATTTTTGGTACCTTCAAGTCTGCATGTAAGACTTTATTAGATCTATGCCACGGAGCATATACTATTGTTTGGAGGACTTTAGTTTGATATCTCTGTAATATTTCAATGTTCGAATTACTAGATGTACCCCAGAGGGTTTTATCTTATGTCCATTAATCCAATTAGAGAATAAAGCTTTAAATATGTTTAAAATTTTGTTATTAATAAACAATCACTACAATAAATTGTGTTTGAATAATTTTTCTGAATATATATACCATTTTGTGTACAAGTTTTCTAAACCCACAAGTTTATTACTTTGAGATTATCAGGCTATTCTTTGTTTTATTTTTTTTGTTTCGAAACCAACTTGTTATGGGTTATGGTGTTCAAAACATTTATCTGTAGTAACGAACGCGCTGCAAGTTAAAAGTTTACTTCGAATTCCTAGCATCTGCTGTGCCTCTTAGATTACACAATATTTTACGAACTTCTTTCCAAGTTGCAAGAGTAAAATTTATCTTGAAGTTTATACCACACATTTTCTACTTAAGCGTTCACAGCTTCTACACAACAAAGGGAGTTACGCCTGCAGCATCAAGTATGCTGCCAAAGAGTACGTTCTAAAGCATTTTCTCTTCATTCGAACTATGTCGCTTTTCGTCGAAAGCGGTAGAATTTTTTTCATTTCCACATCGCCTCTTTCTTTTTCTGCTTTTTCACTCCGTTCCTTTTTAAAAGTGAAATGTTGTATTGAGTTTTACACTCTCGCTTTCAACAAGATTACATCATCTCATCTGATATTGCAGCAAATGGTCGTATTTCCTGTGTAGTATTATACAAATTCCTCACTTGATTTTAGCATAAGAATCAGATATTTTAAATGCGAACTCTCACGGTTTTCTTCAGTTTCTCTGGATGAAGGCTAGAGTAGACCTTTGAAATAAAAAATGCCATCTTCTTCTCCAGCCTTTTAGGCCATCTCCTGCTCGTCGTCATGTAACTACTAATGAAGGAAATTAAATTTAGAAGGATAAAATTGATCTCATTTATAGGCCAGTAGCTTGTACCTCAGAGAGAACAATTTGTTTATCAAACATAAATATTAATCGCTTAATGCTCTGTAGAGAATTTATCACTCTTATTTTGAGAGCCATGTAGAACACATAAATACACATTTTTTCACATGTTTTTTATATGTATTTACCAAGAGGTCTAAAACGGTTAAGAAATTAAGAATTCTCTTAGAAAAATGTTGTGATTTTACTTTAATAGGGCAATATCTCAATGGACTACAATATTTCGGCTTCGTGCATTTTGAAATGGCAGTCCATTAATAAAAGTCTGTTACTTTTATATTCAGAAAACAAGCACGCTAGGCGATTCAACACTGCCGCATCACATTCAGGCACGCAACTTAACACATTATTAGAAAAAGAATGCGCTGTAATTAGTCATGTAATAGTTACGTATATTTTATATGTTTATATAAAATCTGGCATAGGTATAAATAGTAGAAGCTATAACAACAGTTAAATTCCGTGATATCAAAATTACAGTTTTTGTGTGACAAGTACTTAATTGCCATGCACACTCTCTTCGTGTGGACTATGTCATGTGTAAAGTAAGTATCCGCACGCTGTCACGAAAATCGTCTAAAGCACTGTTTTTAAAACTATTTCTCGCGAACCAGCATAAGGAAAATATTTTGGAATGCAACCCAAAGAAATAATTTTTTATCCTATCTTCCTTAACAGCACTAGAAAAATGAATAGCCATACTTAAGAGCGGGATCCAATTTAAATGGAAGTGTCTTCATTCCACACGACTGTACTTGGCGAATAATAATAGCAAAAACAATGAGGCGGAGGCCGTTGTTCTGACTATTTAAAAAGAAAAATATTATAAAATGGTAATTTATCTGCAGTTACACATCTACTATTATATAATTGCAATTTTTGCTTTATACGAAATTTAAGTAACCAAGAGAGAGCGTCAAATCTTTTATTTATTTATGTATTTAAGTGAGTGACTGTTGCGAATACCTCTTCTTTCATATTGTCCCCATCTGCAGTACGAAATGAGAGAGGTGCAGATTATTCCATACACAGACAAGGCAGTTTCTCTCTTTCGTTTTGAATAGTGTCGAAGTCAAGTCAAATATTCATCTTAACACATATTTATGCTGTATTAAATGGCACAACAGTACTGCCTTCTTACTAAGTAGTGGAAATTCTTTGTGGAAACCTATGCAAAATGACAACAAATTAAAGACCTGGTAGAAATTTCTCAAGGTAGCGTCGCGTGTTAATTACTGGAACTCGTTTTCTTCGTCAGATAAGAAATATGTTGCAGTTATGGAATCAGGACTTTCGAACCAAACACGTCTCTAACCCAGCAGTATATTTTAAAATATTTATATACTTCACTCTAAAAGTAGCTATTAAATCTGTCTAACAGCGCAGACAACTGTGACTGTACAAAGAATCTAAAAACCACTGTTTGTTTATTTGTGTTTCTCTCCTCTATGAATTTCAGCAATGTCGGAAACATATAACAGTTTGGGCAATTACTTTTATGTTATGCTTGTCACAGTTTTAATGATTTTAAGGATGCTTGAATCTATTCCCAACGTTTGCAACAATCAGTGAGCTTTCTTTGCACTTTCAAATTAAATTTTTGGAATTTGAGATAGTTAGCCGGATAGCTAACTTCATTATTCATTTATTAATATGGAATATTTTAGCCGTATTTTTGTGTTATCTCTAAAAAAAATTTATATTTCACATTTGAGTTCGTAGACCCTTTTTCAGCAGTCTCCATAGTTACAGTCCTTCAACTTATGAGTGAAGCAAAAATTTCCTGTGATTGACACACATTTCAGAGCGTACAGCTTCAAAAAGCAGATTGTTCAGTGAATTTTATTAAATTCACCATTGTCGCTGGTTCCTACACCGTTGTCATAAGATCAGAAATAACCCCTTTACTGTGTCCATGTTTTTTCTGTGAATAAAACAGTAATTCCTGATGGTAATATTAGCTCATAAATGTATTGTATTTTTCACTGCTTCAATGTTTCTAGTCATATTTTTAGCAACATCAGTTTTTATTCATTTCTAATCGGCCCACCTCAATATCTACGACACACATACCACACACACACACACACACACACACACACACACACACACACACTTATACAAGGCTTCGACTATATTCAGTTCTCTCGAGATTTTTGAGAAAGAACACAGCAAATTATTTACAAATTCACCTTGCAACACATATCTCACACAAATAAAAAAAAATGTTGCACAATGTGGAATATGTCTGCTTTCATGTGTCTGGATAAAGAAAATTCTAGTTTCGTTTTAACCGAGCGATAAGAATTCCTCTAAACCTTCTTCAATGGTACCAAATTTTATTGAAACCTTGTTATTAACAAATGCTATGGATTTCAATTTTTCAGCGTCGTATTCGCCCTCATTTTAAGTCCTGTGTACACAGCAACATCGACGGTCTGGGGATCGAATCCCGGTGGAGGAGTGATTTTCCGCACCTGTTCAGACCGGCCCTGGGGCCCACCCAACCTCCTTTACAATGGGTATTAGGTCTTTCCCGGGGGGTAAAAAGCAGCCGGGGCGTGACGCTGACCCCTCACTCCCTTCTAGTGCCGTTGTCAAGAAAGAGTAGAGCTATACCTCAACTTCTCCTATGGGCCGTACGGCCTGTACAGAGCCTCAGTGCCTGTACAGGGTGCACTTTTTTACCTTACACAGCAACACAAATAACATTTTATTCGCCTGTTATATGTAAAGAGATACAAGATCAAATAAAAAGCAAACTGATCTATGCCACTCAAAACATAGATCGACTAATGATCTATGATGATACAATATAATTTTGCTTCATACTGTACAAATAGTTCAGATATTTATAATTAAGTTCATTCTGTTTCCTTTCCAAGTGTCTTTTTGTCGTCGAAGATTTTAAACTTCCGTTTGCAAGAATATTACAACAAGTAAGCATTAGGATTTCGCATCCTGGATTGCTTTGAAAATTTGATGAAACCATAATTCAGAAAATTTTTAGTACACTGCCATACACAAGATTCTTATTCCCTTCTTTCATATTAGGTGCTTTACATGAAGTTGAACAGTTAGGGAAGTTGGTTGTATCAGGCGCAACTGGAAGTTCAGAAATCACAGCAACCCTAAAACCGGTTCACTGTTTCAGAGAAACCTCGGAGTTTGAAAGTTTAAAGGCGGACTGTCGTTTTGTCAGATAAAAATTAATTTTGGGGAAAACATTATTTTTCCTTTACCGTTAGTTGGAAGGCAATTCTAGCAAAGATGCTCATCACAATCCGAGTCTATATGCATATGTAATCACAGACCATTTTAAGTGAGCAATTACAACCTTTTTAATAGCTTCACAGCAGTTAAATTATTTTGAAATACACATAAATTATTTCAAAGGTAAAAGTTATCCTTGGGCGGAAGGAGGAACAATAACTCGACTAAGACAGCAATTTGGAATAGAAATGCAGGTGTTCATTCCGAACATTGGCATGGAAGTCAAGAGTTTTACTTGGGAGAAAACGGGCAAGGGCAAACAGATGTGGATAGGGACAGAGAAATGTAAAGCTTAGGCAGCGAAATTTGAAGGACTAAGCAAAAT
>Ga0123354_10015578_pt1 | contig 11884 bp, 5 predicted proteins | sample TergutLab28metaG_2_FD_97872 | JGI IMG/M metagenome (GOLD analysis project Ga0123354, IMG submission 97872) | Labiotermes labralis P4 segment gut microbial communities from Petit-Saut dam, French Guiana - Lab288 P4 | ecosystem: Host-associated > Arthropoda: Insects > Digestive system > Gut ... | reverse complement strand
TGCGGCTGAGGCGTGCTGCTGACCACTCACCCCCTTCTAGTGCCGCGGTCATGGAAGAGTAGAGCTATACCTCTACCCACCCTCTGGGCCAAACCGGGCCTGTAACGGGAACACTTTACCTTACCTGATGTCACGTAAAGTAACCGCTATACTTGTAAACTTCAACATCATCATTACGGACACAAACTGGGCAATTTTCGTGAAACTGGCATTAAAATATAGAATCGGGACCACGTCAGTTTGGTAGTCCTGATAACAATAAGACAGTATGTACGATCTCAAAGCGGTATTGACGACGAGTCAAGTCTTCGGGGATGTTACATTGTGTTGACTGTTAAATACAGTTACAGCAGTGCGTGTAACTTCGGCCTCTATACGTGGATTGTTAAACCATGAATAAGGAGACAACACAGTCCTTCGAAATATCTGTACATATCTGCGCGTCGTGATGGCGTGAACTCCCGGAAGATTTTATTCTTCATAATGCCAACAGTACAGTCTTGTGTATTTTCTGACACGAATTCTAGTAACGCCATTCACTGTGTAACTTCTACAAACAGACACATAAAAATCTTTTACTAATATTTTTATATTTTGAGGGGAAGTGGACAATAAAAGCTTGAGAGGCGTGAGACGTATGCTGATATGTGATGTATAAAGGAATTTTATAAGCTAATGTGTAAAATATATAAGTAGATTACTTCCATAGTGTCCCTGCCATTTTGAATAAGGACCTTCACTGTCATTGTAACTTGTTCTTACGGTCCTGCTTGCAATGTGACTATAGAATCTGGGTGTAAAAAATGGCTTCCGATCTTAGGACTTCCTCCACGTTTACAGCAGAAAGACATTTCACAAGCAAACAACTCAGCAATTCCAGTAATGTCATTCGAAGTTCGCTGACCGAAGACCAGAGACATTATAAAAATGATCTTATAATGTACAACCCTAGTAACAACTCCAGCTATTCTCTCATGTTGGCCAAAACGCATCCTGAAATGAACAAAATTATTCATTAATCCGTGAGACTCTTAAACATTAAGTTTATATTCTGCTATTTATCAACCTTCTGTGTGTAACCTCCTGTTCCCAAACAATGATAATTTAATGCAGATCCATCACCGAAAAACAGAAGCTTTTGTGTTACAACAAGGCTGTTACTGTAACCTAGCAACTACACGGATAAAAAATCTAGTAATAGATGAAAAGTTTCATAAGATTGTAGAAGCTTAATTGCGTCCAAAAAACGTCAGTAAAAGTGTTCTGTTTCTTCGGATGCACGACACCAAACCTCAAGCCCATTAATCTGTGTTGTCGTAATCAGGGTCTTAATATCCGCAACAATTACTCAATTATTGTACCAACTACAGCACATATATAAAATTTATACATTAAAACATTAAAAACCGACATGTTTCGGTACTAGGACCATCATCAGGGAGCCGTATCGTCCTTGCTAAAGTCACACTATAAAAAGTCACATTAACTTTAGCAAGGACGATACGGCTCCCTGATGATGGTTCTAGGACCGAAACATGTCGGAGCTTTTTTAATGTTTTAATGCGTAAATTTTATAAATTGTATATAAGTGCAGTGGTTGGTATAATAATTGAGTAACTCAACAACATGCACGGTATAACAACGAAAATCCGCAACAAATTTCGCCTTCCTCTGTCAATTTACGGGTCTTTTCCTTCTGTGCCTTAAAACATGCACTAGACCATAGAAAGTACATACGTGCTTCAACAGGAGAAACACTTAAAATTTCAAAGTATCGTGTATTTGGTATCTTGTACATAGTAGGGCTACCTGTTTTTGGTAGGAATATTAATGTTTCCCTAATTTTAAAGTTACAGTTTAATTAATTATTTAAGTTCTTACATATGTTCAGGCCTAATTGAGGTAATATTAGAAATTCCTTTAGTCTCACTTAGTGCTTTCGTTATTTGGATAGATTGTTAGCCAAACTTTTGTCATTTAATTTCTTATTAATTGAATTTCCATTTTATCTGGTAGGTGTTCAATTGTTTATTTACACAGGCGTTTGACTAATTAGATGCTAGAGTCGTTTGTAAGCTGAAGGACCACGAAATTAAGGTGTTTATTTAAGTATAAATATTGCAGAGAAATGAACACAAGACGCGATACCCTGCAAACAGCCCCACAGTCGATTGTAAGATGGATGTCCTCTACGTTTCTTCTTCAAGCAGTTCTGTCTTTGCGCTACCATTTCTATGGTTTCTGCAAGAACTCGCTTATAGGTCACGCTGAAAACGTACGATGTAGATGTAAAAAAGACGTGCTGGTTGTCCCTAGGGTATACACCCGTGCATTTTCCAACTGCAAGTTTATGTGTTTAATTTCACTGATTACTGATGCATGTTGAAGATAGAACGACAGAAAGTATATAATTCCAAACGCAAAGCTTGCAGTAATTTTGTATCGTCATAACACTTTCATGGAATGAGATCAAGATCATTTGAAATACAAAGCAAGGGGGTGACTATGGTAATGGCACCGCATCCTTTCTATGTAGAAAGTAGTCACGTCATTTGTTGACCGAGCAGTTAAGAATTCCTGTGTTTCGATATTTCTGTTTTTTTTTTTTAGGAAATATTTTTATCGCCTGTAAATATTGAAGTCTAATTTCTTTTAATTACCAACCACTTCGTGAAGACTTATTGGAGACAGGAGGTAATATTTTGTGCATTTTTGGCCTCGGTGCAGGGGATGAGCGATCAATTTTGGGCCCGGAACGATTTACCCAGAGAGAAACTTTTCCGACCCCGTTTGGATTGGAGGCTTCCTGGGACCAACCCGCTCAGGACACTGCGTGGAGAAAAGACCCTCTTGTCCTTGCTGAGAATAGAACTCTGAATTTCGGTTTCCCATTTCGTAGTCTAGACACTGTATTGACTGTAGTTTTCCAGCAGGCACCCCCCCCCCAAATCAATAAGTTTAAATTTTGATGTACGTAACACTAGTTTAATTCAGGGGTGTTGACACGTTTGCCACTATTCCCAGGGGACCACTGCAAAGAAACCAGTACATGCCACATTCATTTTTCCCCCACATTCTTCTTGGTCCACATTTCACAGCCATCTATCTTTTGACGCTCCGGATGTAACGCTCAGGATTTCGATAACAGTTAGCAGATAGATGCAGATATTTGGATCATAATGTCTATTTATCATTTACTCTATTACGTACGGCATTCATAATGACTGACTTCAACATCAGTTCGAAATAATTTCTTTGAGATCTTCATCTATCACGTGTTTGGAACTGCGTATTGTCTACACATGACACTATCGGATGTTAATTATGTTCACTGTGGAAATCTCGCTGTACCCCAGAGGATAAGTCATTAAACAAGCCTAATGACGGGGTGGATTTTGTTGAGATTAGAGTCCCTCACAGCGCTATGCATCAAACCTTTTGCGTTATAGTTTATGATACGATTTGAACAAAATCCATAATGCAGAAATGATACTATTTGAACAGTAAAATTTTCTGAGATGTAAAGTTGTGTTATTTTGTTAGCTCCTTTTGCTTCGAAGTTTCTAGGACCCTTCCTAACTTGAGGAAATAAAACAAAAACACAGCTTCATATCACAGAAGAATTTAAACTTCAGCAGTACTGTGAGATATGTCTGAGTCTCAAATTACATTCGCCAATTAAAGATGAGACCATCAAGCTCCCTCGAAACTGAGGACATCTTCCACCCATTGACGCCGCACCGTATCACAGAAGAAGGATAACTCATCTGCTTCGCTGCCAAAATCTGCAATCCCTCACATGACATTTCTGGTTTGTCGGTGAACACTGATGCTGCAAAGAAACCTTTCGCCTATAGCGTGGAAGGTTAATACAAAACAAACTACATGAGGTCATATCCCAGCTTTCAGTAGCCTTGAAAAGGATTTTGTGTTAATTGCGAAAATAAATTCTTCAAAACAAAGTATGCTACTAGAGAGAGTTGTTATAATTGTAGCACTGGTATCGCATATTAATGATGCTCATACACATATGCTACATTAAGATACAGGGGCCTAATTTGTTACAGGGGTAAATTGGCAAAACGGTCATAATTGACACCGATACCGCCAGATAGCAGCACGTGGCAAGCTGTACTATTCAATATTTTCTCCAGAGAGCAGTCAGCAAGTGTCAGTGCTGTGTGAACCGTGAGAGGAATGTGGTTTGATATTTTCTCTTTTCCAGCTTTACTAGTTTTCCACACAGTATAAAATATGTTGTGATTAAAATTTGGTTATAGCTACATGTGATGTGCCACACAAGAGTGATACTCCCTAGTAAGAACTGTATAGACATCTGTTGTGTTTGGGCATAACACAGTGGCGACGCGGTTGGTCGGCACGCACAACGTCGAATTTGTTGGCTGTGTAGCAACTTGTCCCGATTTCGCGTAGTAACTTAGTGGTTACATTTCTACCAATCTGAACTTTTCTTTCCCTTTAAGAAGATAAAAAATGCTTACTTGCAAGAAGAGGTCAGATAGGTGGAACGCGCTCCCTGATGCACTACTACAGCTGGAGAGATGTGAGAAATATGGAAGTTCAAATAGGAGCGAAGGATTTTCAGATTCCGTTTATTTCTATCATACGATACTGCAAAATATAAGAGACTGTGACAGAGAAGCACCTCACCAACACCGTCACTGAACACAGAGTGCACTCCACACATTTAGCAAAATGTACATCCACTGGGGTATATGAAAAAGAGCATTTCTCTAAGATATATAACACATCGTGTAGAGCTCTTCGAAAAAAACACCAGAAGTTCTGTTACTAGGTGGCAAGGATCTGCGTTTGTCCTCACGGCAGTAGACTACTGCCAGCAGAATGGAGTGACCGTCTTCAATGTTTCTCTCTAGCTTACATGTAAACACTCCATCCCCTTAACAGATCCGTCAAGGACCACTTAAGACTATATGAAATGCATATATCTTGCTTGCATAAATAACCACTGGAGCGCATCAGTCACAACATTTGACATTCATTCCAACATCAACTCCTCTTTGCATCTGGCTTCTTCTCCTACAAATACCAGGTTTCTGGAATTTATCCCTTCAAAATGGTAATTTTTCAAGAAGAAGAATTTGTATAAACACGTGTTGCAGTTAGAGCTATACCTCTTGTAGATTCAGCAATTTCCAATATCAACAGTAAACTTCCTGCGTAATTGATGATTCTCTCGGGCAAACATTATATTCTTTACAAGGAAAAACACACTCTGCTACCCCAGGGGACTTTCGAAGCTCTCTTAAACCGGACCCACAAAGAGGAATATTGTAAACAGGGTCAAAGAACAACTGCCGTGTTGACTAATACTGCTGTCAAAAATTCTTTGACAATAATTACAACACACGGCTTGGGAAGAAACGGTAGAAGGACTGGATCTAAAGGAAGGGGAAAGAAAAGCGCGCGCAATATATCTACACAGAGATTTATATAAACAAAATAAAAAATCCAAAAATTTTGGTAACAGTGTCTGAGAAGAATCTAAGGACACATTGTGGCTGTACAGCCTCGTGCACAGATTCCATATATGAGTCCGGAAAAATGTGGATTCGGTGCATATATTGTAATTAGTAATTACACGAAAAATGTGCTGATGGCAGTCTCAAAATCCGTCGCTTAAATTGCCGTCCGATGGACCGGAATACTTTATCTATAAATAAGAATATATTCTTTTATGGCAGTTTGCTCCTGTATTGCTTTAGTTTCCGTCTGATTTCCTTTTCTTTGTGATTAAATGTGCTCAGTTATGGGCCGACTTTTTATTTCCCTATACATGTTTTAGTACCTCACAAAATTTATAGCCTATAATGCTTGTATCGTAAGAAATGTATTAAATATCCTTTTTTATTGTCACACTGAAATAATCGCCCATTTGTTTTCTGTATATTTTTACCACAAGCTAACTTGCTCCACTTGCAGCGCAGATTAACACAAGTGCAGAGATAAGGGCAAGAGACCCCCTCCACTTGGTTACAAATACCGTGAAAGCTATAACGTTCAAATATTTACTCAGCTACGTAAAAAAGTCGCCACATTTTTTAAAGTTAGATTTAATTACTGTGTTTAGAATATTCTGCCATTGTGTATCACCTTTAACCAGATTAATCCAGTTTACAAACTCATTTACATTGTTATATGGCACATTGTTATGTTACTGTTGTCAATGTGTGCTTAACAACAGAGTCTCCGTGTCACTGAATGTATGCACAGACACACCCAAGTACTGTGGTGAAACAAACTGCTTGAAGTTTGTCTTCAGCAGGTCAGCTACAAGCAGGTTCACTTTACAAATGAATAAAATGAGCGGGTACCAGGCTCTTTCGACCTAGCGTTTCCAATTTCAGGTCTTCCCAGAAACTAGGGCCTGTGTCATGTGCTTCAAGTTGCAAGTTATAAGGTGAAACGTTGTCATTGATATATTTGCTAATATGAAAACTACTGTGGAATTCCATTCAAATATGCAGCATTAGATTAATCTTTCCTATCTTTTCACAAGAATTTACATTTCAGATTTCACTAGCGATTCATACAAGTGTATAGGCCCAACACACACACACTAGTGTGTACTACAAGCAGCATTTAATCCAACTTTTTTTGCGTTTTTTAAGTAAAAAAGAAAGATAAAACAATCCCTATCCATGCCTGGACAGGCCCTGAGGGTTCCAGGATTATGAGACTCCAAGATTTCCAGACACTCAGCAAATTGAGGTGCTAAGATTGTCAGCTGTACGCACCGGCCGCCTTTACCACACACGAAATATTTCGATACTCGTTTCTGTTAGAGGCTGAGTCGACACCAAGGCCACAGTGCGGCCAGAAGGATTATGTCAATAAAAAATCCCAATGACAGCGCCGGGAAACAAATCCTGGAAATTTCTACTTGTAGCGCAGTTCTTTTATTTGGTACGTATGTTGTGAATGTACAACTGTTAAGAAAATCGTTTTAGAAATTATTTTAAATTAAGATAATTTTAGATAATCTGAAGGTTGTTTGACCGTACATCTTCCTCATGAAATAAATTTAAATGCCAAATTGATGCAACAGGGTAATTTTATTGATGTGTTCTTAGCTCGACATGTTTCGGGTACATACGCCCATCATCAGGAACATTAGAGGTTGAAATTCAGCACATGGTTTTCTGCACCGAGTTTGTGGATGGGTGGTGGTCTTGAGAGCCGCTGAGTAGGTCGTGTGTATGGTGCGGATGGTGCACAGCGCACGACCTAAGCAGCGGCTCTCAAGACCACCACCCATCCACAAACTCGGTGCAGAAAACCATGTGCTGCAACTCAACATCTGATGCTCCTGATGGTGGGCGCATGCGCCTGGAGCATGTCGAGCTGAGAACACATCAATAAAATTACTTTGTTGCATCAAGCTGGCATTTCACTTAATATCAATTTTAGATAAATTCTCTAAATAACTCAGTGGAGTAGATATCTTCGAGAAAGTTCTTCAGTTAGTAAAAAGTTCCCAGCATTTAATGGAACAAAAACTGCATTACTGCTTTCACAACGGACTGTCTGATTCAGGTAATTCAAATCCATACTTTTCCCTCCTATTTACTGAATATCCGATTTAATATGATCCATTCATCTTCGCCTAGGTTGTCAAAACAATCTCTTTCTTTTACGTCTTCATACCAAAACCTGCATGCATTTTTTTTTCACACGTTGTGCTGTATGTCGTCTGGATAACATGTGGTGAGCAATTCAAATCATGTAGCTTTCCATACGTAATTTTCTAAGTTCTATCGTTACTTCCTGCCTACTAGCCTCAAATATTTTTCACAAAAGCCTACATTTTAAATGTCCTCAGCCCGTATTTTCCTTCCATATGAGATGCCAAACTTTACACCTAAGTAAAATAACCTCAAGTGTAAAACTCTGTATGCTTTGATCTTTATATTCGTGGATAGGAAAGGGAAGACAAATGAATTTGTACTGAATGTTAGCAGGTATTAGAGAGTTATTCGAAATGATTGTCGGGGTTTTAACAACTTGTCATACACAATCCACTTGAGATGTGAATATATGTATTTTTTTATTTAATAGAACAACACTTCAAGTGTTTGTTACATACCTTACAGGTTCTCTATATGTGACCGTTTGTGATTCTATAAACATCAACAAGATAATCGAGTTCATTCCAAACTGTTTGTAGTATGACAGCGGTGATGGTTTGAATGGCGGTTCTGATTCGTACCTTCAGTTCCGGGATCCTTGACGTAATCCCATAGAAAGAAGTCACATGGGGTTGCATCTGGAGAACGAAGTGGCAAGTTGTTAAAACCGCGACAATCATTTCGAATAACCCTGTATTTAAATTTAACCTGTTCTTACCTTATTAAAACATGTCCATCTAACTGCAGACTGTGTGTTTCGAGTATTTCCCAACATTTTTCCTTTTCTTAATAAGAAAATGTTTATAAAAATATAAATATTTTTTTTAAGAAAGTATAATTTGGAAGAAGTCTAAATTCAAGCGACTCTGGGTTCATAGCCAGACCTATGCCAAACTTAAAAGAATGGCACGAATCATATAAGCCTACATTAAAAATTAAACCTTCCTCTTCCTCGCGTTACAAACTCCGTGCTGCTATATTATATAATTAGTTCTGAATTCAGTTTTATTGCTCACCGTGTACCATATTTTTATGGCATAAGGTTACTGGGCTGAAATATAAGGGACTTTTCGTGTTTTGCCACAAAATATGTAATCATAATATTCGGGCTGATACCTCGAATTTATTATTTATTCAATTCCGAATATTTGCATCTTCAACCCTGAAGATGGTGGCATCACGTTCCTCCGATACCTTCACGTCGAAATATAAGCCTACATCGAATCAGACGATATAAGGCCATAAACAACAATACTTAAATACACATTTTTATGAATTGTAATGTTTAATGTGTGATGCAGCGGCGATATACCAACGCATTGAGGTAGGCTTAAATATTTTTCCTGTTAAATGTGGGAACTAACATAGAAATTACCTGTAATTGACGTCTGTTCTGTAACTATCGTGAACCAAAAAGCGGTGAATTATAAACTGTTGTTCCTAAGCTTACAGCGTCGTTATTTGCATATTCATTGGCAGGGAGCATGAGCTCTATAATCTCGCTGGCGGGTTGGACAGTTAGTGGCCAGACGAAATGAAGCCTCCATTTGAAATGTATGTTATCAGTAACGTACGAGTTGATGAAGCATAATATTGCTATAGTCGAGGCTTGGATATCTTGGTATCCTGATTCCTGTTGGGACAGTAGAAAACTGCACACTATAAATCGAATAACTTGAAAAGTTATTAACCTATAGGCCGTTAAGAATATTTCGTATTTATTAGCAATCTGAATGTCCCTCATCATTTAAATTTTATGTACGTGGATCCGTGCACCGTGAATCGACTTTAATAACTGTCCAACAAGATGCGACTTATTCAGTTTATTACATTTCTGTAGACAGCTCTACATGTTTCGGGTGCTGACACCCATTATCAAGAGCTGGTACAGCTGTAATTACAGATTCTGGTATTAATTAACCGGAGATACTACCGTCCGCTCTCGTTGTTGAGTTGGAACTGATTCATGTGTATAATACGGTATACCTACCGTATGATACATATGAATCAGTTCCAACTCAACAAGGAGAGCGGATGGTATTGGATCCGGTTAATCAGTACCAGAATCTGTATTTACAGCTGTACCAGCTCCTGATGATGGGTGTCAGCACCCGAAACATGTAGAGCTGCCTACAGAAATGTAATAAACTGAATAAGTCGCATCTTGTTGGACAGTTATTAAAGTCCCTCATCATTTTCATTAAAGTCCGAAATTTTACTTCACCATGAACCAATTCAACATTTTAGACTCAATTCCTTGAAAATTTATGTTTATAGTACGTCCCTTTTTAGGCCCAAGATACCGAACATGCTGTACCTTACGAAGTTTCCGACCATACTTATGCAGGAATAGGCACTTGCTTTTTCCTGCAGATTTCCTATATTTCTCGCCTAAATAATCCTCACTGACATGGGCAAATAAATTATATTTTTGTAAAAAAAAATGTGCAGATCCTTGAATTTGTCAGTCATCATGCCACTGCCTCTTCTAGGTCTAAATTTCCTCTCAGCCACTTTGTTGCCGTGAATTATCACTACAATCCAATATTAAGGCAACAACAAGGTATAATTTACCTCATTCTGCTTAATAACCTTGCTTTGTAAATGACACAAACGTTTATATTACAACGTTAAAGCACTGAACTACTCTTCAGCCTTGCTACAGTTATGGTTATCGGTAATGGGATCGCTATGAGGTACCGACATTTATAGCTCATCTCTAAATCACAGAACGTTTCTTTCGAGTGTTTCCGAGTTCTTTTTTGCTATTTTTTTTTTTTACTAATTTGTAAGTAATTTCCTATAAATATTGAACATTAATGACAGCAATTTGGTACCCTTTGTTGAAGTTGATACAGAGTGGTTGATACAGGATGGTTGATACAGAGTGGTTGATACAAGGTGGTTGATACAGAGTGGTTGATACAAGGTGGTTGATACTGGGTGGTTGATAAAGGTGGTTAATACTGGGTGATTGATACTGGGTGGTTGGTACAAGGTGGTTGATACAGGGTGGTTGATACAGAGTGGTTGATACTGGGTGGTTGATAAAAGGTGGTTGATATAGGGTGGTTGATACAGGATGGTTGATACTGGGTGGTTAATACAAGGTGGTTGATAATGGGTGGTTGATACAAGGTGGTTGATACAAGGTGGTTGATACTGGGTAGTAGATGCTGGTAATAAATAGAAGGCCGCATTTATTTAATTAAATTAATCGGATTGGTATTGTGACAACTGATTTGAGGAACTCTTCTCTATGCAAACATCTTTGCACGTGAACATAACATTGTTTTTATGTTAAATTTTATGCTACGTATTCGAAAATTATAAGTCCAACAATTCCCTTAGTTAAATAGGTTCTGACATTTGGCACACAATGTGGAAATAAGTGTTAAAGTTCGAATCATCGGGGACTAAAGCAAGAGAGCTTAATATTATTAATAAAAGAAATAAGCGTTTCACCTGACCATAAACTAATTTAAACTGATCCCACCCCAACACACACTCGCTGTAAACTAACTTTGTTAGTACAGTTTCCTTCCAACCCCCAAGTCCCCAAAGATGCTATTCGTATAACACTGAATTTAATTTTAAGCTTCTCTAAGTATCTCACCATTAAGACTATAGTGGAGTGCAGTTATTATTCACGTTGTCTGGACTCCTGTATATAGATGGAGAAACATGTTCAGCACCAGCACAATTTAAGTAACATGTTCAGCACCAGGACAATTTAAGTAACAGGACAGCATTATATCGTGTAAAGCAGTGTTTCTCAATCTTTGTGAGGTCCCGGCCCGATAAATTCTTTTTTCATAAGACGAGGGCCCGGTCCCAACAGATTTACTCGTCCGTACCTTTCCAATTTTTTTTAAATCCATACATTAAATCAACATAAGTATTAATAATTAATTACGGCAAAATCATAAAGAGTATTAGTACAATTATGTGTACGGTGTGGCATGTTGTCAAATATAAAATTACATTTAAATTAGTTATCAATTCCAGGAGAATCTCTCGCGGCCCGTTAAAATTGATGCCAGGGCCCGATACCGGACCTCGGCCCGGCGGTTGAGAAACACTGGTGTAAAGGAATATGTTCCCCCCCCCCCCCCCCCCTCTTTTTTTTTAGTGGGCCGGTTTTATTTTTTTTTCTTTTTATATTTTTTGTTTTTTTTTTTTTTTTTCTCTTTATTTTTCTTTTTTTTTTTTCT
>Ga0123354_10015575_pt1 | contig 11885 bp, 5 predicted proteins | sample TergutLab28metaG_2_FD_97872 | JGI IMG/M metagenome (GOLD analysis project Ga0123354, IMG submission 97872) | Labiotermes labralis P4 segment gut microbial communities from Petit-Saut dam, French Guiana - Lab288 P4 | ecosystem: Host-associated > Arthropoda: Insects > Digestive system > Gut ... | reverse complement strand
GTAGAAGGGTGGGGTTGGGCTCGAAAGGTGCAGGTAGTTGGGAAGTTCCCGTTACAACACTCCGCAGTTGTAAAGATGGTGTGGTCCAATGAGCAGTGCTCATTTGCTGTCGAAACCTACTTTTTGCAAAGTCACTCTACCGTAGCGGTGCAGCGTGCGTTCCATACTCGCTACCAAATCCCCCCTTGGGACTGAGTACTGGACCGAAAATCCATTCTGTTGTGGGTTGAGAACTTCAGGGAAACGGGAAGTGTGTCTGAAAAAAGATGAAGACGACCACGGACCTCTCGAACACCAGAGAACATCGAGGCTGTCAGACGGTCCGTTTTGCAGTCTCCCAGGCGCTCTGCACGCAAACGATGGCCACCACTTGCAAAATATTCTTTTTAGGACTATGTGATTTAAAACTTCCATGTTGTAGTTTCAGAATCCAAAAATAAAATTTTTGTATCTCGAATAGTTTTTTTTTTATTCACCTTAAAATTTAGGGAGGTTATTTTGCCCCACCCTGTAGTATAAGGTGAATTGTGTGTTGCTAGAATTGCTGCTAGTGCAGTGCATAGAAGTTGTTAATGTATATAGTTTGTCTTAGCCTCACTACATACATTGAAGCAGCTGAAGGAAAGTGATGTGGCTCTGAGGTCACAGTGTGTGTACTGCTGATGTGGCAGTGTACATCTGCCAAACTGATCTTGTCAGGCCCCAATATTACATTTGTCTGGGGTGCGACACTGTGGTTTGTTAGATAGGTATTAAGGTGTTGGAGTAACCACTTAACCTCCTTATTATACTCTGCATATGAAGGCAACAGGTTTTTCCAAATTACTGGTACCTACCTACCTACCTACCTACCTATCAAATTACGCAGTGACACCACGTTCTTGACACTGACCTCAGTGAGCGTCCTAGATTTCATGTTTTGTGGGTTTGTGCACTGAACTGCATTATTTTGCTGTACATTACTGCCTGTGAATCTTGAATTTAACTAAATACTGAAGGCCCAGTTCCTGCCTCGCAGTAAATGGTCAGTCTCCATTACAGAGGCGAGCCAGTTAATGATGGTAAGAGCAGAGTTGTCCCTGTGTGTGCCATGGAGTTGTAGTTCCATGCATTCTTAACTGCAGCATTAGATGGGGGTGAGTGGCCAGCTTCATGCCCTGGCTGCTTTATCCCTGGGAGAGGAGATCCTGTTACCCCCCAATATGCAGTGGGCTGCGTGGGCCACAAAGCCAGTGTGGAATGCTTTGGAGAAGAGAAAAATATCTTTGCCTCTGTTGGGAATTGAACCATGATGCTTCAGTCTCCCAGCCCAGGGATCAAGTACTGTACCAACTAGACTGTAGCTAATGCTGCTAGTGAAATAGTGTGTGGTTATTGTGAGAATTGTGTGAAACACATAACTGCTCTGCATGAAGAAAATGTTGAATTTTAAGTTAAGACAGGTGGCACTTTGTGTTTGAAAGGCATAGTAATGACTTGCTTAATAAAGACCAACAAGATGCACTTTTCTTTCTTAATTTATTTGAACAATGGAATTCCACTCTGATTGTGTTGTTAGCAGCTAGTCGACACAGATGCATGGTAAATGCCATATGCTGCACACACAGTAACTACCTCCTTATGATGATTAGTTAATCTGTTTGAAATATGTAGAGGATAGATTGTTCGAATAAATTAAGAAATAAGAGTGCATCTTGTTTGTCTTTAGTAAGCAAGTATATCACGATGTATGGTCCAGAAAATGTGAAATGCATAGTAATGAGTTTGAGGTTTGGAACAAAAGGCTTTTATCATGGTCACACTTTGTCTAAACAGATCAAGACGGTTTGTCAGGCGAGAGCTTGACATGCCTGGTTCATCTTTGCCTCGGACAGCATCTGGACAAGTCTGACCAGTTCTCGAACTGGGAAAGGAGACCTCTACGAGAGAGTCAGAAATTGTATGCAGGTAAGGTTTTTTAAGTAGAGCACAAGAAGCTCTTGTCCTTCACCACATATGCAGTTGCCAGAGTGTGATGGTTAGCACACTGAAGGACTGACAGTGAAGTCAAGAAATAAAGCATTACACATAAAATTACAAACGCCCGTTTCAGTTGCCGCACGTTCTAAGGCGTAGGTCTGCAGCCACTCACCTGCTAAGATTGTGGGTTCAAATCCCACTGGGGGCATGGACGTTTGTCTTTGTGAGTGTTTTGTGTGTGTTGTCAGGTTGAGGTCTCTGCGACGAGCTGATCACTCATCCAGAGGAGTCCTACTGACTGTGGTGCGTCATCATGTGTGATCTAGAAACCTCATGAATGAGGAGGCCCTAGCCCACTGGGGGCTGTTGCACCAAAAACAAACATAAAATTATAAATTAAGACTGGGAATTAGAGTGAATTTGCATCCTGAAGCTTGCCACAGTACTTGCATGTAAACCACATTAATGTCTGTGGCCACCACATTTATTGGTGAGAGTGTGGGTTTTCTGTTTTAGGTGTGTGATGTGAACCAGGAAACATAAAAAACAACAAGAACAACAATAAAGATAAAAAATTCATTTTATTATAATTGTCCAACAAATACACAGTTGTGCATTTGTTGGACAAATGTAAGAAAATTCTACAAAGTACACGGTACATACGTGCATAAAGATATTAGAAATTACGTGTTTATATGTACTAGATGTATTTTTTATGCCACACAAATCGCTTAACTCTGTGTCTGCCCATGAAATATTGAGAATAATGACCAGATGGAATCAACATGGTTATATTGTGTATACATACAATATTAATCTGTACATTTGCTACTTGTTTCAGCTTTAGATGCATATTGTTTATTGGAAGTGTATGAAGTACTTTCACAGTGCGCAGTCAAACAAAACATTCCTTTCAATGAGATCTGCAGTGAAATCATGACTAATGTGAAGTCTCCACGGAAGACAACAAAACATTCCAAGAAACAATTAAAACGAGAGGTAAACAATACTGTGTGAAACTTTGTTAGCTGTGAGCTCACCTCATGAGGCCAAGCACCATCATAAGGTCCCATTTAGTAAAGTAATGTCCTTCATTCAAGGTGCAGTACTGCTGGTGGGTTAGATCTAGTCTGAAGTTCATTTAATGTTCACCCCTGTTAAGTCTAGAATATAATTGCTACCACCCTTTTTGTTTATAACAAACTGATAATGTATTGAAATGTAAAATGAAGAAAGTAAATTTAAAATGGTTTGCATAGTCTGTGATTGGTTGTGTACATATCACAGTCTGCTTCTAGCTACCTGCTTCATTGCCATTGTAACTCTTCAGTGTTGGCTTTGGCATACTGTAGAGACCTTTCATTCTAAACATGCTCTTAGCCTCATTATACTGTAAGGTCATTAATGCATTTAAGGGTGATGTAAATTTAAAAGCCCTTTGTCCTGGGCAGTAGTTGGAATTTAAATCCCAGTATAATTGAAGCGTTAAGCAAAGAATGCAGAGAAAAGCCTGCATAGTGTATGGAGGTGTCAGAATTAAACAAACCAGTATGTACTGTTACACACCCATCACAGGGGCACTGACAGGTTTCTTCACCTTACTGAAATGGAATTTTGAAAGCAAGCTTAGTCACAGATCTTGTCAGAGTGAACTAATGCTGGAGTAGTGGGAGGCTATGAAGTGATAAGTAGACAGGAGAGGGAGGGGTAGGGGTAGGGGAACCTCCGACATGCAGGCTACTTTGCAGCACTGTGGGTCAAAAATATGTAGGCCTAGGACATAATTTAAACAGTTCTATAACTTGGAATTTCTTGAACTGATGAATAATTACTGATTGGGATGTGATACCATTTTGGAGTGGTAGACAGATACTGACTTTCGTAGGAACCTTCTGCCTTCTTGAGGGTGCAGGCCAGATGATTGCTCTGAAATATTCATACCTTATATAAAATTATGTCACATCTCTAGACACAGAGACTGAAAATAGATCTTTCTAAATGTCCCCTGAAAAGGAACCTTTATAAACCATGACAGAAACAAATTGAATTTCCAGAACATTGTTTTTGGCAAAGCGCAAGAGAATGGACAATGTGAGATTTGAGGCTTCCACAGTGTTGTCTTGCCGGAGATTCAGGACTTAGGAGGTGTGTTACTATGTCACTGGGTGAGTGGTTCCCAGTGTTTTTGACGAATGTTGTGTATAAGTGCCTTTAAAACACCAGAATCCAATTAACAAACAACTGAGGGTTTTATCCCAGAAGACCTGAATCCTCAAAATGGACATTATTCAAGATTATATTCATGTCTAGTAACACTCTGTCATCAGAAGTGTAGGCTTTCATCATTATCATTGTTATGTCTGTGACAACCACATACCTCATGTTTGTCATCTGCTAACAGAAAGAAAATGTACCTATTTTAGAACCCAACAATAGAAGTGGTACCATCACCCCACACGAAACCAACCGCTGCAAGCCAGTTCAGAGTAGTGTGTGATAATATGGTGTGTGGTTTGGGGAAGATGCTGCGCAAGTGTGGGGTTGATACTGTCGTTCTTGATAGTGAAGACAGTCATGATGTGTGTGTGAGGATTGCTAACCAACAGAACAGAATGATCATCACACGTGGACATGTATATAATTTGGTAAGAGACAACAGTATCAAGATTGTAGGTTTTGTGTCTGATGATGCTGGTGGTGAGGTCATGGTTTGCAGAGTTGAGCTGTGTTGCAACAGAATGACCCTGTGTGCGAATGCAGTTACCTTATTCACCCAAACATAAGATGGCCTTTCTTCAGTATCTTCAGTTTTTAGGGAAATAAATATGTATAAGGAACCTGTTTGACATTGTACATGACGTAAGGGCCTACTTTTCAGGTGATGAACTAGGAAGAGATTGTGATCTTATATTTGGATAAGTAAGGTAATTTACCCAATTATACTTTTGTTGTTATTTAATTACTACCATTGAAAACTCAACAGAAATTTACCTCCTTTGCTATTGGTTACTGATTAAATAAAGTATAATTTTAGTTTTAAATGTCATCATAAATGTGGCACTGCAACAATACACAATTGTTAAGAATTTCAGTACATTGTAATTTGGCTGTGACACTTTGGTGCATGTACAAGTTTAATTGACAGGAGGAAAGTATCTTACTGTGTATCTGTATGCCTCATCCTCCCCCCCCCCCCCCCTTTACTTCAGTTTGTTCATACCTTTATCTCTTCCCCCCTCTTCTCACCTATTATTTCCTGTCCTATTTGTTTGTCCTTTTATAATTTTTCTTCTCCTTCATCCTCCTCATTCTGCACAGTTGGTTGTTTGCCACTCTCCAAGCTTAATTTTTATGAATTTTTGTATTTTTAAAGAAATGGCAGATGTACTTTCCAAATAAGGGGGATGTGGTGGCACAGTTGGTTGAGGCACTGTGCTACAAGTCGGATGGTTGCGGGTTTGATTCCTCATGGTGTCACTGTGATGTTCCTTTGATATAATCCTTTGGCCTCACTATGGCCCTGGGGTCGACTCATCCTGTAACAGAAATGAGTACCAGGGGTATTTCCTGGGTGGTAAAAGATTCTGGTGCATAGGGTTGACAACCTTACCACGTTCATATGCCAACTGTCTTGAAATCTGGGAGCCTCAACATCCTGGAACACTCAGGGCATGTCCAGGCCTGCATAGTAATCACATTTCTTTTACTTTCCAAATAAATATGTGCTAGACAGTGTTAAGTATTAGTTTCAGAATCGTTGGCTAATTTGCAGTGAAATTTCCTAGTTGTATGCTGAGGAGAAAATTACTGTTGTACAGTGAATGTAAATATGTGTTGTCTAGCTGTATCAGCATGTACCCCCAGGACACTGCTACCCTGTGGTGTCAGACATACTGGAGGATCAACTGGAAGAAGTGCTCAGATACTTCAACATATTTGTGACCAGGCAAAATGTTTTCAGCAGGTGTCAGGTAAGTTCATAGTGAAGAATTCCATAGAGTCATACAGTATAAATTGCTGTTGCTACACTTGTACTTGTACAGATTTGTTGCAAGTGTGACCTTGACAGCACTTGACACTATTGTCAGGTTCACTGACACATGCCAGACCTTTTACTTGTAGTAACTAAATGTTGTCAATAAATTTTGATCTCTGATAGACCCCTACAGCGTTAATTTTTTAATTCTATCTAGTCTGATGTGTTACATAAATCATTCAAACAACATTTGCAGCCTGTTACCCATTACTTACATAGATATGTTCTTTTTAATAATGATTTTCCAAATGATTATCTTATTACAGATGTGCAATGGTGGTGATTTTGTTGTGGTATCTCGTGAAGTAATGCATCAATTAGCTGATGTTTCCCAACGTATTGCCCAGATGCACGCCAAAAGTGAAGAATTTGGATGGGAAGAAGCAGAAGGGTTCTCAAGTGAAAGTGATGGGTACTCAGAAGAGGGGACGGCACCCCCTTGTATGGTGCGGTATCGAAATATTGAAAGTGGGGTGATTATGGAACTTTGTCAGACTAGGAAAGGAGTTATAGTTAATGTAGACGCTGTTCCAAAAGGAGTTTTAAACCAAGTAGAGATATTCTACATATGTGAAGATTGTGGGAAGTGCTACTGGGATGGCTCACATTTTGAAAGGCTTGTTGGTGGGAGGCTTCAGAAGATTGTGATATCGTAATTCTTGGAGAGAGATTTCACACTGACTGCGATGTTCAGTAGAAAGCTTAATCATTTTGATAAACACTTGGACACTTCTGTCAGTTTTGGGAGCAGTTGTAGTCCGTTGAATGCAGCAAGTGTCTTGAGACTAGGCAGCTCTTCTCCATTGGCTGTTTGGGTTCATCTTGACTCATATATCATGAGTGTGGTGGCTCTTGTTTTTCTGATACTAAGGTTAAGAATTAATGGATCAATACCTCCATGCCTTCCATGAGTGTTGCACAAACTCTGAAACATCTTTAATGTTGTCTTTGATTTATAATTTTTAGAGTTGCTTCTGCAGACACTGTATTGAACAAATCGCATCTCTTGATGACAGCCTGAGAAATTACATTTGTACCAACTTAGATATAAATTTTGATGGTTATTTATTTTATACAATTGAATATTTATATCTGTCAGAATCTCCCTAAATTGTATAAGAGCCTGAGCTCTCACTCAGAGGACTGCAGCCTTTACTCCTATGCACAGGCAAGATTAGAGCATTGATGCCCCCTGTCGTTTGTGGCCCAAATTTTACCCCCCTGCCTGCCTTTGTTTATATAGTCCGTTATTTCTGCAAACAGCAGGACACCTTTTTCTTAGTTCCTGTGCCTCAAAACCACGTATGACAGCGGAGATTCAACAGTTTGCAGCTTCACCGACCACCTGCTTTGATGTTTACATGTGGTTAGTCCCATTAATATTACCAATTAATGTGCAGCCATTTAGATCAGAGGTGTGTGAAATTTGAAGTGTAACTTGTGGTATCAAACCAGGCCACATTTTCATCAGTTAAAGTGTGATTTTTAATTTTTTTTTTTGGCGGTCTAACACTGCATGCAAGATAGTGACTGGCTGATGAGATGCACTTAAGAATAGTGGTATAGAAAAATTGCATTTTAAATTTGACTGTCTGTTGTGGAATAATTTGTAATTGGTTTTTCATTTTGTACATGCACGGTACATTTAATGAAGCACTTTGTCATTATAATCGGTAGTTGTACAGAAAATTGCATTTTAAAAATGACCGTTAGTTGTGTAATGAGTTACAGGTGGTTTTCATTTAGAACATACACGGTGCGGTTAATGAATTATTTAGCCATTATAATCATTGTTTAAAATTTTTGACATGAGGTCAGTTGCCTGTTGAATTTCATCACTTTTGAAACCTGTATTTTACAGGATTGGAGGTTTGGATTTCTGTAAGTGTGTAGTTTATGAAATAGAATGCTGTGTGCTGTTCTTGTTCTGTTTTAAAATATTCTGTTTGACATCTTTGTATTGAAGTACTGCAGCTTGTTGTGCTAATTTTTTTACTTATTTCATGAATATGTCAGCTTATCTTCAGATTTTGAATTCATTTATGTCAGTTTTGTTTCCTTGGATTATTTTACTTGTTATAAAGTAAGTCAAAAGTCTAATTTATGTTATGTTCATTGATTTGGACGCTGTATCCCTGCCTTTTAATTTTATGATGCCTGAAATTAAGTGCAGTCTGATTTAAAAATTCAGTGCATACGAAAGAAAAATGATGTATATGCATTACACTGGTCATTTGATTGAGTCTGTTTTGAGAAATAATTGTTTCTTGTAGGAGCATTGTATGAAAGAGACTATTTGAGCAAAAGGCAGAGTGTGCGAATTTCATGGAATATGGTTCGTACGGTTTCACTTTGCTTTAAATGGTGAAAGCACACATATAGGCTGTTCAGGAGAATGTTGCATTGAAAGTAGCTGTGGTTGTGTTGCTGGCCGGCTGTGTTGCGCGTTTGATGCAGCTAAGCGTTCAGACATACTTCGAACTGCATGTACCATGTGTCATGCAAGGTGGTGTGTTTAAACCAGTGGCATGTTCCGGTTGGCTGAATGGTTAGTGGGATTCAAAAATAAGAAATCAGTTAATGATTAATGTACCATACTTACGTGAATTGCTTCAGAGTTGTTCTGAGAGATGGTTTAGGTTAGAATTGCTCATACAGTTTAATATTTTCTATATACCTGTTTCCATGACAAGTATAAATTTTGAAGTGGGTCCCCTTACATTCAGGTAAATACAGTAATAATTTATAAATTCGTCTGTAGACGAAACATACGCGCTGTTTTTACTGTATTTGAGTTATCCTTTATTTCACAAAATGATCGGTGGGATGCAGAAGTTTGAGAGAATTGCCAGTCAATGTTACTGACACACTGAACAATCGTTTTTGTTTCTGTCAGTAACATTCCATTGCAACTACATGTTTTGGAGAATCTCAAATCAACTAGTGTGAAACTCTTACAATTTCTGATATGCTTTCTGCATAATAAATACATTATCCATAATAGTTTTTACCGTTTATAATGTCAGGCCTTAAGTTGTTTAAATGCATGATGCTTTCATGTAGCAAATAAGATGGGACAGTTACTGCTTCATTCGTATGAATGTTTGCACTTTATGGCTGATTATGTTATACTTTGTTGTTTCATATTTAAGCTGCATGCTAGAATGACAACCCCCTGGAGGGTTATTGTGAGTGACACTGGTAAAACATGCAGATTGTCTTACTGTTACAGTACTTAATCAGGGGGGTAAAAATTTTAGAATATCTAGGACCATCCACAAAAATTCTAAGGCACCAGACCGTTGACACAAAGCAAGTTTCATACTCAAGAACTACAGATATTGTGTGCGATAGTACAAATGATAGTGGCCCAGGCAGCCTGATGCCTGAGATTTGTGCTTTGCTCTTCTTGTGACTGTATACATGTGGGGACAATTTGTGTATATTAATGGTTGAAGGGAAGAAAACTGCTGAGAGTTGTTTAGATTAATGTGTTTAATTACTATTGCATTACTGCCTGTGTGATCGAGGGAAATATATCTTATATTCGGTGTGTGTAAAGCGTAGCTGGAACAGCGTGAACTTAACCCGGAAATTACCGGTTGCTTTGTCAACTACTGTAAAGTATTCAGTTATGATAGAATTATTTTCATAATATCCTTAGTGTTAGGTCAGCAAGACTAGGCTGATACCACTAGAGAGAGGAGGAGTGCAAGCACAGAATGCTGTTTGTGATAAACAGCAGCTATAGTAATGTGATGAGTAGGACTGCAACGGTTGGTTACATGCTACTGTGCGTATATTTTTGCTGACAGTGACAATAGAGTATGAAGAAACACTGTCACTCATTTTGTCTCATTTAGCCCACACTGTTCTCGAAGTTTGTTAAGATTCTTTTGTATGTTTGTCATGCAAAGTCACAGGGATATTGTGGAAGTAATCCACAAATACACGTTCTGTCAATGCCGATACCAAACAGTCTATGGATCGTCAACTACATTGTGTTTGAAGATTAACCAATTGTGGGGCCTGACACCATGTAGGCGAGCAAATAGTTAATAATATATCAGAGGAACCTGCTGCCTTTTTTTCCTTTGTATTGAAGATGGAGCCCTTGTGCTCTTACAAATCTTTGTTAATTGGCTACCAGACTATACAGTGTCACATCCCACGTGGGTGTATCTTCATAGTGGAACTGTTGACATGATATAGATGTATGTAAATGCAGCAAAATACAGTGCCAAAAGTGAGTGAAGGTGGATGTTGAGCAAAGTGATTTATTATGTCACTTAATCATGAGTTGAATACAAAGGATGATATAACTATGGTTTAGTTTTGACGGTTTATATGTTGGACTGTGATAAGAATGTTAAAAGACACATTGTAGCATTTTGATCAAATGTGAGCTTAATGAATAAATCAGCCCAGTTCCATGTAGTTTGGAGTATTTTGTGTGCCTATGAAGAACATAAACATTAAAATATACGGAAGTGTAATGTAACTGTTACTTTATATGTATGTGTGAAACTGTTTTGTAATGTAGTGTGCAGTGAGGTTGTGTGAGAATAGGGTGTTGAGGAATTTATTGGGGCCTGAGGGTTTTGGAATAGCGGGAGACTGGAAAAATAGCACAGAGATGAGCTTCATAATTTGTACTTATTACTGGATATAATTTTGTTGATGTCAAGGAGGTTGGGATTTACGGGCAATATTGTATGAATGGGGGAAAAGAGAAATGCGTACAGAGTTTTGTGGGTAGATCTGAAGTAAACGGACCCCGTCCCCTCCGCGAGCAGTAAGTATCATAAGCTGAATGCGAGATTGAGGTTTTATGTCTTTTTATGTTTTTGGTTTCCGGTTACATTGTTATTGAAGTGAAGTGCATTGGTACAGTGTTTAAAAATTCAGCTCTGCTTTGCGTACCTCATTTCGTATTTGTTACAAAGACTAAAGATTTGTGCTGTTTGGGAAAACAGCGGTTCTTAATTGCGAGAGTTATGCATACCACACAAATACAGTGTGTGGTCTAAATGCAAAAATGTTGAATGCTCGGTACATGTAGTTACCACTCAGCTTAAAACAAATGTCTCTGCACGCGACGTACTGAGTGCAGGATACTGCCCAAATTTTTAATTCCCTCCAGCATCTTTGGGAAATTTTCGTTTACTTTCGGCTTTTTCACATCTTCAAGTACCTTCTTCTTCACGTCGTCACTCGCGGTCTGATCTTCAAGTACCTTCCTCCACATATCACTCGCAGTCTGATCTTCAAGTACCTTCCTCCACACATCACTCGCGGTCTGATCTTGAAGTACCTTCCTCCACACATCACTCGCGGTCTGATCTTCAAGTACCATCTTCTTCACGTCCTCACTCGCGGTCTGATCTTCAAGTACCTTCTTCTTCGCGTCTTCACTCGTGGTCTGATCTTCAAGTGCCTTCTTCTTCACGTCGTCACTCGCGGTCTGATCTTCAAGTACCTTCCTCCACACATCACTCGCGGTCTGATCATCAAGTACCTTCTTTTTCACGTCCTCACTCGCGGTCTGATTTTCAAGTACCTTCTTCACGTCGTCACTCGCGGTCTGATCTTCAAGTACCTTCTTTTTCAAGTCCTCACTCGCGGTCTGATCTTCAAATAACTTCTTCACGTCTTCACTCGCGGCCTTATCTTCAAGTACCTTTGTCCACACATCACTCGCGGTCTGATCTTCAAGTACCTTCCTCCACACATCACTCGCAGTCTGATCTTCAAGTGCCTTCTTCACGTCGTCACTCGGGGTCTGATCTTCAAATACCTTCTTCACGTCGTCACTCGCGGTCTGATCTTCAAGTACCTTCGTCCACACATCACTCGCGGTCTGATCTTCAAGTACCTTCGTCCACACATC
>Ga0123354_10015574_pt1 | contig 11885 bp, 5 predicted proteins | sample TergutLab28metaG_2_FD_97872 | JGI IMG/M metagenome (GOLD analysis project Ga0123354, IMG submission 97872) | Labiotermes labralis P4 segment gut microbial communities from Petit-Saut dam, French Guiana - Lab288 P4 | ecosystem: Host-associated > Arthropoda: Insects > Digestive system > Gut ... | reverse complement strand
CTAAGATGTTATCCGTATCTTTATGTGTATAGATTGGTATTACTCCTCCACGCTGAAGATGAAGTCAGCAAGTTCCTCCGAAACTCAGGCAAATATGCAACAAAAGGTGCAGCATCGTAACACTAAGAGGTATATCGAGCAGAGAAAGTGTTTTACGTAGACAGTGATACAATTATTATTATTATTATTATTATTATTATATGACTGACTTGAAAACTTGCTGTTAGATTTTGGGGAGAGGCAAGATCGGCTCCGGGGGAAAACACAGTCTCCTATTGATCTGTAACGGCGTTATTTACTCACGTTTAATGCGGTTGGAGAGTAAAGTTGACCGCCCATCTCTATCGGCAGCTAAGATTAAGTATGAGCGGAGCTACAATTCTACTCCCCTATAGGCTTTCATATTGCAGACAGGGAAAATTTCTACCTTTCATAGGAACCACAATACGTAGCTACTGTGAATTTCTCCGTGTAATGGTTAGGTTGCTACTTATTAGTTTTTGTTTTGGCCGTTTTATTAATCAACCTCTATCGAATGTATACGGCTCAAGGTAGCCTCCAATAACGTAAAATTTACGCAAAGTTTCAAGTAAAATAGTCCACTTGTTCAAAGATTAATGGTGACACATACAGGTACATATGTACACAGAGACAGTATGGGTATCTCATTAAGGTTGTTATTATTATTATTTCAGACATTTTCATTCCCACACAGATCGCCTATTTACTTCGGTCTTTCCGTTCTCTCGTCATTGAAGATCGCTGAAAACATTTTTATAAAACTTAGTACGTAAAAAAAAAGGTTAGGAAAAACTTTTGTTCTACTGTAATTTTGATCAAAATCATTCAAGAAAACCAACACTTGACATGACATACATTTCTAGCATAATGCCACGTGGCTAACTGAAAATTTGCCATGGCACGGAACATATTTTTACCTATCTTTCTCCGTAGGTTTTACATTTTTGGAGGTGATCGTAGAAACAGTGGCCCTGTGACACATTTCCGAACTTCAAAACAGACCAATTCAAGACGGTTCCCAACAGAAGCCGACGCATTCTCCCACTCAAAAAAAAAACAAACAAAACAAAAGAAAACACTCATTCTGCTTATTACGATTTCATACTAATTGTTTGTACGTACGTAGACGTAAGTCTAAAATTCTTTTTTCCACAAGCTGGATGACACCTAGCGTGATGGACCACCTCTCCCAAGGCGTCTGCCACTAGACAATAAGACGTAAAAATGAACTGCAACGTCCATACGAGGTTAAACTGTCGGAATCATGGCTCGAATATGTTTCCTATAGGCCTAGAGGTCGTAAAGATACAGTGAGATTCGATGCGCTACACAAGACCTTTTCATTGTTTTGTGTTCCAGAATTTGGACAGTAAAACCAAATGTGCCTTATTCCATCTCAGTGGTCAACAAAGTACCTTCCTTTAAAATCAGCTGTTTCTTTAAAACCCCAAAGATGAACAGGTAAGCCTAGAAGCAGAACGTTGCATTAAAACCATCAACTCCCATTCATCATACGGTCGACGTGTTCCTTTACCCAATACATAGAACACATTTTATTTGTCTTCATGCAGAACGAATCACATCCGTCTTTCTTCTCCAGCAATCATGTATGGAGCCCCACTTAAATGCCTGCAGATGGCCAACGGTTTCAGTAAAAGATCTTCCAAGAAGCACTAGGTGGTGATAGAACAGTTGTGCGAGTAACGCTTAAGAGCTTGGTTGAAGGTAATATTCATGGATGATACTGAACACTTTAATAAAGATAAAATTAATCAATAACGATCTTATTCTAAGAAAAAGTTCTTAGAACATGACTCTCTGTCTCTTGTGCTGTATTTCGATTCCCTTTTAATTTCCTTTCCCTTATGAAGTTCCTTTGGTTACTACTCGACATTTGCCGCGATTGAACATTGTAGTGCTTACTCCAGTATTTTCGATCTTTAGTCGGTAGGCTGACTGAAAATGTGTTGAAGATTTTCACGGAGCAAAGAATAATTCTATCCTCCTAACTCACAATTAAGTTTTGAAGACTGAATTTAACCCGAATTATATACATGACAGGCAATGTACGTACAAACGTAATATTGAGGCGCATTAGCCTAACCATTTTTTTTCGTGTAAAAGCAATAAGTGTTACATATTCTAAGTGTGTGTCTGTAGCCTTAGTTATCCAGTACGCAAAGGGGCATGTGCCGCATTATATTTTCGTCTATGGTCTATTTGGGTCTACCATATTTTTCCACATTATCTCATAAATGTACGATTTTCCGGAAATGGTTATTGACTCAAAAACGTGTGTTTTGAGGTTCTTTGCATATTATGTCAGCAACGCTCATTCTAAGAAGAATTCAGCGACATATCATAGCGTACAAAGGTCTTCAATGGTGAAACTTGAATTTACTCGAGATTTCAGAAAACCGATCAAATTTGAAATTTCAAGAAAATCCGTCCAGTGCGAACCAAGTTGTTCCATGTGGAAGGACAGAAACACGGACGGAAAGAAAAATAGACATATAGTAGAACTAACAGCCAGTTTCGTAATTTTGCGAAAGATTCAGTTCATACCGCGCGGCAAATGCAAGTGTGCGTTTGTATAAACTCGTTATGTTATATAGGGGGGGGGGGGAACTTGTTTTTTTTAAAGATCATAACATTACATTCTTTGAGCAGAACATGGAAGTTCGAATGTTAATACTGGTGGTACATGCAGCAACCGCTAGACGTTAAAGGGTTAATGAACTTTTGGTGGCAGACGCTGCACACAAAACTCGTTTCAACTGACTATTTGTTGCAGAAAGATATAGTGGCCCCCAAAAGTAGTATCTGTTGAACGAATTTCGGAATAAATTCACTGACAATGAACGTTCGACCCAGAGTGCACATATACCTAAGCATGACAGGCCTTGGAGAAAAACACATACTCGACTGCAGCAGGACTACCAAAACAATCCACACAAGTAATTTGCTATTTTTGACACTCACTAAAAAAAAGTTTCATATGGGTACTTGAGATACAAATATGTTGTTACTTTACTGACAAAACGGGGCCGGGATAGCGTGGTCAGTACTGCGACTCGTTACGGGTTGGACGGTCCGGGGTTCGAAGGCCGGTGGGCCTAGAGATTCTCTCTTCTCCACACCTGTTCAGATCGGCTCTTGGGCTCATCCAGCCTCCTTCACAATAGGCAATAGCACTCCTTCATTGAGGTAAAAAAGCTGGAGCGTGGCGCTGACCCGCCCCAATTCTCCCCCCCCCCTCCCAATACAGCCAAGGTTAAAATGAGTAAAACCAGATTTCTACTTCCCCTTTGTTCCTCCCATCGCACGTTACGCGGTGACTTTTGCCTTACCTTCCTACCATCACTCTGAAGACAGTGAACATTTTCTCTCGTATTTCGTTAAGTATTCGCCACATCATAAAATGTCCCGGGTGGGTATAATTTGCAAATCTTTAAAACAATTGACAGGAAACGAAAATCAATTGACCCGATAACGACTAATGTTACCACACTAACGGCAAATTTAACGCAAATCCACGCAGAACTTCTAAATTAATTATGCGCAAATAGTTACAATAATCTCCCCTTACATGCTTTCATTGTGTGCCCTTTTTACAAAGAACGCATATAAAATTTGATTTCACGGAGTAATCGGCTTATGACTCCGGAATTTAAATTATGCAATTAGTGGCATGCTTTAAGCATAAAGTACTGGGAACTTCAAACTTACACAGAGACTGAGCATTGGCATCACTTCAGGCGGCAATGACAATCCCTTTACGGGAGTAAGTACACTTAACTGCATTACCTGCAACTGCAGAATTATACATCGAGTTAAAAAGGAAGCCTTTTGCTCATTGCCGCATAAATACCAGGCCCCTTCCCTTATTACAGATAATAGCATTATATGTTCTTTATCTGTGACGGAATTCGTTTGTACTGGAAACTACCAAAAACTAGCTCCAATTAAACGAAGATATCTTGCTGTGTATCCGGGACTTATGTCCATCCCATGCCTACTGCCTTATTAACTTCACAGATTTATGTTGAATTCATTTAAAATTCTTATTCCAAATTTAAAGCTATCCCATCGCAGGCTTAGACAGGCCCTAGGGCTCCAGGAGGTTACGGCTCTCAGAATTTCTAGACAATCGGCATATGATGTTAGCAAGGTTGCCAGAACTACGTACCGGCCGCCTTTACCCTTTCAGGAGATACCCATGATACTCATTTCTGTCAGAATTTGAGTCGACCCCAGGGCCAGTGGGCGGTTGGAAGGATTAAGTCGATGAAAATTCCGTATGTCCCCACAGTGGATTCAAACCTCCAAACTTTCCGGGTAATGCCTCAACCAACTCCGTCACAGCGTAACCCCAAAACATGTATTCTACTCCCAGCAAATTATAATATTTAAAGACAAAGTATTTATTAATACAGACCAAACCTCGAGATGTCTCTTGCTTTTAATATAAAATATTCTATATGTCTACAGTGTCTATTTAGATTTAAAAATCATGATGAATTACAGTTCGAGACACAGCTTTGCAGTCCTAGAGAGTGTGGAGAAAAGGATAGGAAAGAGAGGAGTACAGCTATGTTTCACTCTCCATGAAATATATATGTCTGTCTACGTAAACAATAAAACCCTTAATCTTACATGATTCGAAGGCAGTTCAGTTTACAGCCGCGTAGACAATAACATAACCACTTGACCTATAAAACTGCCATCCATTTCTCCGGCTCTTCAGAACTGTTCTCTGCTTCCCGCATTGCATTCTGTACTATCACGAACAATGCATTTTCGTGTAATGCGAGATTTTGTGTTACTCTTAGCTCTTTCGCCTGTGGTTCGTTTCCGTTAATGTAAAGCCGTATCCCTGAACTCACTGGGTCCTATTCAACAATCTACACTGCATCACAGACCACAGAACACGAATCTTATTTTAATCTAATATAAAAGTACTGCTGTACAAGCTATAAAGTCATAACGCGAAGAAGTATATCTCTACTCCTTATGACCTCAGCACTAAGAGGACATGCGTGGTCAAATTCAAGTTGCAACCGATACAACCCCAGAGAAAATGTAACCGGTACTACTGAATGGAGGGCTTGGTGAGTTCAAAATCTCTCTGGGCAGTTTGGGAAAAAGAAAATCTCTACCTGAAACATAGCTGGTATTTCTCATATGCCAACCAAGTCACTATACTGATTACTCTATCCCAAATGATAGCATTTCCACGTAATTACAAAACGTTTTCTTCTGTCAGGTGAAAAATAATTTTACAGGGTCCTCCAAAATAACACAAACGATTCGGTCGCAAATGTTTTAACAGTCTATAGATTTTTCCTTAATGAACGCTACGAATTTCTCAAAGAAAATTTCCGGATCCTAGAACAAGTGTAGCTTGCGCCATACGATGGCTATACAGCTATGATTAGTTGTACAAAACTGGAGAAACCGAAAATTCGTCAGGCATGTCATGGTAGGATGATTGTACAAAGTTTCATTAACATCTGCTAATTAGTTCGAACGTTGCCATATGTATTTACACACAAAGGCATAATGTCAAAAGCCATTTTTTCTCACAGAAATAACAGTAAGGTTGGGCAAACCAAAGAACCCACTGTATTTTTCGGTTTAGAAACATATACATCCACCATAGTTCCAGTGTAAAACATTGACTTAAAAATTTGCACTGCTTCTCTTGTTCCGTTACCACTGTCATGATGTTGAACTAAAGTTATCAGTCATCTGTAAATTTAAGCTTTTATATACACGCTATCATGATGTGCATTCGTAAGGCAAAGTGCTGAGTCAGTGCAAATTTGAGTGTTTTCACTTCACTTTTTCTCGAACGCTGAACATGTTTTTCATGTTTCGGAGGAACATGCTGCCTCCGTTTTTATGGTGACATTATTTGCTTTGGGTTGATGTAGAAGCATGCACATGCTAACTTCTTTCAATGAACCTGCAGGCTGGTATATTTGAGAGGTGCCTGGGCTTTTCTTTGCGGGTTGATTCGGCGTGTTCAGGTGGTTTTAAACAGATTCAGAATACGACCGCTTCGTCCTTAAACATGCCTGATTAAGGCATTAAGACTATTGTAAGTTACCTACATAGTTCATTTAGATACATATATACCCGTATATATATACATTATGATTCTCAAAATAAACAACTATTGTTTCCTTACACTTATTGTCCATTTAACGAATGTATACTGTGTTCTCTGTGAGGTTGGAACGGGATTTTTTGTGTACGTGCTAGCACATTCATTTTAGACTTATAACGTCAATAAGAACACATGTTCCTAATTACGACAATACACTTCAAAAATGTACCTGCGACAGCTCATCCAGAGTAGTGCTAGGCAGCGATTTGGATGACCGAAGAATCGGTGCTCAATTCCCGTCAAGCGCAAGATAGTATATCCTTCACAAATCGTCAAGAGGGCCTCTGGAGTCCACTAAACTTTCTGCCCAAAGTACACCGAAGGTTTAATCCCCGTAGATAAGCCGGCCGTGGGCGTGAAGATCACCATTTGGCCTCATGGAGTGTTGATGTTAGGAATCCATGAATCTATACCTCCATTCCTACCTATATGTTCATAGCGAGGCGCTCAGTTAATGCCAGGGACAAATTTACCTTGACCTCTAAAATTTGAAACACATGTAGCCTAATGTTGATCAGTGAGGATTATAAGGCACAGTACTCAGTACTTTTGGTGAATTTATTACGCAAAGCATGCAATCTGATGAAAACATCAAAAAAATACCAAGAATTGTGACTTGCAGTGCACACCTGCAAGTGAGGTACAAAAATGCGCTGATACAACATACACAAAATAGCGTTTGGCATCCTTCATTCTTAAACTGCGTAAAGTAAATGTCTCTTATGTGACGCTGAGATCATTGTTGTGGTCATTGTTGCAGAGAATTGGATACGGATCCCGAAGTTTCGTTACGGTACCCATGGTGAAAAATTAGTTTCGCTCCCAGGCGATCTGCACTTTGAATTGTAACTCGCAGACAAAGAAGTGTCCTTCTATTCATAACAATGTTGTGGCAGGCCCTCCCTTGACAGATCGGCAATGACAATAGGCCAAACTTGTTTCTTCTTAGAGGGCATATATTGGTTCTTTCTTAGAATGCAGAACATTACATTGCGGAAGGTATTATAACTCTCAATAACACAACAGAAAATAAGAAAAATATTCGTAAGCAAAAATACGTTAAAGGAAAACTTGTCTCTATGTTTAAGGAGATTTGGAGGTAATGCTCCTACAGAAACCTGAACCTTGAAAATAGATAAATATTAGTAATCATGTTGAAACTCCAACTATTTAGTAAATACAAAAGAAATCGTAATATCTGACGTCCAAAATTTCTGCTATATGACTGCTTGTAGAGTACAATACAGTGGAACCCAGTTATAACGACATCGTTTTACGCGACATCTTGCGCATAGAATCAGATATTCTGTTGCATCAATTAATTCGCCACTCTTAACTTAACATTAGAATCCTCGGTTACAACGACACTCGTTTATAAAGACACAAAATATTCAGTCTCTGTCAAGACGTTATAACCGAATTCGACTGCATATGTAGCGATACTTCAGATAGACCTACTAATGATATATAGTGCAAAACATTTTGCTTAACCCTTACAAATATCTGACTCACCCATTTTAAAACCACAGAAAGCTTGAAAAGTCATCGAGACCGCACTGGTAACTTCAAGTCCCACACCTACGCTCCTCATTTCCACTTGCAGCAGCAATTAGCACATATCCGTAACGTCATTAACTTCCCCACACACCTGCCACATACTCTTTTCACCATCTACAAAAAGCTGTTATTGGAAATCAGATTTTTTCAAACGCACATTTTCCGACAAAAACATATTCTCTATTGACAGTCAGGGGAAAGGAGATAAGAGTCAAATGCGCATTTTCGTACAAAAAATATTTTCTCTATTGACAGTCATGGGAAAGCAGATAGTCAAACGCGCGTTTTCCAACCCAAAAAAAAACATTTCCTCTACTGACAGTAGAACTGCCCATAGAGATACGGTCTTGAGAAAAAAATATGCATAAAACATTTCCATAAAATTAACATACGCTTAATTTAACGCATGTACGCGGCTGAAACAGTAAAACCTGCGTAGATGGAACAACAAGAAACAGATTTTTTTCCGTTGCAAGCAGCTTTCGTTCAAAACAGGTAATTCAAATTTATATTCTCGGCATTTCAGAACCTGAGGACTGTAAAATTTCTCCGTTAAAGACGGGTTGTCCTTATGCCCAGTCTCCGCTTAAAATAGGTTTTACTCTTCTACGGCCGCAGGTCTTGTTTATTCGGCATACAAAGCAGGAACCACACAAAGAAATGTCGTTCCGTACACTGATAACAGCCCAGACTGTGGTGCTCAGATTCAGGTTAATGTAAGGGTTTCTGTGGCGTATATAAAGACGAACGTAACTTCGGTGTTCATCACAGTAGTCTAGGAGCAAATGAATGTGTTTGATCCCATGCGGTTCTTTTGTTAGGAATCTAAGTTGAAATCCTGTTTACTGTAAGATTTACGACACGCGGTAGAGTAGCGCAATACACAATTACTTGTTCCCTTCTGGGAAAAGAAACAAAGTAAAAAACGAATAAAAGAAATGAAAAATAAAAAATAAAACATTCTGAATGTTAAGTTTATGTCTTTCATCTTCGACTTGACATGCAGACTCTCAACCAAAAGATACCGTCAAACACCTGGCCCTCTTTCTTCGTATGCTAAAGGTCCCAGGATCAAATCCCAGTTCGAGGATTCGCTAATTTGACCAAACGTTTAAGTGTATGCTGTAGTAAACACAGACAAACCAACTCCACATATTATAATATAGTTTTTATATGTTCCATACCCGTGCATTAAAGTATATTCATACAATATAACAAATCAACATGTGCATATCAATATTTTATCATATATGAATATTCACCGACATGTTTCGGTCGTTTCTGCGACCATCATCAGCGTGTCGCACAAGAATAAAAACAATGTATAAATAAATTCACAAAACGTGTAATTAAAACAACCCGATATTATGATTAATATCTTAAGCGCTCGTTGTGGTCATAAAATGTCAAAATTATGTTACAGTTACAAACTGACAAAATTGGGCACGTCTACCTTGCTCATTATTTTTACATACCTGATGCAAAACCTGTGTACCGAAGAGGACATCGCTTAAGACTAGTCTTAAGCGATCTCCAATAAATATTGTATTTGTATTTATTTAAAAAACACTGGTGTAACTAATATTCGTTTCTGCTTAGAAATTTCGTGCCCCCTTCACAACAAAAGGCTCGGTTACGTTCTTTCGAAATAAAGATTTCGAAGATGTGGGAATTTTCCAAAACAATTCCATCAAATTTATGGGTGAACTGCATATGTCCACCACACGAAAGACAAATCATAAATACTTGTCCATAAATACAAATATTTTGATTCTTACACTAAGTTAAAGGAAAATATTTTGACTAATAGTGGTACTTTAAGTACTAAAAGTGGGTGTAAATAGAAATTTATAAGTCTGTACATTCTCCGTTCTTTTAACTGTGTACAACACAGTCATTGCTACTTGTACCAAGCATTTAACGCTTTAGATTCTATGCGTTTTTCCCACACAATGGATTCGCAGGCTTCCAATACTCCTCACAAAATCGTTTATTTTGCTAGACAACACAAAAATAGACTGAATTTTTTGATGTAGACAGACTGTTTAAACACCCAGACGAACTGCATCTTCACACAGTGTTTACTCTGCGGTGGAACTGAATCATCACACATTATTCGCATGAAAGTTATTCTCCACGGGATTAAATAAAGACTTTTATCAATCAACGTCAACGTAATACACTCTACGGTAATCCTAAGCATTCTTAAACACAGCAGTATGTGGAAATGGACAATCAGCTTGACGGTTCCATCGATTTTCTCTCGGAGAAATATCCAACGTTTCCCTGCGGCCCGGTAGGCTCCAGAATTCATACGAAAATTTCGAAATTCCGAATGTGAGCCACGTCATTGACTGAGCTACTACGGCTGTACATAGTCATAAAATAGCACACGCAGTGTCCTTAAGATGAGAGTCTCAGGGCCTTCTATGGAATTCGAAACTTCATTTGTTGAAGGAAGCTCAGCTTTATCCTGTTCTGAATCAGATCAATCCAGACCACACTCCACGTCTGTATCTTTAATAACAGTTTTCTTACCATTTTCCCTTCTACCCGTAACCTTCCTAGTAGCTTTTCCCTTCAAGTTTCATGACCAAACTTTTTTAAATTTTCTGATCACCAGAAAGGAATAAATTTCATATTATGGTTAATATACTGTTTTCTGTAACAGGAGTATCAAATACCCAACTCCTAATTTTATTTTACTTGGTCCTTTTACTAATGGTCATATAATTATGAAGTGTTAACCGATGTAGAATTGAAGATCTTCTATTTCAAAGAATTAAAAAAAGCGTTTCATCACATGCCTTAATACTCAAAATATTTACCATCACTGGGTATTACAGTACGTCAGTAAAGTGATGACAACGAAATAAGGTTTCAAGTTCAGTATTTATTACACATCTCAATACTGTGGTCAAAAGCATGAAACATCCTTAATGTAGTACTTACTTTATTAAATAAGCGAGATGCGAATGGCTTCAATTGCAAAGTAATTCTTTTGGGTGGTGGACAGTTTTAAGTCTAGAGTCATGGCATTTGGCATTTTTCTGTGTAGATTTAATGTTTACTAACTTACGGAACCCAATACTTTTGCACAAATTAATGCACTAATCATCCTGTGATTGGACAGTGATCTGTCACACTTGTTAACATTTCTTCAAATACAACCTCCTCAATTCTATTCTTGTTTATAGCTCACAGTAGTTTAAAATTGGCCGATTCCTTACTAAAGTAGAAGAAGAAGTGATGGGAAAAAGATTTCAAGATACTTTTCGGAACTTCAAGTTTGCTCTAACTGAAGTCCTTTGGTATGACGTTAACAGCAACTTTTAATCAGCCTAGCGAAGTTCGTCAGGAATATTCATCCTTTACCGTTCTCACGTAACTGCCTCCCCATACCCAACCCCTATATTTGGCCTTCCTTCTCCTGCAGCCACTACTACCGCGGCTGATGCTATTCTTCAAGGAGTGCGCTGGAACTTTCCAAATCGCGTCTTCCACCCGGTTGCGCGCCTTAATAGAAGCCTCTCGTCTGATAATGAAGAAGACGCGGGGAATGTTAAGGCTGTTCTGTGTGGAGAAGGGGAGCAACCAGCCAGCAGACAGGAGAGCAACTGCAGGCAAAGATTAGACCAAAGGCTTTTGGGCTCGTTCCCTCATTCTTACTAAACCATCATCTAAGACTCTCATTTCCGGAATCAGAATGAAAAATGTCGACCGAAGTACTAAGGGTTATTTATTTTAAAAACAAATTTAAACCTGTTTCATTCTTCAAGTTACTATCTTTAAAAGTTTATCACGTTCATGAAGCCTATTTCTTCAAGCCCCTCTTTTAACACAGTTACCCAAAATGTTTTAGGTATATTTTCGATCCTGAATAACCATAAATAAATCGAGAAGAATGAGATGGGCTGGGCATGTGGCGCGTATGGGTGAGGAGAGGGGAGTGTATAGGATCTTGGTGGGGAAACCGGAGGGAAGGAGACCAATGAGGAGACCTAGGCGTAGGTGGGTGGATAATATTAGGATGGATCTCCAGGAGGTGGGATGTGGGTATATGGACTGGATTGGGCTGGCCCAGGATAGGGACAGGTGGTGGACGCTTGTGAGTGCGGTAATGAACCTTCGGGTT
>Ga0123354_10015573_pt1 | contig 11885 bp, 2 predicted proteins | sample TergutLab28metaG_2_FD_97872 | JGI IMG/M metagenome (GOLD analysis project Ga0123354, IMG submission 97872) | Labiotermes labralis P4 segment gut microbial communities from Petit-Saut dam, French Guiana - Lab288 P4 | ecosystem: Host-associated > Arthropoda: Insects > Digestive system > Gut ... | reverse complement strand
TGACATCCCATTTACAATTGGTTACAGTTAACGGTTCTCTAATAACGCCTGCCGTCTGATTAGCTCCGGAAGCTGTTGGTCTATACCAACCATGAGGAGGATTTGCATTTGTTTTTTCAAGTGGAATTTCAGTGTTGGTAAAATGACCCAGTTCCATTTTTTCGAGTACTTCGCGGTTGCGCGGAGTAAACGTAAATACAAAATCATCCTTCATTTCTGTTTCTTCTACCTTTGATTTGATACCTTTAGCCAGCGTTACTGTGTAGAGATCGCCAGATACAAGATCTTCACTGAAGATGAAGTGGAACACGCACTTGCCGTTAATCGCAAAATAGGAAGCTACGCCTTCAACAGGCTTGCCTTCTGCGTCGGTGACAACAAGCAAGTCTTCTTTAATTGTCAGAACCGGTACTTCTTCTACCACCTCTTCGTCAAAGATGGTTTCGTTATCCAATTCTTCGTTGAACTGGATACGGACAATCGGACGGATATTTATGGCCTGAACGCCTTGTGGATCGTAAGAGGCTACGATCAGGAAATCGGATTTCCATTGCGCAAAGAGCGTCAAATCACCTGTTATTCCGGTTTCTTCGAAATCCCATAGCGTACCCATTTCCGGAGCCGTAAACCAGCCGAGGAATTCAAAACCGCCATCGCGCACGGGAGGCGCGGGTTCGGTTACCTTAGCGCCGTAAATCAAGCCTTCCTGCTTTGTTACAGGAGTGCCGCCGCGCGAATCGAAGGTAACTGTATATTCGTCAACCGTCCATTTGGCGGTAAGCGTGATGTCTTCGGTAACCACATCTTCTTCGAAATCCCATTCTTCGTCTTCTTCCGTAAACCAACCTACAAAAGTAGAACCTAATTTTTTGGGATCAGCAGGTTTCTTTACTGTTTGGCCGTCTTCCACATCAACTTCGGATGGTTCGGCGCCATTATCGGGATCGAAAGTAACGACGTATACTGCCGCCAGTTCGAACCATTGGGCAGTAAGCGTCATGTCTTCGGTTACAGGGTCGTTGAAATCCCATTCAACATCGCCTTCCGTAAACCAACCCAAAAATTCGTGTCCTGTTTTGGTCGGGTCGGCAGGTCTTGCAACCGTTGCGCCTTCGTAAGCCACTAAGCCTTCCTTAACAGCGCTGCCGCCATCTGAATCGAACGTAACAACGATAAATTCGAATTGACGATACCATAAATCACTAATGTATATATTATTTTCGCCATACCATACTTTATCCGGATCGGCAGCTGTAATAGCAATGAAACCGGATACCCGAGCGCCGCCGGCAGGTAAAGCCGTCGGAGTTCCACCGTAAGTTCCTGATATCCAATTCAGGTACGTTTTGGTATCTTGCCTCATGTCCCAGGTAATTAATTTCCATCCTACCCAATCCACTTCTATATCTTGGCAATAATAACCAGAACCGTCATACAAACTTAGACCGGCTCTGCAATTGCTGCCGTCGCCAAACATGTAGTACTGGAACTGACCATCCTTCGATTTATTTGCTTGCCCTAAAAGGGTAGCGTTATGATAGCGAAGATATGTCCTCTGAGTCTGAATGGCAGCATTGGTACTGGTAACCAGACCGGGTTTCCACGTCCATGACCATTTTGTGCTACCGGTAATGTCAGCCGAAGGAGACATATCGCTAACACTGGAGATTGCTGCAAGAGTTTGAGCAGCAGTAAGATCACCAACAGGAACAATACAATTTGGATCTTGAGTCATAGAAAAGCCTGTTAGAGCGATCAGTTCATGAAGTCTCTCATCATTACTTGAATTTCTTTGACGCGGAACAAACGTAAATTCAAACGCTTCGCCGGTTGCATCAGCGCTTACAGCAACTTTATAGGTTTCGTTCGGATTCAGATCTTCATCGAAAATATAATGCATAACGCTTTTTCCGGTAGGTACTTCCATATAACTGTAAACGCCGCTTACCGGTTCACCGTCTTTATCGGTTACGGTGATCAGATCGGTAATGCCTTCAAACAGCGAATTGGTAAGTTCTACGCGCACAATCGGGCGAAGGGTTAATTGCTGATCGCCTTGTGGGTCGTAAGAAACAATGTTATTGACATATACATCCCACTTTGCAAACAGCGTCATATTATCGGTCACCGGATCGTCGAAATCCCATTCAACATCTTCTTCCGTAAACCATCCCAAGAACCTGAATCCGGGTTTCTTCGGGTCGGCTGGTTTTTCAACCGGTTCGCCTTCGGCATCCACTTTACCGGCTGCCACGGCGCTGCCGCCATTCGATTCGAACGTTACCAACAGCGCGTCGGAGGAGCTAAACGAATAATTGGCTTCCGAGAAATAATTAAATAATCCGTCTTTGGTTGCCAGCATTTTAATCGTTGTCTCTCCTTCCGTTATTTCAATCGGTTCTGTATATAAGGTTGAAGTTTCATCTGGGGTAGAACCGTCAAGCGTATATCTGATTTCTGCGCCTGCTGTTGCGCTCGAAAGTCTTATGCTTAAACTTTTTCCGTCATATTCGCCCGGCGCCGGGTTGAGTATTGGAGCGTTGACTGCTGTTACTTTGTATGCAGCAGCGCCGTTATTCGGCACCCACGTATAAACAATCACCTCGTTGTCGGCAACTTTTTCTGCACTTATACCTAAGTGAAGTCCACCATTAGCTACTGTTCCAAGAGCAGCTGTTGTGGGGCCCATTTTTACAGGCTCATCCAGATCGGTAATATCATAAATGTTCACAGCGCCTAATAGTGTGGTGGGGAGTACAACGTAAGGTATTCCGCCCAATTCAAAATAGGTTCCGCCGCCGCAATCATGCGCCGCTGCTGTAAATCCGAGTGGTTTCACATCAGTTACATACGGGGTGGCGGTAAAATCCAAAGTCATAATCTTCGGTATCCGCGCCTGTCCTGTTACTAAAATATGCGTATCATCTATCCAACAAACATCTGCTCCATTGCCGGCTTCACCTCTATCGTAAGAGAATACCGGAGTTGCCGTACGCTCGCCGTTCAGCATTTCCCATGCCAACACAAAATTTGTAGTATTTGAAGCGCCGATCAGATACGATTTTTCTGTTGGACTGTTGATATTACCGCGAAAGGAAACAAAATCCGTCCTGTAGGATATAGGATCTGTCCAGTTAGCGACCGGGGTAACCGTCTTGCTTGCAACACCTACTTTCTGTAATTGCCATGTATTGGATCCTCCCCCGTTTTTGGGTACGATTAAATTACCTGCATTGTCGGCAGCAAGAGTAAAACTGTTGTTCACAGGAGTAATAAATTCTGCCGTAAGTTCAGTTCCATCTGCGCCATTAATCACGGGAATGGTAGCAGCGCCGGCAGTGCCAAAATTGTGCGCTACATACAACTTGCCGTTAGAAACAATAGCGTCCCGATACAAATTTCCTGTATCCCATGCGTAAGTCTTCGACCACAATTTTACCAAACCAGCATCAAGGCAAAAAGTTACATTCACCTTCTGAGACGCCGGAGCAGTGGTGACGAAAGCGTTGTCGTCTGCTTCTTCGTTAGGCAAAGCCCAGCCGGTTAAGCGTTCGGTGTTGAACGAAATAGCATACAGATTGTTGGAAATGTCAAATTCCAATCCATCTATGGTATTTGCGATCGCTCCTGTAGTGATAAAATTTTCTCCTAAAGCAGGAACGCCGGTTTCTTCATCCCAAATCACATCATAAATCCTTGCCAAATTGCCTGTCATAGTATTGCCGAATCCTATTGCAAGCAAGTTCTTCTCTATATTATAAGCACAACTTCCTCCATTTAAGCCTGCCGGAATTCCTGCGTCGCCATTCTTGAGGGTTAAGTCTATTACTCCGCTTGCATTGATATGCAAAACTGCAGCTTCATTACTGGGTACGGCGCTTCTGTATTGTGAAACCCAAAAGCCGCCTCTTCCATCCGGGACAAAACTTATTGTATAGGTAATCAGTTGAGCACTAGTGAATGAAATGGTAGATGTAGCAGCAGCAGTGTGACCTACTGAAAAATCCGCGAACTTCTGAAACTGAATATTAAACGTAGAACCCGCTGCTCCATTGTTACCCAACAGATATAAATCGTCGCCTTCCAAATGGGCTTGGACTGCACGAATATGCACAGCGCCGGCTCCAAAAGCAGGAACAAAATCAGCCGTCGGATCAGCCGGATCCATAATGAAGATGTTATGATCATCGGCGGGCCAATAATGCGGAATCAACACTTTTCCTTCCTTTGTTACAGAAATACGAAACGGCGTAAAGTCATTTGCAGTTCCGTTAAGCGTCCAGTCTTGTCCGCCTTTATAGCTGGCATCTCCTTGACCGGTAACATCCTGCAAAGCGGCATTAAGAATATAAATACCGTCTTCTGTGGGCCTTCCGCTGGCTGCTCCCTCTCGTGCATTGGCAACATATATGCGTCCGAAATACGGACTATCCATGTTAACATCCACTCCAAGACCACGAGGTTGGAAAAACCTCAATTCATTCGCGTCATCGGAAAATTTTACCGCATTCTCGCCGGTATTGGTATTTTCGGCAACGCCCACAGCCGTTACCGACCATGAATACTCTCCAACCGCCGTCTCTTTTTTCAGACGTTTGGTAACCTTATGCGCGCCTTTGGTTAAATCGGCGGCTTCGGTTATTTCAAATTCTTCGCCGTTTGCCACAGTAATGGTCACCGACGAAGCGTCGGCATTCAAGGTGTAGCTAAATTCCACATCGTTAGTGGCTGATACGGCCGAAGCTTTTAGTTCGGAAGCGAAAATATTCGCTTGAACCTGCGCTCTTACAGTCACACAGGACAGTAGAGCAAGTAAAAATAAAAATAGAAATCTTTTCATATTCTTTCTTGTTTTTATGATTAAAAATTATTGAGATTAATATAATTGGATTTAATTAAAAATTACTTAATTGAAAACAACTTTGATGACACGTTTACCCGTTTGCACAAAATATACGCCCTGAACCTTTAAGGGTATATTTGCTTCTTCGCTCGTGGCAACGTTTTGGTAGGTTAATGCGCCCGTAACGTCGTACACGCTCCAGACTGCGCCGGGCGTCAAACCGCTTACATGGAGCAATCCGTTCTGTATCCACGCTTTGAGCGGATTTGCCGTCATGTCTTCGCCGCTACCGGTAACAGGAGGAATGTCCTCCGCCTCAAATTCAACGGTAACCGTTGCCGTCGCCGTCAGATTTTCGAGCGTAAAGGCGTTGGTGGTTGCGCCGGTAACTGCCGCGCCGTTTAATGTCCACACTTTGACGAGGTAGTTCGCGTTGGGCGTGGCAGTGAACAATACGTTCTTGCCATGCTCCACCTGATCTCCGGTAGCGATTGCTTCATCGTCGACTGTGGCGGCAATAGCGCCATTGCCACCGGTTACGCTGAAGATCACTTCGTAGGTCACTATCGGGATCGCTTCAAATTCAACCGTAACCTCTGTATCGGCAGTGATGGTCAGTTGATAGGTAGTGGAAGTGTGGTCTTCAATGGTTTCACCGTCAAGTTTCCACTCTTTGATTCGGTATCCGCTGTTGGGCGTTGCCGTGAAGTTCGCTTGTCCGCCATGCTCTACCACATCGCCTGAGTTGATTGACACGCCGGCTACCCTGGCGGTAAGCGTCCCTGCGTCTTCTTCATTCACCACGCTGAAGGTTACAGCGTAAACATCCTTTGTGAACTCGACGGTTACCTCTGTCGTTGATGCGATCTCTTTCAACGTAAAGACATTGTCGGTATAACCTGCCACTACCACGCCGTTGACTTTCCATTCCTTTACGCGAGTGTTTTCGTTAAGCGTTGCCGTGAAGACCACGTCTTTGGCTATCACCACTTCGTCGCGGCTGTAAATCGTATTGCCGTCGACAGAAGCGGTAAGCGTCCCTCCGGCGTTCAATGCGCGGAATGAGACAGGAAACCTTGATTCAGCCGCAAAAAATGTGAAACCTTCATTTTCCACTACGTTGTTGTTGGCGTCTCTCACCGAGACGTGCATTTTTGCGCCGTCCACTTCGCATAACACCCATCTGCCGTTATTTCCGGTAGAGGCGGGATTCATATCGCCAAGTTGCCAGTGCAGGGTTCCACCGATATCGGGTTTGAACGTTCGCCGGTTGCTGCCACTTCCGGCCAAATATTCTCCATTGCGGAACTGCACGCGCTCAAAAGTATGACCGTGTCCGCAAAATACAATCTGAACATTGTGCTTGTCAAATATAGGCTGGAAAATAGCCTGCGAACCGGGCGTAGAATTTCCGGGATATATCGGATAGTGAAGGGCGACAATTTTCCATGTTTTGTTGTTTTTGCTCAACACTTCATCCATCCAACGCGCTGTTTCGGTCATGATAGCGGTGTATGAACCGCCACGGTGTTCCCAGTCTAATCCGATCACAATTGCATTTCCGTAAACCGTTGCATACGAAACGCCTAACATATCAGTATCATAAACGCCGGTCAAACCTAAATTCTCCTGCGGATAACTTGGGTGCGCATTGTAAAAAATGATGTTATCACCGCCGCCCATATACTCATGGTTTCCGTAGGTTCCGATCATGTCGTAGTTCGAAAAGCCTACCTGCTCATTAAATAAATGTCCGTAGTATGAAAAATAATCATAACGGTCGTCGGTATCCACAATATCGCCCACGTTGAGGTTGAACAGGTGGTTGGGCTGCTCCTCAACAGTCTTTGCTGCTGCTATGAATCGGCTCATGAAGCCGTTTGATGTCGCCTGCAAATCGCCGAAGGCTGCAAACGAGAACTTGTTGACGGTCGTCGTTGTGGTGGTAAATTCTCTGGTGGCCGACCATGTTGTTCCGTCGCCTACCTGATAGATGTACGTCGTTCCGGGGTCAAGATTTTTGACGGTTACCGCGCTTCCTTTCAGCGCCCCTTTCGATGAAGCGTCAAATTCTGAGTATCTTACTTCACCCTCATGCTGCTGAAAACTTCCCTCGCCTTCCGATTTTTTGGCAAGTTTCATCAGCGCGGGACCAGTAGAGGTAAGCGGGTTCGACATCCAGACGATGGTTTTTGAGGTGGTGGGATCGGGCGCTACGCCGGCTTTGATGTACGTGGGAGCGCTGGTCAGAAGCGGATTCAGCGACGCCACATTTTTGGTGAAAGAGTATTTTCCCTCTTTTTCAACATAAATATACACGGTGCGCTCTGTGGCGGTGAACGTCGTTAATCCGGTTGCTATTCCGTTAGCGCCGGTTTCTGCCGATTCGAGGCTGCTCATGTCCATGTTCAGCACATGTACCGTAACTCCTTGCTGCGGGGTTCCGCTCTGGTCGGTAACCAAAACTTCGCCGGACGCTCCGACCACACGTTTGACTACACGGTAGACATAATCAGCCACTACTCTTTCTTCAAAGGGGCTAAACGTAAACGTTGAGAACGAATCATCGCCGTAAGTAACAATACCGGAAACGGGCGAACATCGGAATATCTGCCCGTCGTTGGTGATCTTCGGGATTTCGATGTTGATGGTTGCCAGCGTTCCGCCTTCTTTTGCAGTTGAATTGTTTTTCAGGGTGATATCCAAAATTCCATAAATGGGATCGTATTTGTAACTGCCGTCGGTAACCGATGCTGCAAACGTTACGGCGCCGGTTTCAGCGACAGTGGCTACATTGTTGATCTGCAACTTAAAACCTATATCTTTGATATCGCTTAAATCGTTGGTATTAAGTTTCAATCCGATGATGGAGCCTACGCGGGCTTCGCCCGCAGGAACAATTTCGACGGTAGTGGCGATGCCGTCCATGGCGTTTATCGTAAACGTAGCTGATTTTTTTGCGATGTGTCCGAAATTATCTTCTACCATCACTTCGACCTTATGCAGTCCATTGGAGAAATTCATGCCTGCCAGCGAAACGGTATTGGTGGCTTCATTCACCGAAAAACCGTTATCTCCCGCTTTAAAGACATATCCGTCTACCGCTAACCTGACGCTGCTGTAGTTAATTCCACTTCCGCCGGCATTGTCGGCAAATGTGGCCGACAGCGTTGCCTGACTGGTAGCGAGCGTTAGCCCGTCGAGGTCAGAACCGTTGCCCTGTATGGCGTTCACTGTTGGCGGGATCAGATCTTCCTGACCATTGGAAACGCGGATGTTGTCGATCACCAAAAAGCCTTTACCTCTTTTCGCCGCGTCTGAACTTGTGATAATCAACCTGAGAAAGCCAAAGCTGTAGTTTGCCGTTTCAGTACCGAGCGGTTGATTGTCGGCTGCGGGGGGAAAATCGAACTCGCAATATTTCCATCCTTCCCATGCCATACCAGTAAATTCCCTGCCAAATACTGCAATATTGGCGCCAGATACCGCATGTGCTACCTGCGGTCTTAGCCAAATAGCGTGCGCTCCCGGCGAACCGTATATCCACATGCCTAATTTTCTGGTGGCATTGCTGCCTGCCGGAATGATGGCGTTATTCTTACCCGGCGAAATATTGATACTGAGCGTTTGACCATCCTGCGCATTGGAATAGTCGTAATTGACGATTAACGCATATCTGCCGAAGCGCACCGGATCGCCGTTTTCGGCGTCAGCCAAAGCAAAAGAGCACATTTCGCCACGATCGGGGTTAGACCAGATCCAATTGGAGATATCCCCTTCCTCAAAGTCGTAGAGCATTTGAGCGTTCGGGTCAACGCCGGGGCCTGATGAAGGTTGCGCATGTAGCGCCATCATTCCCGCTGCCATGCACAATAGCAGCGCAAGGAATGTTTTTGCTATAACGTCTAATTTTTTTGTAAATTTTTTTTTCATGATATTTTTTTTTAATTAACCTCTCCCCCGGCCCCTCTCCGTAGGAGAGGGGAGAAGCGCTTATAAACCGTATGATCTTTACTTTGCGCTCCTCCCCCCCTCTCCTGCGGAGAGGGGGCTGGGGGGTGAGGTTTTGATTTAATCTGCCAATTTGGGAAATTCAATAATGGCAAATCCGGAGTATATTCCCGAACCTACAATATACAATTTATTGTCGCCGTCTTTTACATACTGTATATCTACAGCGGCTTCAGTCGCCACGCGGGTGGCGCCGCTCATCGAGAAAGGAGGTCCGTCGAGCGAGAAAGTGAACACAGGCGTTTTTGCCTCCTCGCTTGCGTTGTCGAACATTTCAAGGGCTTCAAGCGTTGTTGCGCCCCTGGTGATGTCGTACACGGTAATTTCCTTTACGCCGGGTACAAAGTTATCGGTATTTTCGGTACCCCTGTTTCGCGCTTTATTCATGGCAAGCAGGTAACGCGCACCGTTAAAGTTGATCACGCGGGCGGCGCAGCCATCCTGAAAATATGAAAATGTCGTCATTTCATAAAGAATGGTTCCGTCGGCTGTGATTAATCTTACGGGCGCCTGTTCGCCAGTATAGATATATTCATCCTGAGCGCCTTCTACCTGATGGACGGTTGAAAACAATCCTGCTTGCGGAATCGATATAATCGCCAGGTCAGTTAATTCGGTAAAATTTCTGACAGTAATACGTAATATTTCATCAACAGCATTACCCGGCGCAAAAATATAACCATTTCCATTTTCGTCAATATTGTAAGAGACTCTGTCGCCTACCCTGACAATGGCAGTGGGCGGAAGAGGCGTTCTATCTTCTTCACCGCTTGACCCGAGTGAGCCAATCAATTCAGCCGGATCATTCGGTTTCGTCTTGTCGTGATGGAAAAATCTTAACGGATGACCATAAGCAGCAGTCGGACTCGCATGACCCAAGGTCATGTTATTGATGTATATATGCCCATGCGCCAATTGACCGCCGGAACGTGCATAGCCGCCAAAAGCATTGCCGACCTGACTCAGGCTAATCGGTTCAATCCAATTTAACTTTAATTCGGCCAGGTGAAGTAATAATGGGGCATCAAGCAGTTCGCGCCCTGTGATCAATACATGATCCAAATCCATGGAAACATAGCGGGCATTTCCTCCTGATGTTAAAGGGTCAAACACTTCGGGGAATAAGGTGCCTCCGTCGCCGCGCGAGAAGTTATATACGATTGCTTTCGTTGGGTCAAATCCTGAAGGAGGAATCGGTGTTTCTTTAACTACGGTAAGCACGCATTCCATCGAAAAATTACCTTCATTGGTAATCGCGTAAATTTTGGCGGTACCTACGCTGAGTCCGGTTACTACGCCTCTTTCGTCTACCGAGGCTATTGACGGAATGTCGCACGCCCATCGAACCGTTTTGTCGCAGGCGGTTTCGGGCAACACTCTATAGGTCAGCGTCCATGTGGGTTTCGGCGCTGTTTCATCAAGCGGTATTTCCAATTTCAGCGTTTCGCGCAGTTCGCTGATACCTGTTACTTTGACATGTACCGTTATTTCCGCTTCGGCTGTTTTTTTGCCGTCTGACGTGGTCACGGTAATGGTTGCCAGACCGCAGCCTGTTGCGGTTACCTCGCCCGTATTTTTATCCACTGTGGCTACCTTATCGTTGCTGGTAGAATATTCTACCGACTGGTTGGTAGCGTTCGTCGGGAAAATGGCTGTCGTCAGTTGGAGCGTACCGCCAATTTCGTCAATGATCCCGTCTCCGGGCGCTGTCAATGTGACGCTTTCTACCGGGTATTTTCTTGCTACTACAGTCACGCGGCAGGTTTTCTTGATATCGCCGTCGACGGTGGTAACCGTGATATTGGCGGTACCGATAGAAACGCCTGTAACTGTTGCCGTTAAGCCGTCTCCACTCACTGTTGCCACAGATGCGTTGCTCGACTGCCACCTTACTCCCTGGTTGGTGGCGTTTTCGGGTTCAATGGTCGCCACTAAGGTAAAGGCATCTTCGGGGCATATATCATTTTTGGAGGACAGATCAAGGTATATGTCTTGAACCTCAATCGTTTTCTCTTCTTCCTTGCAGGAAGTTAGTGTAACCGAAAACAATACGGTTACTGCTGCTAAATATAAAAAACTTTTTTTCATGCGAAAATAATATTAATGTTTATTGTTTATTGTTTAATGATTATTAATTTAGGGTGACGGATTTTGCTGGGACGCTTTCCACGTTGTTCTGGTTGAGGGCGGTTACAATGTATCTACCTCTTTCGGTTACGGTAACGGAGTTTTCGCGTGTAACGACAAACACTCGCGTTGCTGAGCCGTCTTCGGGTATCAAATATACCACCGACGATATTCCTGTAGCTGGCTTCGACCAACTGATTGTGTTTCCCGTCAGGGTTACATTGACGGGCGTATCGGGCATGGGTTCCGTTTTGCGTAAAGTCTCCGGTCGCACTGCCGGCTGCGCATAATATTTTCTTACAACGTCGGCAGCGCCGCCTCTATTGGCTTGAAAACTAACCGTATTGTAATATATGCCTCCGAGAATATTGCTTTTAGCTCTTGCCAGCTCATGCATTCTGTCAAAAACTTCTGTCGTAAATCCTACATCTTGTGTACTCCCCGTATTAATGCGATAGATCGGATAACCCACCAGACATGGAACATGCGGCGCATATTTGTCAGACCACGTATTTAACGTTGTTGTGTAAGAACTTATTGTGTAATAAATCTGAGGAATGACCATATCAATCCAATGGTTTTGACACCATTTTAAAACATCTGCGAAAAGATTGTTATAGTTGTTGGATTCATTACCCTGCGGACTGATGGAAAAAACCACCTTCGGATTCACCCGCTTCACGACGTCTCCGATTTTCTGTATCATCAGATCGACGTTGTTGCGGCGCCAGTTGGCTTTGGTGATAAAACCCTGTCCGTATTTACTGAACTCTTCGTCGTCGTCGAGAAGGTTTGGACTGTAATTGACGCCGTTTTCGGTTACTTCGGGATAGAAGTAATCGTCAAAATGAATGCCGTCAATGTCGCGATACATGGTGATCAGTTCTTCCACAATATCTGCCAG
>Ga0123354_10015570_pt1 | contig 11885 bp, 6 predicted proteins | sample TergutLab28metaG_2_FD_97872 | JGI IMG/M metagenome (GOLD analysis project Ga0123354, IMG submission 97872) | Labiotermes labralis P4 segment gut microbial communities from Petit-Saut dam, French Guiana - Lab288 P4 | ecosystem: Host-associated > Arthropoda: Insects > Digestive system > Gut ... | reverse complement strand
TGCCATCATACCATTCACATCATAAACATATATCACAAGAGTAACTTTAGTCAAACTACGCAGCTCCCTGATGATGGTTGGAAGAAACAACCGAAACATGTCGGAGAATTATGTATGACTTTTCAAAATGTTTTTAACCAAGTGCGGTTTTATAATGTTTTAATAACAGTGTGCATGTGTTGGTAATTCAAATAAATACAAATTTTTACAATATGCACGGAGAAAGATTGAAAATTGTGAATAAGTGAACAGCCTTATAACCCAATGCTACAAAAGAATAAAGTGTGTCAATATTTTAACAAGCTCCATCTACGTAACAGTAGCAAGTTTAGTCTGATGCCAAAAATAGAAAAGTAAAACGTAAATGTATACCTGCAAACATAAAAGTTTCTGGAATTATTCACAATATAATCAGGTACTGAAAACTTATTAACTTCACAGGGCACACATGTACAAATGTACGTAAATTCCCGGAATATGATCCTGCATGACCGAAACATATCGGTACACTCACTTATGCGAAACTACATTGATTTTACTTGTAACTTTTAAAATACGGTTACAAGTACATGGTCACTATGAGCTAGTTGAAGGCAGTACATAGAATTACTTAATCGATTCCTTCGTAGGTGATTTAAGGTTACCACAGCGTTGACGTTGAGAATTCAGGTCTTCTGTTTTTTTTACTAGGAGCAGCAACACATTTATTCTCAACATGTCGAAGGAAAGTTCCGCCTTTACCTTCAAAGTTTAAGTAATTTCTTCGGAAAGCTTGGAATCAATAACCCTGTTACTGGTCTTACGAACTCAGAAGACATGTAGCCTTCCCCTTATATTAGGTTTATACGAACGGCTTGAAGTATTTTGCGTGATTGCAGGCTTTCGCCATGTGTAAATGAGATTTTCATTCCTCTGGGATGTTACGCAACGTTGATTAGTAATTAGTTAACGACGTTTTGAGACAACTCATCAGTCTCGTCTTCAAGTGAGGGCAGATAGGTTGTCTCGAAACGTCGTTAATTAAATTACAATCAGCGGTGCGTAACATTCCAAAAGGCCGATGATCTCTGCAATTATTTTATTTTAGAAGCGATTCCTCATGCAAATGGAAGACAGCATAATTTTTATAACGCTTTGAAAAACGTTTTGTTGCCTGTCACTCGCAATATTTTCCTGCTTTACTTTATACTGTAGAGTTCCTCACATCCACTAGGGCCAGTCCTCCTCACATTTAGCGTATTCTGAAAAGCCACAGTCGTGGTTTAGTTAAAGGTACTGAGGGAACCGACAGGGAAATTACATCACGACTGCAAAATCTTGGCCCTGATTCGTGTTTGAGGCACCCTAAATTTAAATTTACAGTTTTAATACATGCAGGGTATATTTTTAACCAGTCAGTTTGGTTTTATTCGGGCAACGGAACGGTACACTTGCCACTTTAGTATCTTTGGCGGTATGTATCGAAAGAACTAGCAACTTCATCCAGCCTCTTATCCGTGCCACGAAAAGAATGCTAGAAACTTGTGCCCCCAAATACTAGTGGAATAATTTCGTAAGAAGCATGAATTTCTTACTTAACAAATAAATATAGTCACGAAAAAAACAGCATACATATCTGTTGGTCAGGAATTTTACTACAGAAAATTTGAGGTTTTTCACACATAATAGGAGTTCTTACATTTAAGGTAAGGGTAAATGTAAAATTGTCCCTGGGTTCACTAAGCACTACTCCGTAAAGCTGAACATTAGCACTAGATGTACATGAGTGGTCAGCTTCCCGCAATGGTCACGTCACGCCTGAAGAAAGTCTCTGGTACCCACCCAATAAAAGGATCAGTGAGCACCGTAATCAAATTGAGCACTTAGGTGAAGGAAAATGTCTGCTGCCTCTTCCGAGATTCGAACCTAAATTATTCGGTCGAGCAACTTGTAGCTAGTCATAAAAATGCCTAATCTAGCCCGGCTCCTCCTTACAAATGGTAAATCGATACGTATGGGAAATGAAGAGACGACGCCATTTTCATTGCCTAGTAAGGCATACAAACCAATACACATTCCAAATACCAGCAGGACAAATAAGGGTTACAAACGTATGCATGGCCAATGATATTCCGTCCCATTAAAATGTAATCATCAAGCTCTTGTTTTCTTTTGCTTTCAAGAATGACGTTGCACTTTGACATTATTCTCACTCCTCTTCTCTATTCTGTTTCTATATAAGGCACAGATGGAGCTGGACCGAAAACCAAGCATTGTGAATGGGTAGTCGACTACGTCAGCAGCATGACATTGAATCTGAAGGCTGTGTCTCGGTCTTGTAGCATTTCGGTAGCATGAGTCTCCTTCCTATGTAGATTTACAGATCCGAATTTACAGTTTACGTGGTGTCTGAAATGATTATTCTTCATTCATATCACCTTTTAAAATCCATTTTTTTTATTCCAAACCTGAATCACAAAACTCACAAACAAACTCAGATTCTGGAAGTCTCGTGCGTCTTTATGCACATTTGTTGATTATATGAGAAAAAATGCCCTAACAACACTGAACGAATTCGTGCGACCTGCAGGCCTTGCCATCCAGCAAATTATACAGGCCGTCATTTCATCGAGAATTAAAGGGTTCAGCTTCAGGGTAGGGACGCCACGTCGGGTTTATGATGGGCATACCATGTAGCAGCAAGTTGGTAGTTCGTTCTCTGAGCAGGAGAGTTATCGAATGTCCATACCAACCACAGTCTTACCAATGATTAATGCTAATCCACTGTCGCCACAAAGTTGTGACGTAGGCTGATACGTTAGCACTTTATTAAAAACCTCAGTCCTAAATTGAACCGTAACCTTTGACCGGAGAGTTAAATGGATTCAGTTAATATAAATTGCATCGTATGCATTGTTTCTAGCTTGAAGAGATAATTGTATACGATAAACGGGGGCTGGTGGGTGGTGCGAGGAAGGCGACGTGAAAGTTGGTCTATCTAGTTTTACATTGCCTCTGTTTGTCTAGATGACTGAACAGCATAAGTCCGTCTGCCTACCATAACACTGCTACTCCAGTTCGATCCCTCTTTGTACACTACCTTGAAAACAAGCAACTGTAGCAGGACCTTTCCCCTAAATATTAAATACACAGCGAAGTTAAATAATAATAATAATACATGTGATGTAAAGGTGTCCCTGTGCACACCATGAAGGCGCATGGAAGAATGTAAGAAACTCTCCCCTCACTCTTAACCTCTGAACTAGATGCAGATGTGTGGTCACATTCATAATCGGACCACTCTATCCCCGGGGAAGTCCTCATTAACCATTTAAGAGGAGACCGAGGGGTCCCCAGAGCTGGATTAACGTTTAAATAACTGCATGTCGCGGAGTACTTCCTGAGAAGATGATAGTTCCTCAGTCAGTCAAAAAAAAATCCTCGCGTTTTATGGAATCTGCAGTTTCGGTCTTGACGCATGGGAGAAGGAGAAATTAGTTTATCCTACTGGGAAAACACCCACAATTCCTCATTCGTCCCGCTCATGGCCTAGTCGTCACCCCAGCTCCCAAACCACTTATGACGATGATGATGATGATGATGATAATGACGACGACGACATATTGAATTATTCATTTCATGAACAGCTTCCACCGCAATTGATTTCCAAAATGTTCAACTTGCAAGACATTACTCCGCCGTTCGGCATGTTTGCCATTTGCGTAATTTAGAACACAGAAATAATGTGCTGTTTGGCTTTATGCGTCATGCAACAGTGGACTTTGTTGACGATATATCGAAGAAAATTTCTGCCTCCATCTTCACGGTCGAAGTGATTAAGCAGAAAAACTTCCCGTAGCGCAGGAGCCCAAACAGGGCCCATGCCACCTCATTGTTGAAATTTCTATATCACACACAATTAGACACAAACACGCGGTAGGATTCCTCTGGACGAATGATCGGCTCGTAGTAAAGCCCACTACCTACACAAAAAAACACAAGGGACGAATACCCATAAATGCCCTCAGCGGGCCCAGCAACAGGCTGCGACAGACCTACGCCTTAGACGGCACGGCCATTGGGATCGGCTTAAACGAGAGTACGTCTGCCTATACAGCCAGAAGACTTTCTCACTGTACTTTCAAATGATGTTAAAGGAAACACTTTACAGAACGGCACATTTTTAATCTCGGTAATTGGTGCAGGTCCGCGACAGCTACCTCAGGCTGGGTTACAGTAAAATTGTAAGTTTTGTGACCGGCTGAGTAACTACAAATTTTTAAATAATACTCTTCCCTTGGTCTTGAGGATGTGAAATGTAATGCTGGCCAGTATGTGCGACTGCTTTCAACGCACATCTTACTGCAGATGTGGCTAGAGGCTGATAAATTGGCAGTCACGTATAAAGACAAGAAAAAGTAGTCAGAGCAAGAGAACAAATTGCATACTTACTTACGTTCCGGCATTCTTCAAAACAAATTTTCTAGATAATAGCGTTGACTACTGTCTTAAAAATACTTTAAACCTTTGTGTTTTAATGTGAGAATCATCTAAAGAAAAGCCCTCCCATTTTAGTCTCGGACAGGATCTGAGGGATCCAAGAGGTTGGGGCTCCCGGAATTTCTAGAGAGTTGGCACATGAAGGTGGTAAGGTTGTTAGCCGCAGACACCGGCCGCCTTTACCCGCCAAGAGGTATCCCTTGTACTCGTTTCTGTTAGAGGCTGAATCGACCCCAGTGCCATAGCGCGGCCGAAAGGATTAAATCAATGTGAAATCCGAATGACGCCATCGGGTATGGAAACCGCGATCCTCTGGCTTGAAGCGCAATGTCTGAACCAAATGTGCCGCAGATAAAGAAATGTTACTTTTAATACACAGGAACTAAACACTAATTATAGGACGAATTTTAGGAAATCGGAACGAAATCCGTGCAGTACTTGAAACAAGCAGGAACAGAAGCAGGTTATTGAAACCTGCCCTAGATGTGTTCAGTACGGACAAGAACGCGCACAGCACATCGGCTGACGATAATCCGTCTTCATCAGTTATCCTGGAGTGTTAATCCCTGCCGCGATCCAGTTCGCTCTCGGTTCTGTAACTACAGCACAGGTCTGCTTAGAGAAAGGAACCTTCGTACAGGATATCGGACCATTGACAGGCCAGTATCTACAAAGAGCATGTGACACAGGCCAGCGTTACCAAGTGGGGTTCAATCCAACATTCCAGTGGCCGACTCAAACCGCATGGCTTCTGAGTTCGTCTCCCTACAAAATTCGTTTTGGAAAACCGCTTCGCAGTCGCTTGCGGGACGTAGGAGTATAATACTGAGTTCTTTAGTTGGCACGTAAGCAAAGCCTCTTAAAGTTTTATTTCTTTTAACAGCGTGCAGCAAGTGAGGGAGAGAGTCGCATTCCACGGAATAACTCCCGTGAGATGAGAGTGGGGCCCCAGCACTTGCAGATCGGAATGAAGCTCGACAAACCGGTTATGATAATACATGTACAGGGTCCAGTAATAGCTGCACGATGACGCGGCCACAGTTCTACCAACATCACCACAGCATTAATAGAATAACTACATAACAACAGTGAGTAGTATTCTTGCTAAGAACCAATAGCGTCCCTGAGTGGATAAAAAAAAATTACCTACCTTTTATGGAACCCCAGAATTTCGTTACTAATCCTGATTTTGAGCCGGACTAGTCAATTCATGACCTAACACCACATTTCTCAAATAATCATTTTATCATCATTCACAGGTCTCCAAAATAAATTTTCTTTCAGGTTTAACTTCTATAACATTGCATACAAAATTTCATTTCTGTCAAGCATGCCGTACGTCCCACTGTTCACCTCCTCCTTCCTTTCATTATCTTAGATCCATTTGGTTAAAGAAAAAACCGTAGAACTCATCATTGCTTAGTTTTCCTAAGTCTCCTCTTAAATTCTCCCTTTTACGTCCTAATATTTGCCACAACACCCTGTTCTTAAACACTCTCGATCCAGTTTTCTCGCTGTAACAAACATTAGCAGGCTGTATAGTACGTTTTACTTTTACAGTTTTCAAGAGCAGAAAGGGAGACAAAGCACTCTACACTTAATATTAGAGAATTTATTGTATTCAAGAACGGGCAGTTTAACTCCCTGATACAAGAGGTCTTATACCCATTTGGCGGGAGGTTTGGTAATTGGATCCTACTGCCTATCTGGACCTATGGCTAAAAGAGAGTCCCTGCTCGTGCAAGGAATCGAATCCCGTTATTATAGCTCAGAAGGAATTAACGTACAAAGTAAAGTATTCTGTTTTATACTCGTTTACATTTGGAACCATAAATTCATGTATTAAAGTACATATTTGTCTTGGTTTCCAGTCCTGAAACTCAAATAACAAGAGTCGCAGTGCTATGGACTCGTCTCGGGGAAGGATACGGCCTGGGGCCCGGATGTTGTGTGTAGTAATAAGCCCACACACCGCCTTCTCTCCCCAGCTTGTTAGTTCTGCAATGGGTCGACAACAGAACTGGTAAAAAATGCAGAAAAGATAAATAGAACTTTCCGCCATCCCTTACAGAGGAAAGAGTTTAAAGCTGTGGTTACATAATTTTCAAAAGCATTACAGACGCTTTAGTTTTCAACATTTTTCACGTTTTAAAAGTGCTTAAAGCGTAATTAGAGGCAAAGAAAAATTTCTTAAACAAATACAGTGACAGGGCAGGCTTCGTCTGGCTCATGACAGAGATCAGTAGCGGAGGAAGAATTTTAAAATCGATTAGGCTCAGGGTGTCCTTTTAAATGTACATTATTACAGTTAAACAAGGGTGGGCAGAACATGATGCACGCATGAGAAAAACAAGGAATTCAATGAAAGTTGGGTGTTCAGCCACGTTTACAGAAGTAATAGTTCGAGAGTGGTAGGCGTACAGGGCAAGATCATAACAAAATTATCTTTGGAGACGTAATATGTGAAAAATACCACAGACAAGCGGAAAAGGAGTTAAGGGGATAGGGCACATACATTAGAGCCAACCCCAAGCCATATCGATCTTTCACACACAATGCATCCCTTTTTCAGGAAAGTGGCACTGACAAAATATTCGTTGGAGCATAATCATTATCTACATATTGTGCATGGGAAATACTGGCGGTGCAAGAGTAGCAGTAGGACCTATAAACCACTTTACGTTTGGAACTAAAACAAACACCACTACCTGCACTCAGAAGTACATTAGAGCTCCAGAGCGAAATTTTAATGTGCTCCACAGGTTGGATAGGCCTATTTTAAATGTTCACTAAATCAACTTCTAAAATGCTGTACTACATTTTGTTTTTTCAGCCAATGTACAATATCCATAGAAGACATTCGCGCAGAGAATTAAGATAATAAAAAAAAGCTATGGTTGTACATAATTTTCTCACCATCATATCAAATAATTGGGGTTTATAAAAATTTGGTGCTGCAGAAGGATGGAGAAAACAAGTAGGACATAATGTAAGAAATGAAGTATTACGAGAGACTGCTGATAAGTCCTTTGCCCGACCTACTTCCCGATGTCGTAGGATGGAATCGAGAGTGTCGTTGGAAAGAGGGGTCTATTCATGTGCCGAATGGCACGTCTTTTTCTTGACTGAAAAGAAGCATGTCAGGCGAAGCGCGCGATTTCAACAACATGGAGACGTGAGCTGTCATCAACTTTTTTTTTTTCCTGCAAGGCAAGGCGCCGAAGGTAATTCACGCCATTCTGACAGAATATTAGGGGAATATGCAGCATCGTATGCCACCGTAAAAAACTGGGTGGCCCAGTTTAAACGTGGTTCTTTTTCTACCTGTGTTGTGCCTCGTCCTGGACGACCCAAAACAGTGACCACTCCAGGGAATATTGATCAAATTCACGAGCTAATCTTGGAAAACCGCCGGATTTCGGCTAAATCAATAGCTGAGCAACTGAGCATCTCATGTGAGTGGGTTGGGTTCATCATTCACGAAGATTTGGACATGCGGAAGCTCTCCGCTAAGTGGGTCCCGACATGCCTGAAAGCGGATCAAAAACGTCAACGGTGCCAGTCGTCTGAGCAAATTTGGCATTTTTTCAGCGCGATCCTAATGACTTCCTGTCGCGATTGGTGACCATGGACAAAACCTGGTTATATCAGTATGACCCGGAGACAAAGCAACAATCAGTGGAGTGGCGGCATAGTGGCTCTCCCCGCCCCCAAAATATCCGAGTGCAAAAATCCGCTGGAAAAGTTCTCGCCTCGATTTTTTTGGGATCAAGACGGCATCCTCCTCATTGATTATCTTCCAAAGAGCCAAACTATCAACGCGTAGTATTACTCATCTCTCCTGGTGCAATTGAAGGACATTTTGAAGGAAAAACGCCGCGGGGAATATCACCAAGGGGGTCTTGTTTTTGCACGACAATGCTCCGGCTCACCGGGCACTTGAAACCCTGAAGAACCTGGCCTACCTGGGCTTCCAATGTCTTGATCACCCACCCTATTCTCCGGATTTGGCCCCGTCCGACTACCACCTGCTCCCTGGACTGAAAAAACAATTGAATGGTCGCCATTTTTCGTCCGACGGGGATGTCATTGCTGCCGCGGAGACCTGGTTGGACGGACAATTTTCTGATTTTTTTGAGTGACTTGCAAAAGTTATAGCAGCGGGCTTAGAAGTATATTGAGCTTCGTGGGAAGTATGTTGAATAAATCATAAGTCTGGTTGCTGTAGTTTGTTTCCTTCCTGGTCAGGCTAAGGACTTATCATCACCCCTCGTACAGGGAGTCAAGAAGTAGAGAAATCCCCTACAAACAATAACAATAACTGGGTTGGTCACATATTGTGTAGGAACTAACTTCTAAAACACGCTACTCAAGGAAAGATAGAAGGAAGGATAAGATATACGGGAAGAAGAGGACGAAGACGTAAGCAGCTGCTGGATCACCTTAAGGAAACGAAGGACCCTGGAAATTGAAGGAGGAAGCATTATATAGCACTCTGTGGAGAAGTCACTTTGGAAAAGGCTACGGACGTGCCGTAAGACAAAATACGGAATGAACAAATGTATAGTAGTAGTGGTGGTGGTGGTGGTGGTAGCAGTAGTAGTAGTAGTAGCAGCAGCAGCAGTGGTGGTGGTAGTAGTAGTAGTAGTAGTAGTAGTAGTAGTAGTAGTAGTAGTAGTAGTAGTGGGCTTGTTGAATCGTCCGACCATGCATATAAGAGAGTTACCTAGTACTCGTAATAGCAACGGAGGATATGTAATCTCCCTTGCTACAAACCCACATTTTTCAAACCGCGTTACTTGTGATGACAAAAATGGCAGGAAATGCGTTTTTATTGATCTTGGAGCAAGCATCCAGACATTAATTCTCCCGTGTTCACAGAACAGTGTCCGTAGGCACCGATACACACACACACACACACACACACACACACACACACATATATATATATATATATATAAAATGTGTGTGCTTCCGTGCGTGCGTGTATAAATATATATATCGGTCTATTTATAAGATTTACCAGTCCACGCACTTCACAATCTGGCTAATACACGCACATTCGTATCAACTTTAGATATTCTTGTTTCCAAAATCCGGGTAATATATATTGTCACTTCACGAGCCACTTCTTCAACAGTCGTGGATACGACATTCAGAATCACCCTGTACGCAGCAGGTGAGCTCACCTGTATGCTGAAGAATCTCCCATACGCCTCTTCTCTTTAGCCTATGTAATATAAAGCATTATCAGCACTAATAAGGATTTTAATTTATGGCAGCAGTTAGGACATGATATAGTGTTATTTATCCGCAAGTTAATCGAGAATGTTGCTGCCACATTTATTACGTCACGTTGCTAGACAAATAGACGCGAATGGCAGACATTTGTACACAGGCTCGTAAAGAGTGCCGAGCATAGGCAGTCCAGTCGGATTAGGCTCAATTATTTATCCTGGCTCTCATAGTTGTTTGGCATCAGAGGCAAAGAAAACCGACACCATATTTGGTGACATCCTACACAAGAGAGCACTTAAAAAAGAAAAGCTGCGTATTTTCACGAGTATGCAGCGTTGCATTTCACCTTTCAACGCATAACATAATCTGTTTAAAAACAAGATTGTTTTGAATTATGATTTTGGAGGAAGACTTCGTGGCCTATTTCACGGCATTAACTATGTGTTTTGTGGCAAGAGCCAAGGGATTCTAACCCCCCCCCCCTTAAAAAAAACAAGATACCCGAAATATCATTGCGTTGCAATGGTTCAGCTACAGGAGTCATGCCCTGATTTGGTATTACGGAAATATATTTATATATACACGACGCTTTTTTCAAATGTATGGGTTTATAACAGAATGATCTGAGTAAAGCGAAAAGAAGCATTCGCTTTTCACTTCACGTTCCGAAAATAAAAGGAAATAGAGTGGCACAAAGGGACGTCCAAATAATTAACAGCCGATTAAAAATGCTTGTAGTTATTGTATAAAAATTTATGTTTAGATGTATCATCTGTACCATTTACCTAATGTCATAAAGTGAACTAAATGATGACGAATACAGAGGGAGGACCAAGTGGCAGAAATTGAAAATGCGTGCAGCGTTTGCTGCAGCCTGCGGCCCGGACACTACTCCAGCCTAACCGCACCTAACCTCCAACATGCAGCAAACCAAGACCGAAACGACCAATGTGGTAATCAACATCATAGTCGCGAGCTCCTGATGATGGGCTTAGTAATGCACGAAACATGTTGAGCCTATAAGAAGTGCAATAAAATAATAAGTGGCATCTAGTTGGCTTTTTATTCTTCACTTCTGGACTACAGAAACACTCTTCATTAGATAAATGCCTATCGGATTTCCATGGAAGATACTGTAAACTGGAATTGCTTAACAGACGGCATAGTGACAATGCCATACGAATTTTACAGTTGGTCAATCCTTGCATTTTACAGCACGGTACTTAGTGTTTATTTCAGCAACCAAATGCACAATAGTGCATTTGGTTGCTGAAATAAAAAATAAGAACAAAGCAATACGAATATTAAAGGCAGTAATGGCAAGAGTGACTGGTTGGTTTACAAAGCCTGATGACGTAACTCAGCTGTCTAAAAGGTGGCGTGAAGAACATGACACAAAAAAAAAGACAGCAAAAAAAGAGTAGCCAGTGGATCTTACTGCTCTTCACAATGAGTCAGGGACATTGGACTTAAAAGCAACATGGCGTACGAATAAGCAGGACAATAATGACAAGTGCAGCCACTGGATCTTACAGGGCAGTTTTTTAGAAAAACGTCTACAGATACATTTGCAATATATTAAGAGATTTATTAGGTCAAATAACAACACATTTATATTCATTAATACATAGATGGCAACATGTTTCAGTTCTAGTGAACCATCTTCAGGCCAATACCTAATATATGGACATGGTGCATTTAGTGAGTGCATACATTATGGGATCCCACATTATTTACAAATCATTTTTATTTTAAAATTCAAGTTTAAAATCTATCAGCCGATATATCTTTAAAACAATACGGAATCCCATAATGTACGCACTCACTAAATGCACCATGTCCATATATTACATACTGACCTGAAGATGGTTCGCTAGAACAGAAACATGTTGCCAACTATATATTAATGACTATATATGTGTTGTGTTTTATTTATATTTATTTATTTATTTATTTACTGCAATTGGGTTGTTACCGGGTGACTGGTTATTTTACATGTAAACAAAACATGAAATTGGTTAATACTAGATTTAAGTCGGGAGGGCTACATGAGAAGCATGTAGTGGCAACTTGGAATCTTGGGAAACATCTCAGCATTTGCTTATAGACACAGGGAAACCAAGAAAAACCTGTGTCGAGATGGCCGGTCGCAGGACCTTCCGAGTACT
>Ga0123354_10015568_pt1 | contig 11887 bp, 5 predicted proteins | sample TergutLab28metaG_2_FD_97872 | JGI IMG/M metagenome (GOLD analysis project Ga0123354, IMG submission 97872) | Labiotermes labralis P4 segment gut microbial communities from Petit-Saut dam, French Guiana - Lab288 P4 | ecosystem: Host-associated > Arthropoda: Insects > Digestive system > Gut ... | reverse complement strand
GTAAAATTTTCTTAATTTTTGGTACTTTAAGACTATTTATGATGACAACCAATTTACTTGTCATTGCTAATGTAAAACAATTGCGAACCGGCGGTAGTTTTAGAATTTTACTGCCTTTTTTCCGAACATCATGGAGTGTTGGCGTCCTAAATTCAGCAATTTTTAACAGTTTTCACAATCGGGTTGAATTTGGCACGATTTTAGAGGGCCTTCTGAATTGGGGGGGGGGGTGTTTGAACACCCCCCCTCGGTACCCCACTGTGTCCAAGTATGTATTAATTGTTTGAATATCCGTACACTGAAGGATACCCGGCAAACCAGGCAAATACGAGCGATAAGTTACAGCAACTTCCCAAAACTCGTCGTGACACCTGCAAAATATCAACCGGTCTACGTTTGTACCAACACCTAAGAATTCATCCACTGTAATGCTTATAGATATAATAATATCCACTTTACCCGTTTGCTGTAAAGCAATTCAAAATATTAACTCAATAACTCCGCAAAGTTTTACCATCTGCGACTGACAGAAAAAAAGTTAATATTTTTATTGTCAAAAAACAATAGAAAAACTTCTGGGAACCCCAAAACAGAAATATTATGATGTGTTATATACTGCATTGTACCTGACTTTTAATGACTGTGTATTTTAGCTCGATGATGGTCAATCTTTAGACGAAAACAATTAGCTACTGAGTAAATACATTTGTGTTAAAATGACCATTTAGCTTTGGTTTGGATATTTAAAAAAAAAAAAACAACCGGATGAATTCTATGAAGTTAGAGCGAAGCGGCTAATTTTGTGTGAGTGAGTGAAGAGAGCGGCGTGTGTTGTGAGGGTTTGGTGTGGTGTGTGGCGGTGGGGCGCTGGGTGAGATGTTGTGACGTTCAGCGTCGTGACCGACCGCACACAGCCTCACTTGCATGAAGACGTGGATTCTTATCGAACGGAACATTTGTTAAGACGTTACTGCACCATAAAATGTTAAGGTATACACTTGTGTAGTGAGAACATTTATGATTTGTACTTCTTACCAAATATTGTTGGGGGCACAAAATAAATTAGAAAAGCGGTGCGTGAGGTGTGCATGGAAGAGAACAGGATGCATTCAGAAGTTTGATGGGTAAATCTCGATTTAAGAGACCACCTTGAAAGCCTAGGCTTAGCGTGAAGATAATAATGAAATAGGAGACAGGGTGGCGTGGACTGGATTGAGCTGGCTCAGTTGACGGATAAGAATGGGCTTTTGTGAACACGGTAATGAATCTTTGTGATTAATAAAGTGCGGGGAAATTGTTGACTAAATTAAGGGCTGTTAACTTCTCAGGAACTCTCTACACCATGGACTCAGGTAGGTGCCTAACATTGTGTGTTAGAGAACTTTTGTCGGAACGGGTAACACACAGGAGGGGGGGGGGAAGCCGCCACAGCTGTCCGGACAGTTCATATTCCAGTGGTAACTGCTGCTTCCAGACTCTAAGGATCGCCTAATGAGGGAAGGACTGGATCTCTCAGACAAACTTGAGCTCTGTGTTAGCAAGTTTATACACATTTTGAAACGTAGAGTCTTAACAAAAATTGCCTAATTGTTATCCCAAAGTTTTAGCTTCATCCTGTTTAACTCCAGTACGGTCTGATAGCAATACAGCACACAAAATATATGCTCAGAAGGAAATCCAGCTTGCTCTAAAGTGTGTACCAATCAGCTTACGGCCCATAATCCTTCCGCGCTATGGCCTGATATTGGAATATTAAACAGACTCGCTAAACAGCGCGCTTCATCAGGGATACGCTCACGGGATTAATAATGTAGAACACTGCCTTATCAGGACTCTGTTAATCCACTTAAGACGAGGTAAATTTCGCCACTAGTGCCTGTATTATCGAACGCCTACAGTTGATATGAATACCACTAAAATTTGCAGTTTACATCTCACAGAAGACACTGCGTCCTGATTACAGCGCCAGTCGGTTAATGCTGTTAGCGGAAGTAATCGTTCTTTATTGAACATCATGGACAGAAGGAGTTCATGTGCGCCGTGTGAGAAAGGGGAAGAGTTTGGTGATATTAAAGAAGGGGATACATCACCACTACTGCTGAACTGCGCTCTGTTTTTTCATAATTACAGTGGCTTACGACGCTATGAACATCGACTGTGTTAAGGAATATTCATAATTCTTGCAGTGCACAGAATGACGTCATTTGCTGGTTTAATCCTTAACCTTTTGGCGCCGGAATTATTTTTTTAATTTTAGCACACTTTGTATATAAAATGTTAATAATACAGGAACCAAATACGTTAGAATTATGAAACAAACTGCATTTTGAAGAGAAAAAAAAACAGAGAGTATATACCGTGTTTAAAATATTCAGTACCTATATTTGTTGAATAAATATATGAAATGCAACTTTAGAAGTTAGCGGTGCGGTATGACCACTATAGTTGACATTAGGCGTCAAAATGTTAATTAACGCGGCTGTACACTTTACACTGCAGTGTCAGTTTGCTGAAGGATGTGGTCAGTTTACGGACTCTCTAAAGCACAGTGGTAACTATATGTACCGTCAGATTTAACATCATAACCAGTCAACTTTACGGGCAGGGATAGCTCGGTTGGTATAGCAACTCGCTACGGGCCAGACGGTCCGGGGATCGAATCCCGGTGTGGGCGAGATTTTCCGCACCCTTCCAGGGGCCCACCCAGACTCCTGTACAATGGGTTTCGGGTCATCCTGGGGGGGGGTAAAGCGGCCGGGGCGTGACGTTGACCACCCACCGCATTTAGCGCCGAGGTTAAAGAAAGAATAGAGCTGTACCTCTACTCCCCCTCTGGACCTTCGTGGCTTTTTCTAGGGTTAACTTTACCTCTATCCTCTTTAACTTTACCACTCAACACTGTTCACACAGTGTACTGTTTGTGCACACAGCTGCAGCACACTGTTCACACAGTGTACTGTTTGTGCACACAGCTGCAGCACACAGTTCACACACTGTACTGCAGCTGTGTGCTGCTTGTGCACAAAGCACAGAGCTGCGGTTTCCTGTAAGGGCGTAGCTCTTCTACCAAGTTTTGTGACAACGGGTGAAAAAAGGTAAAGCTGTCCTTGTCTGCGTCAAGTCATATAAGGCGAGTGGAGGTGTAGCGCCACTCATTCCTAACCTCGGCACTAAATGTAGACGAGTGTCAGCCTCAAGGTACGTCCGCTTTACCCCCAGGAAGGAACTCCGGTATCCATTGAATATGAAGCTGACTGGGTCTCAGCGGTGATTTGGGCGATCTGGATAAGAGGAAAATGAAAATCACCTATCTCTGCCGGGATTCGAACCTGTCTTTGCCCAGACCGTAGCCTAGTCACTATACTGACTACGTTATCCTGGCTGCACCACTTGAAAGACCTAAGCGTAGGTGAGAGGATAATATTAAAATGAATCTTCCATAAATCGGTTAGGTGCTTGTGGACTGGATTGATCTCTCTGAGCATATGGACAGGTAGTGGGCTGCTGTGAACGTGGCGATGAACGCTCGGGCCATATAAAATGCGGAGATGTCTTGACCAGCTTAGAAACTAGTATCTTCTCAAGAAGAGCTGTATTACGTGTAGTTAGTTTGTTAGTTAGTTGATTAGTTCGTTGGTTAATTATCCTGGCTCCTGAAGCAGGCGGAATGGTTGCAAATGACTCCTGGGACACACAAATATAAACAGCATAATGCTGTCATAAGCTGGATTATTTTCGTTTGTAGGGAGGGAAGTTTGTTAAATATGAATACAGTATTCACCCCATGTACGCACCAAAAATGGTTCTATTACCCTCCACGTGTCTATTCTCTCTCAGTAAATGTATTCACATGTGTTTCTTACGCTCTGCCTTATTGAACACCAGCAAAAAACGCATTGAAACTTCAAAGGGAAACGTGTACGGCTATCAGCATCATTACTGAACATGGAGCATAATAATGTGCTGGAACGAAAGGTGCTGCCAACATGACGCTATATTTTGTCTCTAAAAAAAATTTTCTTAAAAACACCCGACAAAACTACGCTAAAAATTTCCGGTAATATCCACAACTATGTAAGTTACGAAACAAGGTGGATTAATAGACTGTACTAACCCTTTTTAAGGCTCACTTTAATCTACATTACACATAAATATTCGTACCTCATAGACAACACAGTGCGCTTCTATTAGAAAGAGCTAACAGTTAATGCTGGTTACTGTCAGAACAACACACAAATACATCATGCGAGAAAGTCCATAGTTTGTTAATGCTACAGCAGGTGGTACTCATACTTCCCACTCTGCTACAATATTATAAGCGGGGAAGTAATTTGTTTAAGCTGAACGCTGCAATACCGATTCCAGCGCAAATATAATTACTATATTCCACTAGGTTCCATCATGACGTAATGGGAAGCGTGGATCTTAGCCCTTTGTCCAGCTTCTGGCTTCTTCCGTACATCAGGTTATATTTTTACAGGTTGAGCGCTGAAATATGGCTGCTGTCAGTGCAAACACTTCAGGTTAGAAATTTGAATTTTCGGGCGATCTCTTTGTTGAGTCAGGCATTTCATAACCGCAGAGCGTGGCTGAAGGCTCTGGGCCTCTTACCGACCCTTTTGTAATCTTTGGACCCTCTGTTTGGCATGCCTCCTTCCTGGAACATAAATCTTCAGCAGCTCCAGCATATTGTTGCCATCTCCAGGGCTACGTTCTACAAACCACACTACTGAACACTTACAATTCTCCCGTCGTTTCCCAATATCAACAAGATTGCAAAGAAGTACAGAGAAAAACATGTCATGTCTATAGCCCAATAGACCATTAACCCTTTAAGGCAGGTTTACATTACGGAGCAGGTTTAGCAGTTAAAAGTCTATCTGTCACATGCCATGCAGGCACAAAGGGGCAGTATAGGTACGACAGCAGTCCTAACTTCGGACCTAGGTGGGAGTGGGTAGTTACCGCCACGCCCTGTTCGCTTAACGCACGGAAAGGGGCGCCGTTACCCATTCTAAAGGAGTTGGTAATTGTATGTAACACGTGATTTGACATTAAAATTTCATCCGTCTTACACAAAGATTCTTAACGTGTTTCATATGATTCACAAGAACCATTATTTTCCCATAAAAACACTTGCTAATTGTTCCTTATAAGAGGGACTGTGTGTTCTCTGCTAGATATGAATGGAAATTTTCAGTTGTATGGTACCGTCTTTCCAAGGTTCATTTTTGCATTGAATAAAACAAAGCAACTACATAGTAAGGCCTGCCGTCAGGGTTCAGGTGTTTGAACGCCGGACGGCTGGATAGAAGTCGGTACGCATCCGGAAGGTCCTGCGACCGTCCAACTGGATCACGGATTTACGTGGTTTTCCTCGCTCCTAGGGAAAAAGCTCAGTTTCAATCAAAATTCCACGCGCAGTTTTCTTACGCAACTCTCCCCAAATTACCTTCAGAATTTTCGCCCAAACGCGGTCCACACAGTTTTATCGAAATTTCGTCATACTGTTGCCCCCCCCCCCAAAAAAATCATCCAAAATTCTCAGTTTTTTCTCCTGCTCATACTTCCAAGAGTCTACTCATACTTACCTTACATTCTTCACTTCTAGCCGACTTTTATCAGAAGCACAAGCGGTCATATCCAGGAACGTTCAAACAGTAAATCTGTTTGCTCCGCAATAAGCATTGTAGTACCTCTCAGTACACTCCTGATTTTTCTTCTTCGTACAGGGTGTTTCATATTAATTATGTAATGTAGCCTACAAGTTAAAAGCGCTATTTTGTCTGTAATTTACATTGGAGAATACTGTTGGGCGTACCACAAGTTTTCATATCCGTATGGCAGAGTTGCTCGCAGTCGCCATGTTGGTAACATATCGTCTGCCATATTGTGTGATCAAGTCCTTGGACAAACGCACTTTGCAGCTTGCACCATTATTTGCAAATCAATAAAGAATTAAGCCTGAAATGCCAACATTCTCTCACAGAAGTCTTGTACAAATTGCACAGCTTCAAGGGTCGTCAAATAAAGAAAAAAAATGCAGCTGTCTATACTAGTTCTTTTTAAACGGAATTGGATCAGTGAACAAATTTGCAGAGCTCGTGTGACCATGGATACCAATTCTACGTCCGACAGATCTCGTTCTAACATGACGCAAGATCGAATCCCTTGAGCGTCTACTGCGTTCCGCCAACACAAAAACCAAAGCCAAGAGATTTTCGGCTTAGCATTGACATGGAATCCCACAGTTACTGCTTTCTCTGTTTGCTGCTGATTCCTGTGCTCCTACCCTGACAGTGGGCACACCACTAGAGCTCTCTGCCGGACTCAAGAGTAAGCCGATAGTGGGTATTGCCAACGGTGGTGTATGGAAACTGGGAGTAAATAAGACACTACTTGTGACTTGTCGTGAATGTTGGGAAGACAAGAGCTCAGTGACTTAGTCACATTTCTGACACAGGATCTTATGTGCCTGCTCAGGGACTCCATATCCTCTCAACGGTAGCTGTTGCTAAAGGGCCCATATCGTGGTCTGATGACTGAAGCAAATCCAATTGCCGAAACATTGTGTATGGGAAATCCAAGATCGATGAAATTTGCCCAAAATAATAATTTACTACTGTTACTACTGCTACTACTACCACTACTACTAATCTACTAATACTACCAACACCAGCACTACCACCACTACCGCTACTACCACCACCACCAACACCACCAATTTATTAGAAAACTTTTCATTAAACCAGTAAAATGTTCAAATTCAACTACGAATGCTTCACGTTTCACATTTTAACTCCAGTTTCCACAGACAAGCCTTGACTGATCCAATCCTATACATCAGAAGCTGTGTGCCCGGTCTTCATCCAGTCACACTGTGTTCACAGTTACAACGTGTAAGAAATCTAAAGTTATTGAAAATATAAATCAGTCGCTGCAGACTATTATTGCCACGCGCTGCTCCACGATCTATTTACGCGATCGTTTCTCTTTCCTTAGAGCATACCAAATGTTCGTCCCATCAGCCGCAGTGCTGCCACCTGATGACGCCCAACTCCTACACTTGCTCTCTGGTAACACCCGAGGCCACGGACCAGTTTTGATGATATTTGGCTTGGTACATCACATAATCATCCTGATGAGTTATAGCTGTCACAGAGGTACAGACAAAAACCATATTTTATTATACACGTGCACAGCGCTTGGGCTGTTTATTGTCAGAAACTCAGTGAACACACACACACACACACACACACCACACACACACACACACACACACCACACACACACACACACCACACACACACACACACACACACACACACAAAATGAACGGCGTTGCCAAATACTGACATTATTTTCGGTGAAGTTCAGGGCTGCAGTCCCGACTGAAGAAGGGATATCTTTCTGGGTCGCTTATTGCTGCCATCTTACGGTCACATTTGTAACTAGACCACTCTGCAGCGTAGAGACAAACAGCCTTATTAGACCACGGCGTTTCGCAGTAATTGTTCCGAATGCAGCAAAAATAAGCAGGTCGATACTTGCAACGTAAACATGTGTCAGGCGGAAACAAAGCAACTCTATTAACGCAAGATATTTAGAGATGTGTTCGCAGACAGGAGGATAATATTAAAGTGGACTATGTGGTAGTAAGACTGTAAATCTATATTTTAAGCCGTCCTGTATGTCTTAATGCTATGGCGTTCTAAATTTGCCCGCATTCTATTTTTGCTTTTCAGGAAAAAGAAGGAATATTATCGTATCGGCACTGACCGGCCAGTCTTTGTTATGGAGTCGTTTTCGTTATCTGTGAGACAAGAACTGAACTCATTCCCACAGACAGATACTGAACTGAGAAAGGATACGCTCCAGCGATTGGCCTTTTTGGAACAGACTATCATGCGGTGCATATGCGCGGTGCACAGTGGGGTTAGTGTGTTGCTGTGGGCCTGTTTAGTGTGCCGCTGTGCTGGTTAGTGTGCTGCTGTGGACCTCGTTAGTATGCTACTGTGGGCCTGGTTAGTGTGCTACTGGGCCTGGTTAGTGTGCTGCTGTGGGCATGGTTAGTGTGCTGCTGTGGGCATGGTTAGTGTGCTGCTGTGGGTATGGTTAGTGTGCTGCTATGGGCATGGTTAGTGTGCTGCTATGGATATGGTTAGTGTGCTGCTATGGGCATGGTTATTGTGCTGCTATGGGCATGGTTAGTGTGCTGCTATGGGCATGGTTAGTGTGCTGCTGTGGGCATGGTTAGTGTGCTGCTATGGGCATGGTTATTGTACTGCTATGGGTATGGTTCTGTGTCCCTGTGAACTACACTTCACTGTTATTTCTCTTATAGACCGCGATTTATGCCGCCGGTCTGTTGTTGCATTCTCACGCTCTCTGTAAAGGACTCTCAGGAGAGCAATACTGTGTTCCCAGAAGTAACAGGGCATGCAGCATACAGGTTACCCGGACTCGCGAGGCTTCAGCAGCCTCCAAAGAGAATTCGCCTCTCTCAGTGTAAGCAGCCTACTCCAACCCTTCGTCTTTCTAAGACTTTTTCAATCCGAAGCTTATATTTAGTTTAGGGTTCAAAATCAGGAGACATTCCCATTTCTGTGCCGACTGTGATAAGTGACTAAATTTCATGACAATTCAGCCGCAGTTTGTGTGATGCTGTAGGGTTCGAGTCGTGGCAGAGGTAAGAGATCTTTCTCTTATGCAAAATATCCATACCGGATCTGAAGGCCACTCAGCCTCATATTCAGTTTGTATCTGGGGGTTTCCCCAGGGTTAAGGCGACCGTCGCGTGAAGTTGACCATTCCCACCTAATGCCGAGGCCAAGAATGAGTGGAGCTATAACTCTACTGCTCCTATATATCTTAATGTCGTGGGCAGTGACAGCTTCATGGCGTGACCCTAGTGAAGCTGACTGTTACCGAACCGCCCACATTTTAATTCTGGAAATTAAAGTTGTGCTTAATTTGTATGCATATTATATACATACTTATATGGGTAAATTTGTCCTTGTGGAAACTATGAAAGCGTGTGGGGAATGGAAGTATAGATCCACTCATTCTTAATCTTGGTACTAGGTGGAGGCGGCTGGTCAGCTTCACGCCAGCGTCTTCACTACCAAAGTAGGAGGCTGCCTGTTTCCCAGAGCCCATCTGGACACTGTAGAACAGAAACTGTGTTTCATACCCCATGCCCGAAACCGAACCCCTATTCTTCAGTCGTCCATATCATCGCCCAGTCACTGTACCGCGTTTGTTTGGCATAGTATGTGATACATCGGTGGGCTGTTGTGAGCTCGGCAATGAACTTATAATCCTACTGAAGACGGGGAATTTGTTGACTAGCTGAGCAAATACCAGATTCCAAACCAGACCCTGATTCATGTGGTTAATTTGATTTTATCATGAGCTGAAAGCGATTTTTAAAAAACAGTATTTTTATTGAGCTTTTCTTGAAATTCTGACAGTCATGAAATTTTCTGGGTTATGCGGAACCAGAAAGTTCATTGTTGTGATCACAAAAGCCCTTCGCTGGACCTAATCTCTGTCACTGAGCTCTGCGAAACATTCTGATCAACTTTACTGTCTTCTGAGGTTCGACGCCATGACATCTGCTTGCTAGATATGATTGTTTCGTTGAAATCTTGTCTCCATCTTCAAGGTAGTTTCAGGGAGCTTTGATGCATATCAGTCAAGGCACACGATGTCACGTCGCAGAAAGTCATAATAATGGGTACCCCAGATATTATCTGCCAGTAGCAGAGACCGTACACATACTACGGTGGAGCCTATTAAGACATCAGGTGCCGCAATTCTCCGAACGTAACTGAGCAGGCCAACAAGATTCCAGGTTTCGCTTTTTATTTGTTTTGTTCCTCTAAACGCTGTCGCTTTTCATTGCGTTATTGGATTTGTTTCGCTTCAAGAAACCTGTTACTGCACCTCGCTCGAACACTTGTGCTTTCCTCTGCTGATTGACGCACCCAAAGCCCACATTCTAGTAATTAAACGGCCTTTGAGTCTACACTTAGATTTACACTTGATGCGCTGAAGGAAAATGCTGTCGATTTATGAAATGATTCAACTGGTTATGTTAATTTCTGTGTGACATCGATGTTTATGCTTGGTGCAACTGTGGCGTTCACAGTAAATTGTTATTGCCTCTCTAAACATTTGTAACTGGTGGGTATTTATAATTAAAAGACGTTGTTGTTGTTTTTACATTGATGTAAGAACTGAGTGAATAAATAAATAAATAAATAAATAGGCTATATATATATATATATATTACAAGAAATTAATACTCGGATTACTGTTGTGTTTTTAACATTTGTGTTGAGGAAACTATTATAGGACTGCCATTTTGTTTTTCTTGCCGGCCCGCTGGCTACATTCGTTACGTCTGCGGAAGTTAGCGACCGACTAAACACCTCTACACACGATTTTCTCGGGTTTCTTGAGTCTTTATGCAAGTGCTGATATGGTTCGGCAAGTTGCAGCTTTCTGCTGTCCATATTATCCCCTAGGATTGGTCATAACGAAGGCGTGTTTCGTCTTTTCTTCAAATCTGTTTACAAAATTACCTTTCCAGTGAATGTTGAGCCAGTAACACTTTGTAAGATCCTAACAAACACGTAGCTATTCACATAAGCTGTCTGTTATTGTCACGCGGAGGTAACCACAAACGGAATGTGTCAGAATTCCCTAACATGTAGATGTGCACTGTGTCTGTGCAGTGCAGAACGGTGGGCAGTGGCAGGCCGTAGCGAGCGCAGTAATGATTTGGGGGTTCCGTGAGAGGAGAAGGATTCCTTGGGTACGTGTGCGACTGTCAGTTTCTCATGGAGAACTCTGTTCATAAGGGAACTGAGAACCAACCTGCCAGTAAAATAGAACGCTGAATTTGACATATGCTTTAACGAATAACAAAGAGACTCAATCAGTGTTTGTTGGTTGGTTTTCCGATCACTGTAACACCATAAATTATAGTATATTCATTCATTCATCACACTCACTGCAACAATCCAAGCAACTAACCAACTCAATGTACAAATTCTTGTTTTATAATAAGTTTATTATATGCCTCTATAAGTTTCGAGCACTCTGTGCTCATCATCAGGATGTCAACAGCATCTGGTATCGTCACACCTGTAGGTGGCCTTCCCGTGCACAGGTTGAGAGAGGTCCTGTCTCAACCCGTGCACCGGACGGCCTCCAACAGGTGTGACGATACCAGATGCTGTATAATACAATATTGACCTCCTGATGATGAGCACATAGTGCTCGAAACATGTAGAGGCATATAATAAACTTATTGTGAAACGGGAATTTGTGCATTGAGTTGGTTAGTTGCTGGGAATGTACTGAGATGCACGGTCAGCAACACATCACATTCACTGCACCATGTTTCGGCCAGCCATTACGGCCGTCCTGAGGTAGTGCTACAGCAATATAAAAGACAATAACTCAGTACTGTTCCATCCATATACAAAATGCTGACTCTGCAGCACATTTTGCATTAAGAACCCACAAATGCAGTACGCGCTGTGTGATTGTGGCACCATCTGTTACCAGCTTCACTAAACTGGGCATCAGATCCAGACCTGCACTAATACACTATAAAACAACCTTCAGTATTTTCTTCTATGTTGAGTTGCAAAATTCTTTATCATTTTTACGTCCCATTAGAAGTGGCGACCTTGTCATTACTCCTTAAAGGAATAGTGGTAACTATCTGTACCACTTGCTTTAGGTTTTGCACCATGCATTGTACCAACACAGTGTAATTCTCACAACCAAGAGCTATTACTTCGCTAAACATCCGTACAGTGTACTGTGTGTTGTAAGTTTGCAGAGTGTGTGTGTGCGCGTTTTTTTTTTG
>Ga0123354_10015566_pt1 | contig 11887 bp, 9 predicted proteins | sample TergutLab28metaG_2_FD_97872 | JGI IMG/M metagenome (GOLD analysis project Ga0123354, IMG submission 97872) | Labiotermes labralis P4 segment gut microbial communities from Petit-Saut dam, French Guiana - Lab288 P4 | ecosystem: Host-associated > Arthropoda: Insects > Digestive system > Gut ... | reverse complement strand
CAGGCATAAAGAGTTGATAAAGGTGTGGGGGGAAAAAGGAAGGATAAGAGGAAAAACAGTAAGGTTAATATTAGGGAGAGAGGGAGTATAGGGGGGGGGGGGGGGGGGGGGGGGGTGGAGGAGCGGTAAAACACACGGGTGGGCTCTGCCCAGACCCTCGTTACATGAGACAGGTAGGCAACACCTTACGCGTTGCTGCAATTGTTGGTGTGTTTTTGTAGCTTCGTTATTGTTCTGACGTCCAGCAGTCCGTGTGTTACAATCCATTTGAATCCTAATTGCCTTATTTTGTAAGATTATTATGCTGTAATCATGTCTGTACCCCATTTCAACGTTTGAAACAGTTGACGGGTTTTCACGAAATTTGGTTTGAACACCGCGCCACTAGCGACCTCTCCACCCTTTTCTACGCAGATGACGCCAATTGTGACTCTGTTTCTATTACTTCCTTGCATCTTCGCTTCCCACTTACCCATGATCTAGTTATGTGTCTTTTCTCATGTCCTACTGGGCGCTGTTGGTGTGTTTGTATTGATTTGTTCTCAATAACTGATCAGTATAACGTGACACTCTTCTGGGACCTGACGCCGAACAGACATTTCAGAGGAACCTGATGCCTCCATAGATGCTCTGAATGTCGACACATGTCTGCCAGACCACACGACGTCATATCCCAGATGACAGTAGTCGTCACAGTCACAACAATGTAAACCTCAAATATCACAGTTAATTGATGATTTCTGCTGATCCCAGTACTTGGACTGAAATATTGAAGGAAGATACATGTTGTAAGTAGGCCTACTGTGTGATTGTTGTCACTTATGGGCTGGGCAGTTTATCGGCAATATTTCAGTATCCATTATCCTTCAGTACCAACTGTCTTTCACACCGTTAGAATGATTGCCCTAAATTAAGACCATTAATGTTGTTGTATGGTTAAAATGGTTTATTATCGTTCAGTGATGTTGTGTACCCACTAAGTGACCCATTTCAGTGCCTGCAGGCGATCCGTCTTCATCCGAGCCAACAAAGCTGGCGGTTTCAAAGCAATTTTCCTCAGTGGCCACAAACGCCACCACGATAATATGTTTGCTGAAGTTTCATCTTCTCTTTCTGTCGAAATGTTCCAGCATCCTCACTTCATTTATAATTGGTTTGCTAATGAAGCTTTCTTCTTACACAGCTCGGAGAATGCCACGGTGTTTGTGCGGAAGTTTTTATATCAACCTGCTTATGGACAAAACTTCCGACGTCACGTTTCCGCGCAAACAATTTCCTTCGAAAACATCGGTACCGTTTACTTGACGACAGGGCTGGGCCCTTTGCGAGGTTGGACATTTGCTTTGTTTGAATATTTGCTCAAAAAAGACGTGCGCAAAAACGGGGGAGAAAATTTCCATGTGCGTGTAACGGAGCGTCCTTGTCTAAAGGGTCAACTGGTATTGAGGAATACAGCGTAGTTGGTATAGCGACTCGCTATGGGCTGGACGGTCCGAGAATCGAATCCCGGTGGGGGGCGAGATTTTTCGCACCCGTTCAGATCGGCCCTGGTGCCAACCCAGCCTGCTGTGCAATGGGTACTGGGCCATTCCTTGGGGTAAAACGGCCGGGGCGTGGCGTTGACCACCCACCCCCATCTAGCGCCGAGGTTAAGGACAGAGTGAAGCTATACCTGTACTCTGGACCTTACTGACCTGTTATAGAATAAACTTTAGTTTTTTAAATTTTACGGAAGTGATGTACCAAATTTATCGGCGCAATGGCTCTTCTTCGTGCCTCGTTTTCGGAAGATCCTAAGTTCAGATCTTGCACCAGTTATCCTGACTTATTCGAATCTCTTAAAGTATACAATGCTTGTCCATTTCGTATAGTTCTGAATCTTCAGTTTACTGTCAGACTCCTCTTGGGCACTATATAAGGTCCACACCTGACACAGCCTCGTTTTACACGTCAGAAACTGCACTTATGTAACAATGAATAGGATGATAGGAGGAGCATGAAGTGGCCCTGGCCTGTTTCAAAGTACGCTGCTATTCCATCATTAGAGTGGTGGGTCTTACGAGGATTATGGAGGGCATATGCTATACACATACGTACATTCACACATATTTCATTCGAAGTGTGGGCAAGTCACTTCTTTCAAACCTTCCCTGTAATTTAGAATTATGGTTGAAAGTCTGAGCTGGTCCCGAATGTGGAGGTCATAAGAAGCTGTTGTGTTTTTGATGCACTTCGAAGGAGCCTACCGTTTCCATCTACAGGGTAGAAAGCTGTTGTTACCTGAATACGGCAGTATTAGGTTCCCCCGATACGTGGATAAATACCTACCAAACTGAACGGAGTCAAATACCAGTTTCTTAAGCCTGATTTCTGTTGGACACTTTCATTGACCTCTCTCAGAGAACATGCTCTTGTGTCAATGAATGTTAATGATTCCCTTTTCCCCTGTTTTTATTGTCACGCATCGCCCATTATCTCTATTTGTCCTCCCTCTCTGTTTTTCTTTGTTTTGTTCAGTCCCCATTCTGCCTTCCCTATTACTTCTACCTGTTTCGTATTGTTCATTAAATCTTCTGTGCACCTATGTTAACTAATCTAAAGTTAGAAACACAAATTATTCTGACATTTACAGCCAGCAGTCGCTATGTAACAGTAACTATAGCAGAACAAACAGTTATCCAGAGAAACCGCTATACCTAAAGGGGAGGTTATTAAAATAAAACGGAGCAGAACTGATTAATTACCTTGACACTTGAAGTTTGACCTCACGGCCTCTGTAACTTAACGATAATCTCTGCGCAAGTTGGACTTGTGATCGGAGGGTTGCATCTGACAGATCCATTATTAAGTGAGAACGGGGGGAGGGGGGGGGGTAAAATTAATACTAGCAACAAGGTAGCGTGGGTACTGAGAGGAGATCGAGAGAGAGGGGCAGAAACAGGCTATGTACAAGGAAGGAAGAAGGTCACATAGAAATAAAAAGGGGACACAAGAAATAAAGAAATATAGATATACAGAAAGGGGAGGGAAAACGGAAGAAATGAAAAGAAAGAAAGAAACAAATGTAAGGCCATGGAAGAGATCCTTCTTAACGTATCATTGTTTACAGAGTTTTTCGAAAAATTACCCGTATTTTACGACACCCCGAAGGTTCGTCACCGTGTTCACAACAGCCTACCACTTGGCCTTTCCATTTCACACCCTTCCGTCCTGTTTCGTTAACACCCTGAAGTAAAAACATATTGTCTGAGTGATTTTGAAATAGTTCCAGTTGCCCCTGTTATTACTGATATCATTTTTGCTTTCACATTCCACATGCGTTGAATTTCTATTATGAGGTCTTTATATTTTAAAACCTTCTCACTTTCTTTCTTGAGCACATTTCTGTCTCCAGAAATTGCAGCATCTATTAACATTCATGTTCCTTTTGTATTATCACGGATTATGATGTCCGGTTTACTGTTGGGAATAGTTCTGTCGGTTCACACTTGTTACTTCCATAGTATGGTAACCTTACTTTCATGTTATTATTATCATCATCTCCTTTATGCAGGGTATTTATACTTATATTCCTGAGACAAACTATGTCCCTAAGGAATACAATGTTGCAGCTATTCTGTTACAATTCATGGTGCTTGTATCGTTAGTTTCAGTGTTGAATCTATTGAAATTTTACATAATTACTTTCCGAAGTATGTGTGCAGTGCCCATTATGGCTGTTTTCTGTAGTTCCTTGACTTCATGCTTTCCTGGTATGTTGCTCACGTATTTTCTAAATGATTTTGAAATAGTCACAGTCGCCCCTGTTATTACTGATAACACCTTTGTTTTTACATTCCACATGCGCTGTATTTCTGTTGTAAGGTCTTTATATTCTAGAATCTTCTCGACTTCTTTTTTAATCACATTTTTGTCTGGTTTGTTGTTGTGGATATTTCTGTCAGTTATTATTATTATTAAAGAAAATGCATTGCGACGGAAGTTGGGAACACTTGAATAATAATACTGGCACCAGGATAGCTCAGTCGTTATATTGACTATGCTAAGAGTTGGGCGACTGGGCAATTTGGTTATGATTCCCAACAGGGGACTTCTTGTTCCAGCAAACGTCAGGGATGACTACGGTCTTCCGAGCCTCCTATTCAGTGGATACCGGGGGTAAACTAGCCGGGGCATAAAGTTGATAACTTACTCCCATCTAGCGTCGAAGGTCAAGAATGCGTGGAGCTATTTTTTCACCCCCCTATATACCTTCTTGGCGTGCTGCCTTAAGAATGATATTTTTATTTACTGCTCGCCTTCTTCATTCGCGCAAGTCTGAGTACACCGACTGTCACAGGGTGAAGGACGACGGCCAGAAAATCTAGTCAGGCTTCTGAGAGAATCCAGTTGATCAGTAAACAAAGAACTGGGAAGGATGCGGTAAGTAACGGTAATCGCGTGATTTAAGACATTAGCCTGACGCCTGTGTGTGAATGGACTGAAGAAAATACTAGAAACATCAGCCAGGATAGTCAGGATATAAACCAGGACACGAATAAGAACAGAAATCATGTCAATGTTATGTTCTCATTTCCCTTGCAGTACGGAGCTGAAGGTAGGACGCTCGGTCGGCCTCGCCGCTGCCTCACAGCCGGCTAACGTGATAGGCAGTTCATTACGCGCTACTGTGACAGAGTCTAAGTAATTAACACGATGTCAACAGAGCCTGCACTTGACGCTCGGTTCGCCGTATCACACCCACAGCTTCTGTCGCGAGACATAAAACTTCTGCGCAGTTTTTTCCTCTCTCCCCCCCCCCCCTCCTTTCGGGGGAAGGAGACAGAGAAAGTTTCTGTTAACAAGGGATATGTTTTCCCGCTCACTTGAACTAATGTCATTTTTACTGTGTTCAAAAAGTTTGTCCACATTTTTTTTTTCTTTTGCGAGGTAGCCTACTCATTACTAACGTCGTCCGCAGGGTGGTCGGGTTTCGATTTTCGACAACGACAGAAATCTTTCTGTTCTCCAAAGCGTCCGAACCGCTGCCGCATTTTACGCAGCGTTCTATCCAATGGTACTGCGGACTTTTCTCCAGTTACAGCGACCATTCACCTCGCATTAGCGCTGGAATCAAGAACGAGTGGAGTCATAACTTATCTCCACTCTTTCGTACGCATTCATGTTGTGTCGAAGCACAGGGATAATTTTTATTGCTGTGTCTTAGATCAGGCTGTCTTTCTCCGGCTTTTCACCGCGGAGGCTTGTGTTCGATGCCCGAAGAGTTCATATGGGCCTTGTGGTGGCCAAAGTGACACTGGGACGGGATTTCTCCACGTACTTCGGTTTTGCCCTTGCAGTTACGAATCCTCCTATGCTCCATATCTGCCATCTGCATTATGTTGTCTATGTTTTGACAGTGTCTCTGAGTAAACCACAAGTCGCCTTAAAACTGAAGACAACCATATATCGCTCCTATGAACCATGCCATGAGCACATACGGGGCAGATCGGTGTTAATCTCTGCCCTGATGCAACCTCATGTCCCGGTACCAGGGCAGACTGGCGTAGTTCGAACGCTGTAGGCACTTAGGACGTACCTGGCTCGAATCTCGTTTGTTCTGCCTCAGACTTTGTTCCTTCTGGGGCCCACCCAACCTTCTGTACTATGGGTACCGGGTCTTCCCCGGGGGTAAAACGGCCGGGGCGTGGCGTTGACCACCAAACCCATCTAGTTCTGAGGTTAAAGGAAGAGTCCAGCTATACCTATACCCCCCCCCACAGAGCATTCATGGACTGTTCTAGGGTGAACTTTACCTTTTACCTTCTTTTATCAGCTCCTTGTGACATAACCCAAGACATTACTACGATTAATTCACCATCATTTCATTCCAATTCCTTTTCCAGTTTCTTGTCACTGGTCACTGAACAGTTGACGGTATATAATCTGAGATACTGTCATCGTCGTAAAATGAAAAATTATCACGCTCCCGCCACTTTACTCCCAAGAAGGAGCTCCCGATACAAGTTCGTTTGAAGTCACGGTAAATCTCAGACAGGTAAATATATAAGTTGAATTCCCGTCACATCGCCCGGTGACCACTTTTCTATCTCAGCCACAACGGGTAATATTTTCTGTGCTAAGTCGTCTCGCGACGCTCACTGACCGCGCGGTTTTAAGCATCTACCTTCTCGTACCTCTCCTAAACTGGGATGATGGGTTCGAATTTCTTATCCCAGGAGTCATACGCAGTGCCTACAAAAATGATACAGAAGTTAGGAAGACGTTAGGTCCCGGGTTGCATTGCCGGTACCGCCATACGTAAGGCCAACTTCTTTCTATTGCATGGCAGTGTGTAATTTTTAATGGCGCACTTGGTTGAGGCACTGCGTTACAATTCATAAGGTTGCGGCTTCGATTCCCAGTGGGGTCATTGGGATTTGTCATTGACTTCATCATTCCGGTCGCACTATGGCCCTGGAGTCGACTCAGCCTCTAGCAGAAATGAGTACTAGGAGTGCCTGCTGGGGTAAAGGCGGCCGGTGCGTAGGGTTGAGAACCTTACCATCTTCATGTGCCGATTGTCTAGAAATTCTGGGAGCCTCAACCTCCTGGAGCCCTAACGGCCTGTTCAGGCCTGTAATGGGATGGCTTTACAGACGTCATTATGTTACTATTCACTTCAAGAATTGTCACTGTCCTATTCAGGCTACTATAAAAACAATCTAATTGCTCTTCTTAATGTATTTATTTCTTCAGTTAATCTAGACGGTTCTGAAAATGGCAATTAAAAATGAGGAATGTGATAAATTACCTGTTTACAAAAACGAAATTCTCAAAAAATATTTGAACCTGACAGAATTGAAGACAGTTTCTGATATTCCATGACGAAAGTTAATTAATTAGTAAGACGAGACTAAATTAATTAGTAAGATGGTTCTAGGGAATTGTGGGCCGGGTAGCGTAGTCGGTATAGCTACTGACTACGGGCTGGACGATTCGGGGATCGAATCCCGGTGGGGCCGAGATTTTCCGCACCTGTCCGGACCGGCCCTGGGGCCCACCCAGCCTCCTGTACAATGGGTACCGGGTCTTTCCCGGAGGTAAAGAGTGGTAGGTCCGTGAGGCTGACCCCTCACCCCTTCTAGTACCATGGTCAAGAAAGAGTAGAGCTATACCTCAACTCCCCTTATTGGCTGAACGGCCTGTACAGAGCCTCAGTGCCTGTACAAGGGTGCACTTTACTTTTTTTTTTTCTAGGGAATTAGAATGTGAGGAAGGGATGTGGAAGGAACTGGCTCAGGATCGTGTCCAATGACGGGTTTTGGTATTAAGGGTGTTGAACCTTCGGGTTCTTCTGCCAGAGGGTTAGTGAATTAGATGGTTCTAGGGAAGTAGGTTGTGAGGGTGGGAGGTGGATGGAACTGGCTTAGGATCGTGTCCAATGGAGGGCTTTGGTTCTAGCGGTGTTGAACCTTCTGGTTCTGCTACCAGAGGGTTAGTTAATTAGTAAGGCGGTTTGAAGGATTTAGGATTTGAGGGTGGGAGGTGTTTGGAACTGGCTCAGAATCGTGTACAATGGCGGGCTTTTTTATTAGCGGTGTTGAACTTCTGGGTTTTGGTGTCATAGAATTAGTTAATTAGTAAGGTGGTGTTAGGAAGTAGGTAGATTTTCGTAAAATTCCGTATTTGATGTTTATATTAAAATTTGCAGACACATTCCGATTTGGGTTAAAATCGGACAAAAACAACGGACACTTCACGCCGGGGGTCCACAAGTCAAATCTGGGAACATCTCCCAATTCTAGGTGCTAGTAGGAGTGGCAAGAAGCCATTTCCATACCCCAAATCCACAATTTTGGAGTGACCTCTAAACCTGACATTTATCTGGCGCTGTTTGCTCAGGGCCTGTCAACTGATATACATATTTTATGTGAGAAAGCAAACTGCAGTAATGCTGAAACTTTTAAGTGTCAGCGTGCAGTTTGTTAGCCCAGGCGACCAGCCACACGGGGTTTGTGCACCTCACCTTTCCACCAAGACCTACCTATATTTATGACTTCCCACCATGGCTGGTCTTCGTAATATGGACCATTTTCTGTGAGGTACGCTCTGAGGCCAAAGAAATAGTTTTACTCTCCCTGTGAAAAGAAATCTGCGGCTGAAGAAATGGTTGAGTATCGAACACCGAGCATGATCGTTGGAATAAGTCGAGTGTTGACGGCTATACGACATATCCACTGTAAATATCCCCACCTAAGGTACCGCGATTAGCAACTGTAAATTTGTTGCAAAGATGGCGGACAAATCTTACGAAGTGTGTTAAAATGTTCAGCGTTTTCTGGATATAAAAAATGACTTTCACTTCGCGGAACAATAACAGAGCGAAGACGCCAGAAATATTATGCTGTGCGGATATTTCCTATTTTGTTCTTTCTTTCGTTGTTTGCTTGCTTTCGTTTTTATTTTTCTTGCTACGTTCTGACCCATGAAGAAGTACATTCAGGTTTAAACTCAAGGTAGAGTTTTCTACTATGTAAAGTTCCTGCGGAATTTTTTTGCCGTTTCTTAGTCGCCTAATTTTAATCTTGTTTATCACCACTTCCGTTACCGGCAGGCACAAACATCCTTCCTCTTGTCGACCACATAAACCAAAGTAAAAGCCCCAAAACCTATCGCTTGATACATCTACGTGTTGCTGATAATGCGACCATTCCGGCCTTCTGCTGTTTAGTTCGAAGTGCTGTCAGTTACAGTAAAACTTTTACTAAGAAATTTCCAGGCCGAAACAGGCGTAACTTCTTCTGTAAATGCCAAACATCTGAGGAACTTTGCGTAACAAGGAAGTGCCAATGGGTTATTTGAATTTTTTTTCCCATCGTGGAGTCTTATCAGTGCAAGAAAATCGTAAACGTACCACAATACACAGTGTCTACCGTAATTTCTCATTTCAGTATTGGCGTCAATGACATGTAGGTAGAAAAGGAATTTATTTTGCATCTGACCTGAGGAACATTTTATTTCTTATCTTATACTGGTGGTATTATTAATGCAGACCTTATTTAACGACATTTCATTAACGACGTGTAGTCTGATTCTGAACAGAACATTAATGTCAAAAAATCCAGTTCCTACGCCACAGTCCAAATCAGTGACAGTTGAAGGCCATTCAGTGAGTCATTTCATCATGATCTAGAGCCCCTCAGTGTGCTCTTGATCGCGTTACTCACAGAAGACGCCGAGTGTCTATTATGAACTTAAAATCCCTAAAGCTATGTAGACAAAATTTTTGTTTACGTGATGTGTATATATCATTGTGCTTTGAAATGTTAATATATTTATCTTTAGTTGCATCATCCCCGTCGTGTTTTATTTGCAATTAAATAGGGGTTCTTTTGAGTCAGCTTAAGTAAAGATAACAACATAAGATAGTTGTGTTTTGACTGAAAAGAAAGCCTATTTAATTGTTAATATATTTAACATTTCCGTTAGCCTAGACATTCTTTATTTAACGACCATGAGTTGTCTGGGTAGGTTATAGAAAGTCAGATGAAGTGGCCAGGTCCCAATTTGATATGCAGTCCCGGAATTTACGTAGAATTACTTTATTATACATGACACATATTACTAACCGAAGAACTGTCGGCATCTTCATTAACGTTTTGGCGCCGGAATTATTTTTTTTAAATTTTAGCACACCCTGTATATAAAATGTGAATAATACAGGAACCAAATGCGTTAGAATTATGAAACAAACTGCATTATGAAGAGAAAAAAACGGAGAGTATACACCATGTTTAAAATATTCGGTACCTATATTTGTTGAATAAATATATAAAATGCAACTTTGGAGGTTAGCGGTGCAGTACGTCAACTATAGTTGACGTTAGGCGTCTAAAGGTTAAAGTTGCACAGAAGGAGTCCAAATGAACTGAATTTAACTCGGCCGTTATATTCATCCTCATATCCTCAACGTCCTGAAATATTCTAACTTTGAGGGAGGTTTTGACTTTACGGAACAGAAAAAGAAGTCTGGTAGCGCGAGGTCAGGTGAATGAGGTGGACGCCTCATCACCACGCAGCGATTCGCCAGGCAGCGGTTCATTATCATCGCGGAATGAGCAGGGATATTGTATAGCAAAGGGAACTGCCTGTCGTTGTCTCCAGACTGAGGCATCAACCTCGAAATCCCATTCAGTAACCTTCCTAGCATTCTTCACTCTTCTCCGTCCAGGCACAGTTTCTTTGTGTAGATTGCGCTGACACCAAGCGTGAAATGTGTAGTTGATGCAGCATTTGCGAAATAACAGCTTGCAGACAACAGTCATACGTTATGCAATCACGTGCCAGTTTCTGTAATGGGTCTCGTAGTAGTGATGTAGTGATGATGATGATGAAGCCCGATAAGTGATCTACTGGCGATGTGCCTCCGGGCGACGTGCTACCTCCGTATTGTTTGGAGGTGGCCACGGAGATTGCAGTGAAATGGCTGTTCTCACATAATTTGAAGCCGAAATTATTGCTGATACCTTCCCGAAAAATTCATCACAGTGGTAATTCAAACTACTTACAAGTGTGAAATGCAGGTTCTTGAGATATGTTTATGCGCTCGCAATGATCGACTTTTCAACCCCCACGCCGATTTTTACGAAGACTGGTACATGCTTTAGGCCGCTTGTAGCCACCCGAATGCCACGCTGTGATTTTCTACAATCAGTAAGATCAACATGGTGGACGCGCGAAATTTTGAGGCCGGAACAACGCAAACGTGCGTACTTTAGGATCCTGAAATTGTCGAGTTGGAAGTTTCTGGGTTAAAAGTGTTGAACGTTTGCTTTATACTGTTAGACATTTGGTGGAATGTAGATTGACGTGTTTATTATTTTTTTTTTGTATGGATGTGAAATCTGAGTTCTGACTCGGAAGAAGAGAAACGGTGTGAAGCAAATCGAAAGTAAAGTGACGTGGAAGATATTTAAAAAAAAAGGGAGATAAGGTAATGAGAAATGGGGACACTTGCAAAATGAGGTGGAGTTACTTCGTAATTTATACTTGATGGCGATAGTGTTTTCGTAGTTAGAGAAGTTAGGTGTGCATAATTTAATAATTTTGGAGCATTTCCTCTTTTTTTATTAATTTACCTCGAAATAATTAAGATACCAGAAAGTATTATTGAAGGCTGGCATCTAAAGTAAATGTAAAATTCAATTCATACCTCATAGAGAACACGGTCTGTCTCAATTACAAACACGCAGTTTGTTAATGTTGTTTAGAGAAACATTGTCTGTTTACTGCAAGAATGTTATGAAACACTGTGTAGTCAAAACGCATAGTTCAATAATGTTACACTAGATGGTACACATAATTACCACTGATGATTTAAACGGATAAGCACGAAATTTGTGCTTGTTTTTCTGTACAAATAAAATGGAACTATAATATAAACAGCTAACTAGATGCAACAATAACAAATTTTATTGATAATTACAATCAACTCACCACCTCAAACTTGTCGCCAGTAGGCAGCATCGCCGGTGAATTATACCATAAGCTGTAAACACAGTCTAGTGCTCCTCAGGATGGGCGAAATTATCGCCCGAAACATGTTGAGCTGATTGTAATTATCAATAAAATTTGTTTTTTGTTGCGTCTAGTTGGCTGTTTATGTTATTGTATCAATGGTGCACGGTTACACAAACATCAAATTGAATGGAACTGTTTGGCTGCTATAAATATTTAGTGGCACTAAGCTACCAGTAACAAGTGCAGACATTCGTGTAGATTTTCCCTTTTTTTTTTTTTTTTTTTTTTTTTGGGGGGAAAAAAAAATAAAAAAGAGTTTTTTTTTTTTTTTTCTTTGTTTTTTTTTATTTTTCCTTCTTTGGTGCGCTTTTGTTTCCTTTTAGTG
>Ga0123354_10015565_pt1 | contig 11887 bp, 3 predicted proteins | sample TergutLab28metaG_2_FD_97872 | JGI IMG/M metagenome (GOLD analysis project Ga0123354, IMG submission 97872) | Labiotermes labralis P4 segment gut microbial communities from Petit-Saut dam, French Guiana - Lab288 P4 | ecosystem: Host-associated > Arthropoda: Insects > Digestive system > Gut ... | reverse complement strand
TTCGCAACATAACATTACACAACACGGCATGCTGCCACAATACCCAACTGGTACAGCGAAATTAATGACTTTTTATAGTGTTACTTTAGCAAGGACGATATGGCTCCCTGATGATGGTCCTAGAACCGAAACATGTCGGAGCGTTTTAATGTTTTAATGTGTAAATTTTATAAATTTTACATATGTGCAGTAGTTGGTATAATAATTGAGTAATATAAAAATAATTTTTAAATCTGAAAGTAGAAATTTTTAATTATGTACTTGTTACTACACAGAAATAAGGTGCTGTGTTCGGATTACCACAAATACTCCAAGCACAAATATTATCTCGATTTCATCACGCCATAGGACTCCGCTTGATGCAAACGCAGGCAGTTACAGACAATATGCATAACAATGCATACTCATGTTTCAAGTTAGATATGATGCGCATTTGGGAACACCGAATTAATTACTGCAAGACAGTTATGGATCACATATTATGATTTTTACTGGTTTAAAATCTTTTCTCTTGCGACAATAAACGTGCCGCTTACTTTCTGTATGTGCGTTCCTGTAAAGGAAATTAATCATATACAAGGGTTATAAATTTTACATAACTGCGAGAACGTATTTTGGTCTAAAAAGCTTATAAATAAATATGAGCTTTGCTGTTTAAATTAGACAGAAAACGTAATATACTCAATATTAATTAATTTGAAACATAATAAATATAAAAATAATAATAATAATAACAAATTAGACAATATAGAAGCAAAGTATAGTGGGAAACCCTTTGGTTAGCCACCTCCGTTTGTTAGAACTGGCAGCGATTCCCACAGAGAGGGTAGCCATTTACAGTCCGTCCAAATATAATAAAGTGGTTAAGGTGCTGTGCTACAAATCGGAAGGTCGCTGGTTCGATCCCAGCTGGTGTCTGTGAATTTTTCATTGACATAAAATCCTTCCGATCGCACTATGGCTCTGGGGTCGACTCAGCCTCCAACAGAAATGAGTACCAGGAGTATTTCCTGGGGGTAAAGGCGGCCGGTGCGTAAGGCTGACAACCTACCAGAATCCTGTGCCATTGTCACGAAATCTGGGAACCTTAACTTCCTGGAACCCTCTGGGCCTGTCCAGGCCTGTAATGGGACTGCTTTACCTTTACCTTTACCAAATATAATACTGATATTACGTAAGCACGTGTAGACAATCCATTTATGGAAGAGTAAAAATTGTACATAATATAGAAAGATAATTGGGATAGAACTTATTATAAATTAAAAGACGTGAATAAAAATAGTGATCAACTCAGTTGCATATTTTAAGATAAACCCAGAATTTGTGCAGGATTTTAAGGTGTTTTGTGTGATTTAAATGTGAAACTATGCCAGAAATTTAATATCATCCCACTAAAATATCAGAAGTCTTTTCTTATTTCTTTTACAGTAGAACTTTAAGTATTTATTCCAAACATTCCTTTTAAATGGATCTCTCAGGACAGTATGCTTATTGAGTGAAATTTACAACATGTGTCTGACTGAAATGTATAATATGCGAGTATACCAGAATTTTCGAGAAATAATATACGAGTATAAATCCTAAATAATAAAAACTTCCCTTCACATTTCAACACCAATATTAACCTACATTAATAGATGGCACATGAGGGAGAAACAAATCGCAAATTTGGGGTTCTGTCTATGGTTTATGTTATATGAAAACTTTAATTTGTAATATTTTCCGTCGTATTATTTGTAGTACTACACGATACATACAATAGGAAAAGTCTATAAAGTTAGTGATTTCAGTTGCTTTTATTAGTCTAAAGTTCCGACTTTGAAGCGCCCAAAAACCTGTAGCGCAATTAAATAAATTATTGACAATAATAATTCGGTTAACATCCCTTTTAATAACAAATATGTTAATGTTCAAGTGCAAGGGCAGAACACGTAGTGATCAAAATCGATCAAAATTCTGAACATATGGAATTAAATTAAGCCTGCAGTTACGGTGGCTGTGCGATTTCATTTAGGAATAAGCAGGTGAAAACTAAGCACTAATTCAGAGATTGTTCCATATGAGCTTCCTGTGAGCGTCTAACTTAAAATATTAAGTGAAATTTTGGGGATAAATATTGGAAAATAATAAATTGGATCTTTGGTAAAATCTTCAGTTAATCATTAATTTACACCATCATACGAACATAAGAGAAATTGAAGGTCATAATAAGCTTTACCCTCCTACATGTTTCGACAATTAAATCGCCATCTTCATGGAGATCTAAGTAAAAGGGGTACATAATACCAAACGCACATATCACTTACATACAACATTAAAGTTTTAAAATTGCACATAATATTTTCGACAGCGACCATAAAGTACAACAACTTTGGCACTATGATTATTACAAACTTGAAACGTTGTTATTTCAAATTCAAAGTCTTTATAGCACGTGCAGTTCTATACGTACAAACATCTAGACTCTACGTGTTTCGACTACAAAAAAATTTGAATTTTAACTAGGAACGTGTAGGCATTTGTCTACGTTGTTGTATTGTACATTTGCCTCTCTTTCCCTATCTCTCTCTCGCTATATATATATATATATATTATAGCTTTAATATTATACACACTAGACTAGTGTTTTGGTATTATGTTTTGTTCGATTTTACACCTGTTTAAAAATGGATATTTAATTGCCCAAACGTAGAGGAAAGTATAAAATTACGTATGAATTTTAATTTTTGTAATACATATACGCTGGTATCAGCGAAAAATTACGGAAGCTAAGAACGGAATGCATAATATTAAGTTCACGTAGTTGGTACAGTGACGGATGTTTGTGCTTGTAGTGATGAAATTTCCCCTTACATTGCAGTACATGATGAACATTAAGGAGAAAAGAAAAGTTGGCGTTTCATGTTTCCACTGTTAAAAAAGGGATACAAAAGTCCCTTGTGTGTCTGTTTCACGCCCCAGTGAGTCGCTGAAGGATTTGCTGTTTGTTCGGTCCATTGGGAGAGGCAGATTCCGTATTCTCACTGATTTCTCTCTTACGGTCTGGAAAATAGATATCTTATACAAGTTCCACCTAGTAACACTCAAACTGCAAGATCGCTAACAAGAAAATCCACTGAATCTGTAACACTGGTCAAGTACTGCACAATTCTGGAGCGTGTTGGATCAATGCATTAGAAGCTTACGATGGTGGCATTATTCATTATTTCAGATTTTTTTTACCCAAAATGTAAAAATATCATATACGATTTTTTGATACTTCTTCACGCTCTGTGGACATGTCAGTAGGACAACATAGTTTGTATATATGAATGAATAAATTGCCCAATTTGCCATGCGTTTGATGTAGCTTGTTATTATCACAGAGGACTCCATTTCGAGAATAGAGAAGGAGGCAACTTTGTTAATTATAATAGCATTTCAGGAGTTCAAAGCATGTCCATCAGTAGTGTTTAATTAATATAAGCTGCTCTTCAAAGCAGAAGTAATTTTTTGTTCTTGATTTTAGGAGGAACTTAACTCGGAGTTATTGCTGCTGTCATAGTTTTAAACACAATTAAAAATATTATTCTTACAATAAAAATTATCTGTGACGGTTTAAATTCTAGGAGTTCTATAGAAAAGGAATGCGAAGGCGAAACGCTATGGGCGAAAACACAATGATATTTATAAATATCAAGAATTATTAACGAAACGTTAAAAGAGCAAGAAACAGCATGGTGTCGAATTTGCGAAAATATTTCCTACAATTCTTTAACGAATGTTTTAATGCAGTCACGCCAGAATAAAGTTTTCATTTTGTATTTTTACCTATTCTTAGAAGTAAAGGAGTATTTATGGTCCAGCAAACATTCAGTTCAAATTTGATTCTTTGATTTGAAAAAAAAGTTTCTTAAAAAGTGTGATTATGTCTTATTCTTAAATAAAACCAACTATATACACTAATTTCTCAAATTTATTTTTGGAAGAAACTCTACATGTTTCGGACAGTTCCTCTGTCCATCATCAGGAGTTTTTCACTGTACACACAGCAATGGCATATTTCATACAGGTTTGCTGACAGCTTGCTCACAAGCTGTCACCATTGCCGTGTGTACAGTGAAAAAACTCCTGATGATGGACAGAGGAACTGTCCGAAACATGTAGAGTTTCTTCCAAAAATAAATTTAAGAAATTAGTGCATCTAGTTGGTTCGATTATAAGAATTTATCACGATGCACTTTCACCTGAACGTCAAATTATGAATAAGACATTTCTTTGTACAGATGGAACAACAAAATTTAACAAACCAGAACTTCACACTTACAATAATTATATTAAATGGCAAACGCATATAGGGACCTAAGCTGTATGTTGTTTAATATTCCCACACAATATCCTTATACAATTACGTGCATCTGCATGTATGTGTGTGTGTGTGTGTGTGTGTGTGTGTGGTGTGGTGTGGTGTGTGTGTGTGGTGTGGTGTGTGTGTGGTGTGGTGTGGTGTGTTTGTCGGTAATATTCAACAGTCGATATGTCATAAAACACAGCCCATTCCCAATGATCAACAACACAGCCGTGAGAAAGTTAAATCCTTCAAAGTGGACATACTCGTCACCCCAGTGTCCATGTCAGAAAATAGTTTCGCGAAGATATGTAGATAAGCGTAGAATCAAATGCTCACAAGTAAAGAATTTCAAATTATAAATCAAAAGACGAGAGTGTCCCCTTTTTCTGCGTTATGACGCTGCTTTATTTTGTAATTGGTTGCCGACTTTTCGAAGGACCGTAATACTTTTATCTTAAAGATTCTGGACTTCGCAAGTCTAGGTTCTTGGATAGTAAGACACAACTTTTTCTCGGAAAGTAGACAGTAGACTACTCAGAGAGGCGTCTTCACATTCCAGAAGAACTGAAACTACAACCACTGTTGCTAATCTTAAAACTCAAAACTCTTGCTTTATAATATGTAATTACTTCTGCTTGAAGAAGCTCTTTCATTTGAAAAATTTTCATTTAGATGACTTGCTGCATGACACGCGACAGAAAATATTAGTCTAAGATTTAAGAAGTTTGGAGCCTTCTTTATGGAACTGTTGCAGGGTTTAGCTACTGGAACTGAGAAAAAAAACGAAAATTCTCAATAAGATTTCAGATTTCTTACCGATGTGTGAAGAATGAACCTCCATTATGGAAAAAAAAAAGAGTTTTAGTTACTAAATGTCCAAAAGGATTCTAAAGTTATAATGCAATATGCCTTTTTCGTAGGATAGTGCAATTCAAAGGTGATCCATAATGGTTCGTCTGTGGGCGATATACAGGGCGTTTCATAATGTTCTCCGTGATTACAAACTTTTATAACAAGAAAACCGAAGGATCTATCTTAATGGAATTGTTCACAGCCACAGGAAAACTGAAAAAAAATTTTTTTTTTGACAACTAAAGATGTTCGATGTGTGCACCACGGATGACACGGTACACATCGATATGATATTAAAGTTCTTGCCACACACGCGTCAACATGGGTGCATCAATATTCTTCACTGCTGCAGTGATCTGTGCCTTTACTTCAGCGAGGTCACTTGGCAATGGTGGGACGAATACTTTGCACGAAATGCACGTTGCACAGTAACCACAGAATGACTCGTGTGATATTCCAACACACAAAACTTCTCCCGTGGAGCGGCCATTTTCTCACTACGTACACTCGCATTGCCTAGCGGCAGAAATGTGAACTACGATGAAACACAAATTACTGGGGAAAAAATTTTTTTGATTTGTTCCTCCTACCTGTACAGGTTTCGAAAATACGTGTCCTACTGTTTTCCTATAATAATTTTTTGTAGTCCCGGAGTACATTATGAAACGCCATGTGTATTTTTGATTTGCACATTAAGATAAGAGATCTCTTTTCTTTTCATCGGAATATCGAGACTTTATTTCGTTTTCATACACAGCATATTTTTCCAAGTCATTTTCTTACAAATAACCCTGTCAGGCGAATGCACGAAATAAATTCGAAACTGATTAGTATGCAGCACTGCCATATTAGCTGCATTTAAATCGCATTACAGTAAGTTATTGCAAAAATTCAAAACGTTTTGCACTGAAAGGTGTAACGGAACTTTCAGACCGTGTAGATTGCATGTAAAAAGTCCCATAAAATTTCCCAGAATTAACTAGCAAGCAGTTTTAAAAGAATAACAGCAACTCAAAGTCGAAGCATCTCTAGAAAACGCTTCCCTTTTAAAAGAAAATCCAGGACATTTACAAAAACATATGTAAATTTGTGCAAACACTACAAGGAACTGCTTGGCCTTGGAGCCATAATGCACCCGTAAAGCACAACATTTATCACTTCACAAACCACAAACAAGCACGGCAGGTCTGCTCGCTGAATTCGATGGTGGAAGTCTTACATTATTCATGATTAGCAGGCACGCCAAAAAGTAAACACTCTGGGAACATAAAAACCAGTTAACGATAAAAAGAGGCCACAAGAGACTGTATGTGAAATTCAAATATCTTAAAATTAGATACAATCTTTACCTAAGATCTTAATCATTAACCAATTACAATAAATTTCTTATGTTCATAATTTATGTAAATATATTTGGTAGGATTGTGTAGGTCAAATCTGAGGTCACCTTTTAGCTTATAATTATAATCCAAAATTTCAATTTCCGAAATAATTTTTGTTTAATACCACAAGTAGAGAAATCTGTCACAATTGTTGATATAGGTGTCGATCGAACTCTACGTCTTTAATTCTAATTCAAACTCCGGCGGATTCTTACATTTTCAGGTAACACGATCGTTATCATGTTTAACTACGATACTCTTATCCCATTACCAGCTCCCAGCATTCCTCTTCCTCACCGAATCAAAATTTATCTCTGCTTTTCGAATATTGTTTGCTTCCATTCTTTCATCCAACACACAATTAAAAAATATTTATTTGTAGTCTGCAGTGTCTGTACAGTTTTAATAATCTTTTACACGTTCCCTTTAATTTTTCATCATTCTTTTTTATGTATTAACTTCTGTTACTGACGTCAGCACAGACATTGTTTTCTAGTTATTTCCTGATATTTTTCAGACTTAATCTCCATACGACTTTAAGCTTCTTCAAGTTCACTTTTAAAAAGGCATTCCTTTGCTCTTAACAATTTTATCTTTCGAACATATTTTTAACCACGCCACTCACTATCTGGAACATATTTCATTTACCAATGGGTATATTTCCCTTTTATTTAAAATTTTTATCACTAATTTTATTCTTGTATATTTTGCTCATTCAAAATTTTATCTAAAAAATATGTCACAAAATTAATGGCTCCTTGTGTGACGTAATTCTTTTTATGATTTCAAAATATGCAAACAAATTGAAAACTCTTCTTACTAATAATAAAATGTTTCTAAATATTTAAGTTAAATTACGACTTATATTCTCAAAACGCCTTAGTCTGAATTCCTTGAAGTACAGTTCGCAAAGGAGAATTTTTAAAACAGTCCAGCGTTTGGGTGGAAGTGGCAATGAGGAATCGTATAATGACATTATTTTTTTCCAGTAATGAAGGAGAAATTCAATACTTTAAAAGAAACATGCCTATTAAGCAAAATACATGGTACATGCATCATATGAAAATACTAGTTTTGTCCGGGAAGTTGTTATTAATACGCCTTATATATTTCAGATCTTATGTTGTTGGGTTTTAGCTTAACGAAGCACAGATAAATTGCGAAATATGAAAATAGTGGACTCAAATATAAATTTTATAATTTTCTAGTGCCTTCTTAAAAAATCTCGCGGTAAACCCGATATGAGAGCTAAGCAGCAAAATCCAAGGATAATATGCTTAGTTACTGAATTGTTATATTTTACAGAAATTAACTTCTGTTAGAACAGGATAAGAAATTAACTTTGTGTCCTAAAGAAATACAAAGTTCTTTTCATTTATGGTAAATCTAAAAATTCTGTCTGCTGCAGTGACCTATAGCAATTTTACATCAAAGAACCGTGAATTGTGAGAATTCAGTTTTCCCAAATGATAGGTTGTTTATTAAGTGAGAGTTAGGATAATTTCGTAATAAGTTTGTATTACGTGTAGTAGAAAGCGACATATGTAATTATACACACACACACACACACCTCTAATAAGAGTTTTGATACAAGCATTTTTAGGCAAATAAATTTTATGCACCTGTCAGTTAAAACATTATAAGGCAGTTGTAAAATAAATTAATCAATCGCATCAATAATGAATCAGAAAGCTCTAGATAACATTCTGTCGAATAAAAAATGCAAGTTTTTTTTCTGAATTTTCCAAATAATGAAAATTCCTTAGCCCACATTTAAAAACTGGGGAACGAAAGGGATTTAAAAATCATTACGAAGTTTGGGAATGTCCCACATTGCGCTTGGAAGTTAGTGTTTCTTCACTTCATAAATTCTGAAACAAATACGTGTTTCAAATCGCAGTTTTTCGTCATAAATTTATAATAAACTGTAATCGGTGTTGTCTCTCTTCAGACTTTATGAGACTATTTATTTTTTACTTTGTGATAAAATGGCGCGTATTGGTTCTAGAAGTCACGATTTATTTGAATACAAAGCGCCTGTGCGAATGGGTTTCTCCTTTTGGGGGCTTTGGCAACACAATTTCGATAAGTGACTACTACCAGCGTTATGCGTGCCTTTCTGCTTGTTTTTTCGTCCACTTAGAAAAATTCGACTCCTGCTGAAAGATTCTTATGAAATTTTGTAATTTAGTCTTTATTACAATCTCTCGACAAAATTAAAAACCTTATAAATCGGACAACGATGACAAGCTTTGCATGAAGATTTACGCACATCCTGGAATATATTTCACTATTTACAAGATAATTGCAGTAAATATATTTAACGACCTAAATATAATACACAGCCACATTAATGTGATCTGCGTGCTAATTAATTGGGGCAACCATAGAAGCAGTCATAAGGTTTAGTATTAGTGCCCAATAATTGATTATAATTACATAATACGGTGCAACACCCGGTAGATGAGATGTGTTGTGAAGTAGTGATCTAATGAGGCAGTCTTCGTGTTCTAAGGTGACGATGATATGACCTTATCCATTTCTTATAAATAAATAAATAAAATATAAAAAGATTTACTTGATAAAAATGAATATGTACCTGCACAATTTTTAATATATTAATTCATACAACGAAACCAGCAAATAAAATAACGTTAAAATTATATTTTTTACGCCAGTGCTTTTGTTGGTTTTTTGTGTGAATTGTTTACTAAGGCACATACATGAATAACTTTGTCTTTTTCATATATTTTCTATGAGTCAGTAACTACTAAATGTTTCAACGGTCTGAAAATTAGAGGTTACTTGTGATCGACATGTTTAACGCAGACAAAATTAACTTAGATATATAAATATTTTCTTCGAAGTACTCCAGGAAGGGAACCTAATGATAATAATAACATTTTGCATGTACTTTGTGAATAAAACCAAATGTGTGGCCACGGTTGATTACAACGTAAAATAATCTGCAAGGATCCAGGATGCAGTTCCTAAAAGGTCGTCAACATTACCTTACACGTACGTTTTCTAACAGATGTAATTTCAAGTGTTTATCAACGATTTCAATTATTCCTGTAGTGTAATTAAATCAACCTACAAAGTTCACGTATATAATACATATGTTTGCGCAATTGTTTTCTAAGGACGTAACAACCCACGTCTAGTACTGATGCAATTTGTAAGTTCTAACTGCTTGCAGATGGCTGTGTTTCAGACGTACTGGGGGAATAAACTGCCTATACCTTCAGTGCCGAAAGCGTAGGATGAATTCATGCAATTAAATCTTTGGAGACAAAACATTAATCTGAATTGTATGTGAAAGTGCAGTCTCTACGTGACAGCAGGTGTGCTCCCATTAGGAAGAGCAGTCAGCCAGTTTCATAAAGGAAAATAAATCACTTGCTGCTGCAGGAATATGATTTCACTCTGTGCATTTTACTCAGAGATATTTGCCTTAATGCTGGTGGCAAATATAGTAACCGCTAGGCTTTAAAATGTTAAAGTTTTATGCTACACTCTGAAGCTTCGCATATACAAGCAGCATATCCCTTAGAAACGACCAACAGAGCCCATTTTGACACGAAAAAATAAAAACTAAAAAGGATCATTATTAAAGGCGATTCCCATTAAAGTTTCAAAACAAATTACTAACAAAATTACTAAGTAAACTTACCTTACTGGTCTCCATTACTACTTTATGTGACAGTAAACATACGATTTAATTACAACGCAATTGAAGTCACCAAACATGTTAAACATTATTTGTGTTCGTGACGTCCTGAACGGAAACACACCGATCCCTTCTACAAAGCACACGCAAGCCACATTCCAATAAGCCCCTTACCCAAATCTTATTATCTCACAGAGTAACCATACTCTTGGTATTACATACAGAAGAGCTCTTACTGCTCTCAAAACATGCCATTACTCGAGATTTGCCCCCACACGCAGGCGCACTTACGTTTACTACGGAAGGGGTAGAGAGCAGCATCCACAAACCTGCATGTCGTAGTAGTACCATCTGGCCTGTGTTGTCAAGAGGTCGCAGGATCCTCGTAATGGAATAATTTCTGACCTACGCCAGCATGCGAAGTGACCCATAATATTCAGCTCCAAGGACCGGAACTTACATTTAGAAGAACAATGTCTCCCTGCACCCAACTTCATCTGTCGTACGCGCTCATATTACCGCTTGTAGTCGGTAAGTTTTACGCCTATATATTTACATTTTAAAATTGCCTATCTTGAAAATACTGTGTAAATCAAGTATCATCTTATAGAAACTTCTGCACTGTAAATTTTGGATTTAGAATGTGGACATAATTCTGAAAAGCTGTTAAAGAACATTAATTTTATAAAGGCAGGAACTGAAAATTTCTACTGGACATGAAAACGTAAAGTGCGGTTTCATAGAGACCCCATGAACTCTATCTAATTTAGTAATATATACACACAGTAGCATGTTTTAAAATTCTAAATTTTCTACATTTTAAAGGTACGCAAATATTTTTCTGTCACTTAGTGAAATTTATCCTTATGAAATTTATTTACGATTAACTCACATTAGTTAAATTTAATTGTAAAAAAATTGGATTATCATCCATAAATTGAGGGCTTTTAATTTGAACTTGTATTCGTTCATCACACCCCCACAGACCATCTATATAACACACGGTTGTGTAGCTCAGACTGGGAAGGGCATGACGCATGCACACACAAAAAGCGCACGCACACATTAGAACAAACGAACAGATACACAAGTAGTAATCATAAAGGGAATCACTGAAGTCAGTTCGTATGTTCACCATCAAAGACTTAATGAATTCCTGTGTAAGCAATGATATTCAGTAGAAATATCATAGAACGCCTTCGTTACTATTCACGAGGGCCGTAACACAAAAACAGGGTGGTTAGTTATTTTTCAATTAGAGCAGCGATTTATTTCACAGCATTGCAAAAAAACCTGGAAAATATAAATTTGTTTCAATTGACGATAAATGCGTAATTACGTGGAGAGTGTATCTCAAAGTTTTTGCATAAGAAACACCATGATTTAAATTCATGCTTTAATGATAGAAGAGCAGAATATTTAATTAATTTATGTAATGAAAACTCATTTCCTTCTTTATATTAAAGACTAATAAGAGTGTTAGGGAAGCAATTTGCACAATGAAAGCATCTAAATAGAAAACTTGTTTTCATTTAGGGTTTGGGTTCACTACAAATTGGGTTCACTACAAATTGGGTTCACTACAAATTGGGTTCACTACAAATTGGGTTCACTACAAATTGGGTTCACTACAAATTGGGTTCACTACAAATT
>Ga0123354_10015564_pt1 | contig 11887 bp, 9 predicted proteins | sample TergutLab28metaG_2_FD_97872 | JGI IMG/M metagenome (GOLD analysis project Ga0123354, IMG submission 97872) | Labiotermes labralis P4 segment gut microbial communities from Petit-Saut dam, French Guiana - Lab288 P4 | ecosystem: Host-associated > Arthropoda: Insects > Digestive system > Gut ... | reverse complement strand
TCCATGCTGTCCCTCTCGCAGCAGTAGTCCCTGTGTTGCTTGATACAGTAAACTGCATATACTGGCAGTTCCATGCTGTCCCTCTCGCAGCAGTAGTCCCTGTGTTGCTTGATACAGTAAACTCACATATTTCACCATTGTAGGAAGCATTCGCTGATGTCCTCTGTTCAGAATTGTGCAAGTGTAGTCTGCAGTGCTTCTTTGGTCATGTTGATGTCACAAAATCTCCTTCTCTTAAGGGCAGACTTAGATTTCATTGTTAGAGGGTGCTGTATGTGGGGGGTGTGGAACATTTGGGGCAAAAGTCATGCCATTATTGGTCAGAAGTTGTTGTACAAACAAAGCAGATGAGCAGGAGCCTTGTTGTCATAGAGAACCTGACCTCCATTTCATCACTTTCCAGGACATTTTTGCTGCACACCTTACCACAGATGTGGGCCTGGTAGCTCAGTTGGTATAGTGACTGACTATGGGCTGGACGATCCTGGATTGAATCCCGGTGGGGATAAGATCTTCCGCCCATCCAGACCGGTCCTGGGGCCCACGCAGCCTCCTGTAAAATGGGTACCAGGTCTTTCCTGGGGGTAAAGTGCGGCTAGGTCGTGCTGCTGACCACTCACCCCCCTTTTAGTGCTCCAGTTATGGAAGAGTAGAGCTATACCTCTACCCACCCTCTGGGCCACACCAGGCCTGTAACGGGATCACTTTACCTTTTACCTTTGTCTTACCACAGACATTATGGAACATGTGTGAACGCTGGGTCACTGTTTGTCCTTCTGGAATGAATTGACAATGCGTAATACCAATAATTTAAAATCAGCATCCTCTTCACACTGGAATTTACTTGTCTGACTTCCTGTTTATGCAGTGATAATGGATTGTCACTGCGAAGTTTGTCACTTTGTTGCATGGTTGTATTTGTAAACCCATGGCTAATCACCTGTGATGAACTTCAAAGGAATTGTGGGTCTCTTTGAAATCTTACCTGAAGAGTTCTGCGGCAGATGAGGCATGAATTTTGTAGAAACCCTCTACATGCCCAGACTGGGTGTTGGAATGCTTTGACATGTTCAAAATGAAATCAGCAACAGATGAATTTACAGGTTTTACTCTTCCTCTTCTCTTGGATCAGTTTTTACAAACTGCAATAATGTTATCTTGTGGCCAAATTGGGAACTTTCTGATCACATCTGCTTAGCAAGTCTGTTTGAGAAAATACTTATTGTGAAAATGTGCTGACATAAAAATTGCTCATAAAACAGGGTTTGATTGAGAAGCTTCTCATGATGTACTTTACTCCATAGAGTTTATCATTTGACTAATGCCATGGAGCACAGTAATACTTGAGAAACTGTTAATTTAGCTAGTAAGCATATTCTTTGCCTGTCACAGAAACCTAAGTTTTGTTATGGTTTGCACAAGAGTTGACCATTGAACAGTACCCAAAACCATGTGGACCCACTTCATGTCCTTATACCATATTTTCCCAAGATCCATTTTAGTATAATCTTCCCATCTATACTTAGGACTTCTAGCTGGTCTCTTTCCTTCAGGTTTTCACATGAAAACCCTCTCTTTATTCTTATACTCCCTCAGTGTCCTCAATTTTATCTTTGTAATAGTATTTCGTGATGGGTACAAAGTATTTCTGTAAACTTCTCACACATACAGTTATTTGACTCATGTTACTTGCCCCATGTTATATCTGGATATTCTCAGCACCTGTTCTGAAGAGTCCTTAGTTTTTGGTTGTCTGAAGGTGTGAGAGACAAGTCCCATACTTGCACAAGCCAAGTGGCAAAATTATATTTCGTGTGTTTTCGTCTGTACCTAGTTGATTGCTGGTGGAATGGAAAAATACTTTGATAGCTGGAATTCCATGAATTTAATCTGTTGTTAATGTCTTTGTGAATTCATACATTCCATTGGCATGTGCAGAATGTGATGATTCCTTGCCGTTCTCAGGAACTTCTTCCATTCCTCTCTGCTATGTACTGTTTCCTGCTACCCTTCTCCATCAACTATTCTTCCATCCTCTCTCACCTCATCTTGCCACCTATTTCTTGGTATACTTCTCAATCTTGTTGTTCCAGAATTCATATTTATACCCTTTTGGGAATTCTGTTTTCTTCCATTCCCTGTACATGCCCAAACCAACGTAATATATTTAACCTTATTGTCTCTATTATAGTAGGTTTTTTAACACCTGTATAAATTTCTTTATTGGTTAATATCCTCCAGTTTTCTTTTTCATTTTCATGTACTGGGCCTAAAATTCTTCTATACACTTTCATTTCAAAAATGTTCAATTGCTTTCAATTTCTTCGTGAATGCGGTTTAAAATTTGTGTAGCTGAATTTTTTCCACATTTTTTTGGGAGGAGGATTTGTAGTTGTCTTCATATTGTGGTTTTGTTCTGCATTCTGGTGATGAAACATTTCCTTGAATTAGTTCTAAATTTTAACTGTAACAGTTCATGACCAACTCAATGGAGTAGAGCCATCCATGTGAAACTTTGCAAGAAATACCCTTCTGTTTATTGCACTCAGAGGTAAATGACAGTGGTCAGAGGAGCCTCCCGCAGGGCCCTGACATGTGCCAGATCTATGCAGTCAACACCCTCATATCCTTTTTCTTAAAAACCCATTTTAATATTAACATCCAGTCTGCCTCTAGGTCCCTTAAGTGATGATTTTTTCTTCCCTTTACATTTTCTGACTACAATTCTGCATTCCTTTCTCATCTCTCTTATGCCTGAATATTCATCCTCAATTAACCCTTCAACACCAGTGTCTGTGCATTGTGCTGAATCAATGCATTTTAAGGTACTTAATTAATTAAAAGTCCCCCCCCCCCGTTCCCGATGTAATGGTTTGAATTTAAACCTCAACATCACTGAAGTGTTAAGGATATACATTGAAACTGTAATGTGTCTCACTGTTTTTTGGCAGATGGACTTTGTCCTGGTGATTGTACCAGCCGTGAGGCAGCCCCAGCTCTACGATCTGTGTGGCTCAACATTAAACTTAATATTTGATCTGTCAGTACCCTATGCCAGTGCTGTTATTGAGCCCCTACTCAATGTGTCAGCTATTGGTAACCTCTGTCCACCTATCAGAGCACTGAAATCAAATATTTCACGAGGCTTTGACTGCAACGTAGGAGAGGTTCTGAACATGGATACAAATGACGTTCCACGCTGCTGTGAGTATTACATTTCATTTGTTGATATCTGATGAAGCATAAGGTTATTTCTAACAGTATATCTCCTTAAATATACTGCTGTTGTGTGAAAGAGTCACATTCTCATTGCGGTGCCTTGTGTGTTGCCATGGTTACAGCAGAGGCTGGGAGAGACCGTGTTGTTTGTTAGGTATGCACTGAGGTTAAAGAAAACAATTTTTGTAAGTGAGATATCATGTGCACACCCACAATTTTTTGTTGGGTAGGGCTGACCCTGTAGCTATATATAACTTGTGTTTGGTATTAAAAATTTTGTTACAAAAATGATGTCATGTGTATAACTGTAATGTAACACTGTTTGCAAGTGCATTATGTACATACAAATATTACTACATGTTCCATTACTCACTTACCTAGTTAATCCAAATCACAAGGATTATGCTTCTTGGTTTCTTTTTTTAATTTCATCAAAGACGTCCTAATTTTTTATTTTCATTTTTGAAAATTCTAATATATACTTCTAATTCATCAGCCAATTTCAGTGGCTGATTTTGGCTGAAGGGTAAGTTATGCAACATTTGAAATCATCGTGTCTAGCAAATTTATGTTTTTTTAATTTCGCTTTGGGGTGGGGGGGGGGCTGCGGCCTGGTTTTGCCCCTGTGAGACATTGTGTTCTCTGTGAGCTATGAACCGAGACTGGAGAAACAGTTGAGTATCAAGAAAATAATACAACATAGCACAACCAGATGGTAGCCCTGTGGTAGATGAAATTAATGTTTGGTGTGCTGTAAGAACCAAGAGACAGCCGATGAAAAATGCTGTAGGCTAGCCTGTAAACACTGTGGCGACCCATCATATGATGGCCATGTGGATTGTTTTAACATACAGATGGCCCACCTCATTTGTGGGTTTGTGCATCACAGTTTCGTTTACGCGCAGAAGAGTTCTTTTGACCGTCTCTGTGCGTTGTGGTGTGGTTGTTGCACCTATTCATAGTAATGTTTGGGAGGCAACATCTGCATGTGCATGCATCACTCAGGAGCTGCTGAGTTATTCTACATTGTGGAATGTAGTTTGATTGTAATTTTCATGGTTTTTAGAACTGCTGGAAAGAGTGTGTAGGGGGCTAGGTTGAACCCTTTAGAGAAGTGATAAATTTCTTGCACCTACTGGGAATTGAACCCCATTTTGCTCAAGCCATAGCCAAGTCACTGTACTGATTGAGCTAACTGGCTCCTAGTGATTCCAAAAGGAAACTATAATGACAGTGTTTAACAGAAGTCCAGAGAGATTTCGAACATTTAAGTGTGATGGTTCTAATGGTACTTCTTTGCCATTTGAGCAGATATCTGATGGTCAGAGCAATGTACAGTCCCTGTATCCATACCTTTGTTGCCATGCACATGTCATATGCTGTGCATAATGCACTGTGGCACTGGACATGCCATACAGATACTGACAGTGTTGTAGACTGCATTTGAAATGTGATGGCACATGCGCAAAAAACAAATTTCGTTTTTTGGGAAAATGGATGAGCCCATTTAAATTGGCAGGGGCATCAGTTCAATCGACTACTGGCAGCTGAGGTGCGTGCATCAGCGGTAGTAATGCTGGATACACCAGCTTCTGAGGTAGTGTGAAGAGTACTGGCTACCCATTCCATTAGCCAGTTTCTCCTTCACTTGCCCTTCCTGTGCGTCACTGTGTGCCATCACATTTCAACTGGACGCTACCACACCACCTTTGAGTTTCACAGTGTACCTTGGTACGTTGCACACGTACAGGTACACATGTTGAGTAAGCAGTGGTATGATGACTTGTTGGCCACTTTGTACACAAGTACAAACGCAGTCCCCTCTCAGAAACGCACTCATTTAACAGTATATGATGATAGTTCTGTATACATTGCAGTGCACTGTCCAGCTGGAACCTTCGCAGGAGAAAAGCAGCAGCAATGTACCCGCTGTCCTCGTGGCTTCTATCAAAATAGAGATCGCCAGGGGTCGTGTATTCGGTGTCCAATGGGTACCTACACTCGTGAGGAAGGTACATGTTCTTATACAGTCTTATATGCTCCAGTGACTCTGCTGTTTTTTACCAGACACCAACTTGAACATTCCTGCCTCTGGGAATGTGAGGCTATGTAGTCTGGTAGATATGCACCTTTGCTTCCAGATTCGTCCTGAACACTGCTACGTGCAGACTGTGGTGTTTGTGTTCACTGATGGCAGGATTTGAGTGAGGTCAAGGACTAAAGTACAGCTGGGTGGGTGATCTTTGGTCCAGGATTCTTTCTTATTATAAAACCAACTAGATGCACTAAGTTCTCAAATTTATTTTTGGATTAAAACTCTCCGTGTTTCGGACAGTTCCTCTGTCAATCATAAGGAGTTTTCTCACTGTACACACAAGAATGGTATATGTCATACAGGTTTGCTGACAGCTTGTGAGCAGGCTCGCAAGCTGTATGACATATACCATTGCTGTGCGTACAGTGTAAAAACTCCTAATGATGGGCAGAGGAACCATCCAAAACACATAGACTTTTAATCCAAAAATAAATTTGAGAAATTAGTGCATCTAGTTGGTTTTATTATAAGAATTTATCACGTTGCGTGGTCACCTGAAAATCGAATTGGTCCAGGATGTTTGGGACTTGAAGGTTTCAGGACATTGAGGTTTTTCCTTCATTTGTAGCACCATGCCTAAAATATACTAAAACACATAAAAATTACAGAAAAATAACTGTTTTGCCTTCAAAATGAAGATACATGAGAGTAGAAAGTGTCAGTTATCAGGCATTAACTGAGGCATTGTCATCAGGAACAATGGGTGAAGATGAGAGACCTGACCTTGGTGATGGAGTTGCTTGGCACCATGTTTAAGTTAATTTGTTCAAAAGCAGAGTTTTTGGAGTGTTCTGAATACTGAGATGCTGCATGAGCTATCCCATACTTGCAATATGACGTGATGTGTGTCAGGTTAAACATTGTACGTGTTCGATTCCAGTCTTGTCTCCAGTGTAGTGAATTGGTTTAATTTTCTGAATTATTTGAGGCCACTTATTATATTTATATGCTTTGTCCCCAAGAATTTTTTTGTGTTTTGTTTTAATCCTTATGTTGTAATGGGATTACTTTGTCTTAAACATTACTAATGCAGCAGGTTCCATCGTATGCATTAAATGACCAATGGTGTACTTCTGTGTAGAGATAAACATTATGACAACTGATGTTTCTACTAAAATAGTCTCATCAGAGTGGACTACAAAATGTAAAACGTTCATAAATTTTGAACATTTTATATTCTTCGTTTTATATTGTTTAGCTAACTCCAGGAATTGCCACTAATTAGATATTTTACAGTTATGGGTAAATTGTAGGATATGAAACATATTGCCGAAATCTATAGAACTTTAAATGTTGTATCGTACTTTATGAACGTTTAAATTTTTTACTTTCATATAGTAAAATGTTTCTCCATACAGGTCAATAACTTTGAATTTGAATTAAGCTACATGACAAGCAATCTCGAGTGGAAAAATGGTTTGTATGTAGTGAATGGATACAGTACCCTGTCTTTTTTTCTGATGGGAAAGTATTTACATTTCAAACATGTTTATTTTATTCTTTCATGTCTTTTTTTGTCTTCTAATATTGAAATATTATACCACAACAGATTCTGGAAAAGTATTTCATAAACTGGATTGTAAGTGCCCAAGTTTCATGAAAATCTTGTTTTTTCAGGTTCAAAGAGCATAGCAGATTGTGTTCCAGTGTGTGGCTATGGAACGTACTCTCCAACCGGCTTGGTGCCGTGTTTAGAATGTCCACGCAATAGCTACACAGGAGAACCGCCTACTGATGGCTTCAAGGACTGTCAGGCCTGTCCAGCTAATACTTACACATATCAGCCTGCAGCTGGTGGGAAGGAGCATTGCAGAGGTAATCTACTCTCATGGCTCTTGTCATGCCTCTGTTTTAAAATTCTGAGGGAACAAAGAATGCAGGATGGGATGCTCACATCATTGTTGCTGAGGACATGCATCTTCTGGGATTTGGTGCTGGATTGTTGGTTAAATAGTTCTGAAGTTTCAAAGGATAGTGTCTTCATGCTCATGGTCAGGCAATCCAAGGAGGAAGGCTAAATGATCTGTTTCAACATGAGTAACTACATATGCAGCAACACAGCGTTATATCCGAGAAGACTTGAGTCTTAAGTGTTGATGCTGTGAGAACCTACAATGTTGGTTACAGTGTTTGTGTCCAGGATTATAAAATTATTTGCCTTGCTGAGATGTAGCTTCTTGTATCATTTTACAACCACAACGTTCTTCCTGTTTTTGGTCCAGGCAGGGACTTGTTTGGTTTGTTGTTTGTCACGTAGTGATGGCACTGTTACTGCTGTGCATCATTCAGTTACTGGTTTCAAAAGTAATTATTGCCTTTATGTAATTAAGGAGCGCGCGTGCGTGCGTGTGCGCGTGTGTGCGTGCGTGCGCGCGCGCGTGTGTGTGCGCGTGCGTGTGGAGAGAGAGAGATATTTGAATGATGCAGATTTATGTCACAGAAGTCTTGCAGCACAGCAACACCACCACCACCAACAACAACAACAACAACACCAACAAAAACAACACCACCACCATCACCATCACCACCCCCACCACTACCAACAACAACAAAAACAACACCACCACCAACACCACCACCACTACCACCACCACCAGCAAAAACAACACCAACACCACCACCACCACCACCAACAACAACAAAAACAACACCAACACCACCAACAACAACAACAACATCATCATCATCATCACCACCACTACCACCACCACCACCAACAACAACAAGGAGTTGTAATTAGAAATTTTGGAAGTTGCTGATTTATTGTTTATTTTGATAGAGGCTGCTGTTTTCTTTCATTTGTTTAGGGTAAATCAAGATTCATTTAGCTCTTCAGGAACCATAGTTGAGTATAGATGTTGTGATGCCTTAGGTTCTTATGATCAGATGCATTTACTCCCACTACACTGTAATGTGAAAACACAGTTGCTGTCTCTACACATTAAGACCAGCAACTGCCCTCCTGTTCATTCCACACACCACACTGCACTCACTGGCCACCATCTGCATTTGTCTTGGCACCTAGGGATGATGTAACCCCAGTGTTGCCACGTTTATGCTAGTAGCAGCATATGATTCAAAGATCACCAATACCTTTCATTCATTCATTCCATTGGCACGTGCAGAATGCAATGATTCCTTGCCGTTCTCAGGAGCTTCTTCCATTCCTCTCCGTTATGTACCCTTTCCATCCACCCTTTTCCACCAACAAGTCTTCCATCCTCCCTCACTTCATCTTGCCATATATTTCCTGGTCTATCTCTCAGCTTTGTTTTTTTCAAATTCATATGTAATACTTTTTTGGGAATTCTGTTTTCTTCCTTTCTCTTAACACCAATACCACATTCACAAAATTTATAACAGTATTTCTATTAATGATTTCATTTTGTATAGAAAATCCATAATGTAAAGTGTGAATTTTTGTTCCAGCTAAATGTTCTGCAGGGCAGTATTCAGACATGGGTCTTTCCCCCTGTGCTCCATGTCCACGCAACTTCTTCCAGCCCCAGAATGGTCAGACAACCTGCTTCGAATGCCCAACTAATACGCGCACCAGTGGGCCAGGTGCAGTTGGCCGGGAAGAGTGTGAGCCCGTTCAGTGCACGGACAATGCCTGTCAGCATGGAGGACTCTGTGTGCCCATGGGTATTTAACATTATTAAACACTCAGTTGGATAATTTCACATTTGATTAAAAATTTAATTGCAGTATTTTCCATGCCATTAGGTGCACCAGGATTGTATAATACCAATTTATGCAAGATGCATTTTATACATGTTTGGAGCTCAAATTCACCAGTACTTGCTCAACAAAATGGTAGTGCTGTGTGAAGCTGTTACTGGTCATAGACTCCCCTAAAACCTGCAACGCTACTGTCACACTCATCACTGTTGTTACTGTTGTTGTTATTGTCTGAAATTTAACTTTCTTAACACTATTTATCTTTGGTACCATCCAATATTCCATTACATAATTTTATACATGGTTGAAAATTAAATTGTCTTGAAGTATTAAATGAAAATGTAATTATTTTCAGGTTTTGGATTTGAAAGTGCAATTAGCTACAGTCTTAGTGACAATGAGCCTTTTTTTTTTAACTCTGTTGAGGGCTTGGATATTTGTGTGCCATTTTGTCATTGCTTATCATCGTGTTCCTTGGATATTTGTATGCCATTTTGCCATTGCTGATCATCATGTTCCTTGGATATTTGTGTGCCATTTTGTCATTGCTGATCATGTTCCTTGGATATTTGTGTGCCATTTTGTCATTGCTGATCTTCATGTTCCTTGGATATTTGTGTGCCATTTTGTCATTGCTGATCATCATGTTCCTTGGATATTTGTGTGCCATTTTGTCATTGCTGATCATCATGTTCCTTGGGTATTTGTATGCCATTTTGTCATTGCTGATCATCATGTTCCTTGGATATTTGTGTGCCATTTTATCATTGCTGATCATCATGTTCCTTGGATATTTATATGCCATTTTGTCATTGCTGATCATCATGTTCCTTGGATATTTGTGTGCCATTTTATCATTGCTGATCATCATGTTCCTTGGATATTTATATGCTATTTTGTCATTGCTGATCATCATGTTCCTTGGATATTTGTGTGCCATTTTATCATTGCTGATCATCATGTTCCTTGGATATTTGTGTGCCATTTTTGCCATTGTAGTCAGCATGTTGCTGGGATATTCGTGTGCCATTTATATAAGTGCCGGTCATCATGTTCCTTACATAATGAGAAGTTTCAAAATTTATACTCTTTACTGGATATTATTAAAGCAAGCAGACATGAAGGATATGATGGACATGGAATGTAGCATGCATGGGTGCTGTGAGAAATGCATACAAAATTGTAGTCATAATCCTGAAGCAGTCTTGTGAAGACCTGCACATTACATATTTTCTGAACAGTAAGTCACACATAAAATTTGTAAAGACAAAAATGTTTCTTTTCACCAACATGTTTCTCACCTGCTAGTGTCAGATTTTGAGTGCTCACAAACGTGTGTGGGAGAATTCTGTCTTCGAAATGGGTGGAGAAGTAATTGGAAGATGACAAAAAATCTTTATTTCTTTTTGATTTTCTGTAAAGGATAAAATCATCATTGAATGGTAGCAACATCATTTTCAAATTAAAATAGATATTCTAGCACTGAATTTTATAAACTAAGTGTATGTTGGCTGGTCAGTTAATGGGCACTGTGTGTGTGAGTAGTTGGAACAGCGTGGAGCACTGTGCTGCCTCACATCGCAAGAAATGGTTTGAGTGAGGAGTGATGTGATTTCTGATATAAAATGCTTTCGCTACATTATGACCTGACGTAATGAATACAGCCCTACGATCATGATAATCGGTTATTACACTGTTACAGGTCACGGTATCCAGTGCTTCTGCCCTGCCGGTTTCTCTGGACGTCGCTGTGAAATTGACATTGATGAGTGCTCATCTCAGCCTTGTTACAATGGCGCAAGTTGCGTGGACTTGCCACAGGGATACCGTTGCCATTGTGCCCCTGGTGAGCTGTAGCAAATTGATAGGTTTTGTTCCAGGTTACTACAGCGTATGCTTTGGTAGCTGGATGCTGGAAAATCACTTTGCAGTGTTTGTGATAACAGTTCAGTAAAAATGATAAATATATGTGAATATTAGAAATACAATCACTTGTTAAATTTATTTTGCTCCTATAAATCTCTTCAGGAGTCGACTTTTATGTAAAGCAACTAAAATTATATTATATAAGACACTAATAAGACCGGTAATGTCACATGGAGTGGAAGCATGGATGTTGACGAAGAAAGAAGAACAAGCTCTGCCAATTTTTGAAAGGAAAATATTTATAAGAATATATGGCCCTAAATATTTAAATGGGGAATGATGAACAGATGAACCGAAAACTAGAAGAGATGAGCAAAGGAGAAAATATAGTAAAATGGTTTAAAGGGCAAAGGATAAGTTGGTTAGGTCACCTGGAGAGAATGGTGGAGGATAGGATTACGATACACAAAAAGATCTTCACTCAAGAACTGGAAGGGACGAGAAGAAGGGGAAGACCTAGGAAAAGATGGAAAGAGGAAGTAGAAAGAGATCTTCAAGTTCTGGGAGTGAGAAGATGGAGAGAGTTGGTGGCAGAAAGGAAAAAATGGAAGGACATTTTCGACAGGCCAAAGCCCACAGTGGCCTGTAGTGCCAATGGAAGTAGAAGAGGAAAAAAGAAGAAGAAGAAGAAGAGGAGGAAGAAGAAGAAGAAGAGGAGGAGGAGGATCAAGAAGGAGAAGAAGAAGAAGAAGAAGAAGGGGAGGAAGAAGAAGAAGAAGAAGAAGAAGAATAGGAGGAGGAGGAGGAAGAAGAGGAGGAGGAGAAAGAAGAAGAAGAAGAGGGATAATAATAATAATAATAATAATAATCTGTGGTGGAGGGTAAGAAACCGAGAACGGTGAACTCTGAGAAGTGGCGACCCTCAGATTCAAGCAGCCTTACTGCGGCAGGTGGGGCTATACTGCAGTGGACAGAAGACATCCCTAGCTACTCATGGGACAGCGATGATGATTAGAAAACAAAATT
>Ga0123354_10015560_pt1 | contig 11888 bp, 11 predicted proteins | sample TergutLab28metaG_2_FD_97872 | JGI IMG/M metagenome (GOLD analysis project Ga0123354, IMG submission 97872) | Labiotermes labralis P4 segment gut microbial communities from Petit-Saut dam, French Guiana - Lab288 P4 | ecosystem: Host-associated > Arthropoda: Insects > Digestive system > Gut ... | reverse complement strand
GGTATAGGTCTCGGGAAAGAGGTATCCCTCCAGACTGTCGGCTTCTATCCCCAGTTGGCGGATGAAGGCTCCATCCTTGACCAGGCCGAGGAACCGGTCCTGTTTGACCCAGCCGTCCTGTTCAAAGACAGCGGCAATCTGCGCTGCGGTCAAACCCTCGGGAATGGTGACATGGTGCCGGAGGGTCCGACCCGAGGCCAGCAATTCCAGAACCTGGGGCGGAGTCATGCCCAAGGGGATGCTGTACTCTCCGGCCTTAAGCTTGGTTTTCAGGCCGGAGAAATGGACCATGGCAAGATAGCGGATATCGTTACTCAGGATGCCATGCGCCGCCAGCAGGGCGCCGATGCCTCGCACTCCGGCGCCCTTGGGGATATCGATCACGACCTCGCCCTGTCCCGACGCGGGCGTGACCAGGTATGACCGGTACCACTGCCCGACCCCCACGAGGGAAACGAGAATGGCCAGGAACAGGGCAATCAGCAGGTAGCGCATAACAAAACGGGCATGGAAACAGAAAGGCCGGGCAATCCGGCAACAGGAATGCGCCGCTTAGACCGCATCCCTCCTCTGCCGTCATCCGGCGGCTTCGCGATCACTCCTCCTCGCCGCCGGCCTGTTTGGCAGGGTTTTTTTGTTTAGGAACCTTCCCCAGGGTCAACTTGATGACCTCATCCATATGCTTAACCGGGAAGAAGGCTATTTTCTTGCGCAACTCTTCCGGAATCTCAACCAAGTCCTTTTGGTTTTCCTCGGGGATGATCACCTTGGCGATACCGGCACGCAGTGCCGCCAGGGCCTTGTCCTTGAGCCCGCCGATGGGCAGGACTCTGCCGCGAAGCGTTACCTCGCCGGTCATGGCGACCCCACGCTTGACCGCTTTGCCGCTGATGGCGGAAAACAGGGCGGTGGTCATGGTGATGCCCGCAGAAGGCCCATCCTTGGGAATGGCCCCGGCCGGGACATGGATATGGATATCGACCGCATCGAAATATTCGGGCGTAACCCCCAGCATCTTGTTGCGGCTGCGGCAATAGCTGAGCGCGGCCTGGGCAGACTCCTTCATCACTTCGCCCAGTTGACCGGTCAACAGCAGTTTGCCCTTGCCGGGCAGCACCGAGGTCTCGATATGCAGCAGCTCGCCCCCGACCTCGGTCCAGGCCAGACCGATCACCAGGCCGGGCTGGCCGCTGGTGTCGAGGTCCTTTTCCGGCAAATATTTCGGAGGTCCCAGATATTTCTCGATGGTCTTGCCGGAAACCGCATAAGGTCCCCTGCCGCCTTCGGCCACCTTGCGGGCGATCTTGCGGCAAACCTTGCCCAAGGCCCGCTCCAGGTTGCGCACGCCGGCCTCGTGGGTATAGGTGCTGATGATGATTTTCAAGGTGGCGTCGTCGATATTGATCTGCCCGGTCTTGATGCCGCTTTCCTTGATCTGCCGCGGCAGCAGAAATTTGTTGGCGATCGCCATCTTCTCCTCCAGGGTGTAGCCGGAGAGCTGGATCACCTCCATACGGTCGAGCAGGGGGCCGGGGATGGTGTCGGTGCGGTTAGCCGTGGTGATGAACATGACCTTGGAAAGATCAAAGGGCAGGTTCATGTAATGATCGGAAAAGGTGTTGTTCTGTTCCGGGTCGAGCACTTCCAACAGGGCCGAGGAGGGGTCGCCCCGATAATCGTCGCCGATCTTGTCGATCTCGTCCATCATGAACACCGGGTTGTTGGAGCCCACGTTTTTGAGCCCTTGGAGAATCCGACCCGGCATGGCGCCGATGTAGGTGCGGCGGTGCCCCCGGATTTCGGCCTCGTCCCGCATGCCGCCCAGGGACAGGCGATAAAACTTGCGCCCCATGGCCTTGGCGATGGCCTGGCCGAGCGAGGTCTTCCCCACGCCGGGAGGGCCGGAAAAACAGATGATCGGCCCCTTGGTGTCGGCATTGAGCTTGCGCACCGAAAGATATTCGAGGATGCGCTCCTTGATCTTATCCAGGCCGTAATGGTCTTCGTCCAGCACCTCCGCCGCCACCTTGAGGTCAAGCACGTCGGTGGAGGATTGCCGCCACGGCAGGTCGAGGAACCAGTCGAGATAGGTGCGGACGATGGTCGCCTCCGAGGCGTCGGGGTGCATCATCTCCAGCCGCCGAAGCTGCTTGCGCGCCTCCTTCTTGGCGTACTTCGGCATCTTCTTCTTCCGCAACTGCTTGCGCAGCTCCTCAATTTCCTGTGAATAGCCGTCCTCGTCCCCCAGCTCCCGCTTCAAGGCCTGGATCTGTTCCCGGAGGAAATACTCCCGCTGGCTGCGCGACATTTCCTCCTTGGCATCCGACTGGATCTTGGCCTGGACTGTGGACACCTCCAGCTCCTTGTGGAGCAGATCGGCCACCAGGCGCAGCCGTTCGGTCGGATCGATAGTCTCAAGTATTTTCTGCGATTCCGACATCTTCAACCGCAGATTGGAGCCAACCAAGTCGGCCAGGCGTCCCGGTTCCTCGATATTGTTGATGATCATCATCAGGTCCGAGGAAAGGAGGCCGCGCAGCGACATGATCTTCTCGGTGTGTTCGCGCACGGTCCGCATCAGGGCCTCGGTCTCGACCGTGACCTCCGAGGTCTCCTGCTCTTCGATCAGGTCGATCGCCACCCGGTAAAAGGGTTTCTTTTGCAGAAAAGACCGGATCCTGGCCTTGGAAAGGGCCTGCACAAGAACCTTGAGCCGGCCGTCGGGCAACTTGAGGGTCCGCATGATCATCGACACCATGCCCACCTGGTAGAGATCCTTTTCCTCGGGATCGTCCTTGGTCGAATCCTTCTGGGTCACCAGCATCAACAGCTTATTGTTGCTCAAACCGTCATTCACCGCCTCGATTGATCCGGGCCGGCCGACAAACAGCGGGATGATCATGTAGTTGAAGACCACGACATCCCGGACAGCCATCATGGGCAGGGATTCGGGGATTTCCAGATCTTGGCTCTGCTCGCCGAAATCCCCCATGCTGGTCGATAATGAATCGTCAAATTCCACGTTTCCCCTCCTTAGAGCCGCCTGACGCGGCGATGCGCAACGACGCGCCCTGCCCGCTGAATTGTCCCACGACAGTAAACACAACCCCACCCGAAGTCAAGACGACGGCTCGCCCAGGGACCGGGGAGAAGATTTCCCTTGAATAATTGCTGGGCCGCCAATATAGAAAGGGCTGTCGCCCGCCCTTCCGTCCACCCGCTTTTCTGGAGCCGATCATGCTGACCATCGGGTCATTTTTCGATCTTGCCGACTTTCCCGACCAGGAACTCTTCGCCGACTGTCCCGATGTCTGGGCGCCGCTGAAAAAGCTGAAAGCCTATATCGCCAGCCAGACCGAACCCACCTTCCAGCACCTCTGCATCACCGACGGGGCGCCGCTGGACAGCCCCTACATCTGGTTCAACGGCCGGCTGCGCAATGCCCGCGAATGCGTCATCACCTACGGCGACGCCACCAAAGGCGGCCTTTCGGTTTGGGAGAACAGCCAGTTCCTCCAGGGCGCTTCGGTGATCATGGCCGGGGCGGTCATCGTGGGCAAGAACATCAAGATCGGCAAGGGCGTGCTGATTGAATCCGGCGCCATGATCAAATCTCCGGCCATCATCGGCGACCAGACGGAAATCCGCCAGGGGGCCTACCTGCGCGGCAACTGCCTGATCGGCAAGCGCTGCGTGGTGGGCCATACCACCGAGGTCAAGCACAGCATCTTCCTCAACGATGCCAAGGCCGGCCATTTCGCCTACCTGGGCGATTCGATCCTCGGCAACCGCGTCAACCTCGGCGCCGGAACCAAGTGCGCGAACTTGCGCTTCTCCTCCGGCAACATCCGACTAAAGAACGGCGACGTCATCCTCGATACCGGCCTGAAGAAGCTGGGGGCCATCATCGGCGACGATTCGCAGACCGGATGCAACGCCGTCACCAGTCCCGGCACCCTCATGGGGCCGGACAGCCTGCTCATGCCCAACACTACCGCACCCGCCGGAGCACATCCTCCAAAAAGCGTGCTGCGCTAGAGTCCGACTGCAAGGCGCGGTCCTCAAGGGGCTTGCCCTGGCCGGCGTATTCGTAGAGGGCGAAAAAGAAGGCGAACAGGATGCCGACGGTGAAAAAAATCCGGAACAACCGGTCCCAGGGCAGCCATCCCTTGTCGGTAAGCCGCCGGAACATGACGGCGACGATATAGGTGAACCCCAAGGCATAGGGAGCGGTGAGGAGCACCTGGTAGATTGTGCCACTCGCCACCGCGCCAACATCGGAGCCCAGGCGCAGATGAAAAAGCAGATAGGCCAGGGCCGTCAGAAAAAATGTGATCTTTTCCCGTAGTGTGCTCATATCATGAAGAACAGCATTGCCTGCGTGTTTCCGGAAACCCTGCCCGACGAGCGCTTCCTGCTGCCCCTTGTACAGGTTTTCGGACAGGTTGTCCACATGCAAGCCATTGAAAACGCGCCGCCGGAACAAAGAACCGCCACCGCGTTCATCCAACACTGCCGACAGCAAGGGCGCCTTGGCGCGTTCACGCCCGTGCCCCTCGGGGACCGGCGGGAGCGGTTTTGCGCCCTGGCGCGGGATATTCGCCGCCGGGGCGACACCTACATCAGCCAGTTGAGCATGACCACTTTGGCTGGTCTTGGCCGCCGGGACTATCCCGAGCCACACCACGCGATCCTGACCAGTCTGCTGCGCGGGGCCGACATCCAAGAGCAGGAGAAGACCGAGCTGATGCTGTGGCAGTCGCGGCTGATGCTTGAGTTGGGAGAAGCGTACGACATCGGGCAGACTGAACTGAGCGACGCCCTGCGGACCATCGCCCGCAGGCAGGACACCCTGTTCGCCGAGTTGTGCGAAGAAGAGGAGAATCCCTTTGCCCTGCCCGCTGCCGGACAGGATGACGGTCCGGAAGCGGACGCCATCCTCCGCCATCGGCTCAAGGCCTGGACCCGGCTTTGTTTTCACGGCGACAGGACCGCCCCAGGGCTTCTGGTCTCCAGTCACCGGACAGCGATCGACCTGTTGCAGGAAGTCTACGAAAAAAGATGGCGACAGAGCGCCCGCCTGCTGGCCAAAATAGCCATCCCCGTACCGGACGAAGATCAGGAAACCGGGTGGGTCAACGAGCCGGACGGACGGCACAGTCCCGACCTTGACCGGCTGCTGGCCGAGATCGCCGCCGCAGGCTCCTGCCTCAGGTTTTCAGATGAGCACGAGCAGTTGTTGCGCGCGGGGCTTGCGCAATGGTCGCGGGCTGCGGACTGCCCGCCGCCGGTAGGGTCGGCCAAGCTCGAGTTGTATTCTTTTCCCCGGGCGTCTTCGACCCGGTTATTTTCGGAAAGTTTCGCGGATGCCGCTTCCAGTCGGCCGGACGGCGGCGAAGAGGGCGCGGGTTGCGTCGTCGGTCTGCTCAAAATGGCCTGAGCCGGCTGGCACGATCGCTCAGGAAACGCTCTGGCTCTCCAGCGACTGCACGTATTCGAGCCATGCCCGGGAGGGCTCCTTAATTTCCACGCCCATTCGCTTGCTCACGCCGCTGACCTCCTCCCATTTGGGCCGGACCCGGAATTTAAAACAGCGGCGCCCGCTGGTGGCCACCACGGCATAGACGTCGATGTTTTTGCCAAACCGCCTGGTCATGTCGGCCAGGCACAATCCGGTCAGCGAAACATCCTGGACTGTTCCCGAACAACATCTCATTCCATCGGACACGTCAAAGGACATGCCCCTGACCACCATACGCGAATATCTGCGTTTTTCCCCCATCGCACCTCCAAAAACCGTCACTGCCCCCGGACCTTCGCCAGCCCCCTGTCCCGTCCGGGACAGGCTTTGCTCGTTCGTCCTTCGGCAGTAGGATCATTTCGTGTTGTCTTCACATTCCTCGCGGTAAGGATTGATCGTTACCACCGGACAGCAGGAGGATTTCACCACCTTCTCGGCGACACTGCCGAACATGATCCGCTCGACGCCCTTGTAGCCATGCGTTCCCATCACGATCAGCTGCACCTTCTTCCTGACCGCATACTTGAGGATTTCCTCGGCAATGTCGCCGGACAGAACCTTGCCGGTCACCTGTGGCACTCCGGCTGCGGCAAACATCGCCTTATTTTCTTCGACATAGGTTTCCATCTGCTGCTGCGCCGAAGCGAACAACTCCTCTTCCAGGTTGGGGAGGTTGATGGGCGGAACGAAAAAACCGCTGTAATCCTCGAAGGTCTGGGCCACAAACACCAGATAGAGTTCCGCCTTGAACGTTCCGGCCATATAGGTCGCAGCCTGGATGATTTTGCCGGCATTGTCCGAAAAATCCACTGGAGTCAGGATACGTTTGATCGCCTGCATACAAGGCCTCCTTTATCTGAATCTGAAAGAAGAGGGTAAAAGTTCGACTTGATGCCGTCAGATTATCCCGTTCGAGCATTTTTCACCACGAATAACTGCATCATCCCGCCAGCGGCTCGAAGGAATTGGACAAAGCTGTTGACCGTGCCCCTCATCGCGCCTATACTGCCAGCCGCTCACCCGCATTCGTCGTAATCCCGCTGCCGTTTGCTGCGACCGGAATCTGTTCTTGTTGCGCCTGCCGGCAGCATCACCCCGGTTTTCTTGTCCTCCGGCCCTTGCCGGACACCGCCATGGAATGCATCCCGAAATGGATTGCCTGGGAAATCACCCGCCGGTGCAATCTCAACTGTGTCCACTGCCGCTCCTCCTCCCAGCTTGAGATCGAGGGGCATCCCGACTTTTCCTTGACCGAAGCCCAACGGATACTGGACGATATCCACAGCTACGCCAACCCGGTCATGGTGCTGTCCGGGGGCGAACCACTGCTGCGGCCGGATGTGTTTGACATCGCCTCCTACGGAACCGGCCTGGGACTGCGCATGTGCCTAGCCACCAACGGCGCCCTGGTCACCGAATCCGTCTGCCGCGCCATCAAGGAAGCGGGCATCAAGATGGTTTCCCTGAGCCTCGACGGGCCCACGGCCGAGGTGCACGACAACTTCCGCAACCAGCCGGGAGCCTTTGCCGGCGTGATGCAGGCCATCCGCCTCTTCAACGAGCACCGGATCGAGTTTCTCGTCAACTCGTCCTTTACCAGGCGCAACAAGGCAGAGGCTCCGAAGATCTATCAACTGGCGAAAAACCTGGGCGCCACGGCCTGGTACCTGTTCATGATCGTGCCCACGGGACGGGGTGAGGACATCATGGACGAGCTAATCCCGGCTTCGGAGTACGAGGACATCCTCAACTGGCACTACGACATGGAAAAAGGAGAACACGACCTCCTGGTGCGCCCCACCTGCGCCCCCCAGTATTACCGCATCGTTCTCCAGCGCTCCAAGGCCGAAGGCGAGCGGTTTACGCGGCGCTCCCTCAAGTTTTCCACCGGCGGTTCCAAGGGATGCCTGGCCGGCCAACTGATCTGCCTGATCGATGTCGACGGCAATGTCCTGCCGTGCAGCTACTTCCCCTTGCCTGCGGGCAACCTGCGGACCCAGCCGTTCCGGGAAATATGGGAACATTCGAGCCTTCTTCTCGACATGCGCGACTTTGCAGGATACAAGGACCATTGCGGTCGCTGCGAATATATCCAGGTCTGCGGCGGTTGCCGGGCCAGGGCCTATGCCGTGACCGGCGACTACCTGGCCGGAGAGCCGTTTTGCGCCTACCGGCCCGGACAATAAAAGGACGAAAAGGACGATAAAAAGACGAGCCGAACCGAACAGGACGGTCCCGATCTGTTAACCTCCAACCAACACAGCCCTCAATGGACGAGACCTTTCTTCACGCCTGCCGAGGCGAACACACCGCCTACACTCCTGTCTGGTTCATGCGTCAAGCCGGCAGATATCTCCCCGAATATCAGCAAGTCCGCGGCCGGGTGAGCTTTCTTGAACTATGCAAGACCCCGGAACTTGCCGCCGAAGTCACTCTCCAGCCCATCGATATTTTCGGCTTCGACGCCGCCATCCTCTTTTCCGACATCCTGATCCCGATGGAGGCCATGGGTCTTGAGCTCGAATTCCACGAAGGCAAGGGCCCCATCTTTGCCCGGCCGGTCCGCAGCCAGCAGGCGGTCGACGACCTGGTGGTGCCGGTGCCGGAGGAATCGCTGCCCTTCGTGCTGGAGACGATCGGCCTGCTGCGCAACCGTCTGGAAGTGCCGCTTATAGGCTTTGCCGGCGCGCCTTTCACCCTGGCCACCTATCTGATCGAGGGCGGGAGTTCCAAGGTGTTTCTGCACACCAAGAAGATGATGTACCAGGAACCCCAGCTGTACCACAACCTGCTGGCCAAGATCACCGCCTGCACCAGCGCCTATCTCCAGGCCCAGGTCCGGGCCGGCGCCCAAGCCCTGCAACTGTTCGACTCCTGGGTCGGGATACTCGCCCCCTGCGATTACGAGGAATTCGCCCTGCCCTATGTCCGCTCTATCATTTCCGATCTTCGGGCCGTGACCGACGTGCCGATCATCTATTTCGCCAACAACGGCGCCACCTTAACCAAACTGACCGCCACTGCGGGCGCGGACGTCCTTGGCTTCGACTGGCGGCTGCCGATCGGCGAAGCCGTGGCCCGTGCCGGCCAACATGCCGTGCAGGGCAACATCGATCCCATGGCTCTTTTCCTGCCCCAGAAGCGTCTGGAAGAGCGGATCAGGACCATGTTGCTCGAGGCCCGCGATGCCCGCGGCTACATTTTCAACCTCGGCCACGGCATCCTGCCGGAAACGCTCCCAGCGCAGGTGCGAATCGCGGTTGACGCCGTCCACCGGTTCAGCGGCAAACCGTAAGCGCCCCACCGGGAACTGCCCCATGGATCAATCCGGCTCCGTCATCCCCTCGCTCGCCCAATGCATCGATTTGATGGATCAATATGGGATGCTGCCCAACATCCGCCATCACTCGCTGGTGGTCGCCCGCCTGGCGGAACAGTTGCAGGGCGGGATCTGCGCCGTGGCCCCGGACCGCCATCAGGCCGACCGCCACCTGGTCATCAGCGGCGCCCTGCTCCACGACATCGCCAAGACCCCCTGCCTTAACAGCGCCTGCGACCATGCCAAGGTCGGCGCCGACATCTGCCGGCGCCACAACTATCCGGAGATTGCCGCCATTGTCGAGCAGCATGTGCGCCTGTGGGATTTCAATCCCGCCCGTTACGAGCAAGGCCGCTTCAACGCCCTGGAACTCGTCTATTACGCCGACAAGCGAGTGCTGCATAACATGGTGGTCCATCTCGACCAGCGGCTTTCGTACATCCTCAAACATTATGGCAAGGACAATCCCAAACGCCAGACGCTGATCCGGGAGAACTTCGACAAATGCCTTACTCTGGAGCACCACCTGTTCCGCTGGCTGCCCTTCGGTCCCGCTGACCTGGGCCGCTTCTGAGCAGCCGCCTTTCCTTCGCCGATACCCACATCCATGCCTTCTGACCGGGTGGAGCACCACCCCGCCCGGCCACTGTCAAGCTCCTTGCCTGCCCCTCCAAGACGGACGACCTTTACTCCTCCCTTCGTTTTTCAGGGATAACGCCTTGGCGCCGCAGGCCATGAACAGGGGCCGAATCCACGATGATCCTGGCCGGCGGCGACAGAACCAGCCGGTTGGCGCCGGCCACAGAAGCCTCGGAGAGAAATCGACTCCGCCTTCTATTGAGCGGCCGGCGGCGCCGGCTGGGCGGCGGGCGGTGCGGCGGGTGCGGCCGGAGTTGCAGGCCCATCTGGGGCGGTTGCCTCGTGGATCATCGATTTCCCCTTCTCCCACATGGTTTTCGATTCCTCCTTGGTCGCCTGCCAGGCTTCCTTGGATTTGCCCCCCACGGTGTCGTACACCTCACGGGAACCACTCTTGGTCTTTTCCCATGCGGACGAGGACTCGCTTTTCACCGTCTCCCAAGCCGCTCCCGTGGTTTCCCTGGTGGCTTCCGCTACCGACCCGGCCGCCTCCTTGACATTCTTGCCCGCCTCGCTCCATTTGCTCCCCTGCTGATTCGCCTCGGTAGCCTGCTGGTCCCTGGGAACGGCCTGTTCATCGGCCCGACTTGCAGCCGAAAGGCTGCTCACCATGGCCACGGCACAACCACCCACCAACATCCTCTTGATCGCCTGCATCATGTACATTTATTCCTCCTCAACCTTTACGGCAAAATAGGTTTCGTTCCTCCGGGCGTACTATACATTTTCCCGCAATATTTTAGCGAAGAATTTCTTGCGGACCTGTCTCTGACGGCAATCTGCCGCCCACACGGCAGCAGATAGAGCACCGGACATCGGGCAGTACAGACGAGCGCAACGCCAACGCCGTTAGCGTTGCCGCGCCGCGTGTACGGATAAGTGAATATGGCCAGAAGTCATAGCGGAGATGCAAGGCGCCGGTCACCCCCTTCAGGTAAGGCTCGCCCATTTTATAGCCCCAGACCGTAGCGGATGTATCGCCCGCAAACTCATGGTCGTAGGCCACGCCCCATGGTCGTAGGCCACGCCAACATAGGGGCTGAACTGCTCCAACACCGCATAGTTGAAACGAGTCCCCATGCTCAGGCGGTGGGAGTTCAAGCTGTCAAAATCCACAGGCTCGCCGGCGGACAGCCGCACGGCATCGCCTTCCTGGCGTGTCCAGAAGTATTTGCCGTACAGATCGAGCCCGGCCTTGTCCGTCATGCGCCAAAGATAGCCGACGCCAAGATGGATGCCGTAATAGGCCGAGGAGGCATCATAGGTCGCCTCGCGGCCCCACGAATCGTACAGGCCGCTGTGTCTGTAATCGTTCTCCACGCCGCCCGCGCGGACGCTGGCTTCGGTATAAAAATGACCGGAGCCGGTCTTGGTAAAGTCCATGTGACCGATGAGGCCACCGCCCAGGTGGTAGAGGTCGCCATCGCCATGGACTGCGGCATAGGTGTCATAGGAGCCGTTGCCGTACTCGAAGAAGGCTCCAAACGCCAGATTGCCGAGCTCTAATTCCACACGCCGGGATACGCCGACCATCAGGGAAATACTGGACAGATCCGCATGGCAACCGGTGTCGTACCGGGACCAGCCGCCGGACATGGAGACAAAAGCCCCAAGCCTGGCACTGTCGCGTTCCGCCTGGATGGCCGTTCTTATGGCCGCGTTCGTACCCCATCCGGCGATGAGGTCGCCACTCTGGTTCAACAGGGACATGCCGGGGAGAAAGCCTTTTCCCAGAGATTCAGCGTTCGGATCGACAGTTGGCCCGCTATCGATTGGCAGGAGCGCCCACAGTTGATTTGCCTCCTCCTCCGTAGTGATGAAGTCATAGGTCAGGAGCGCCCCCTACCGCACCCGCATTCTCTCACTGCTGTTCCTGTCGTTGACGGGGCTGCCATCCAGTCCTCCATCCTCCCCAACCACCGCGTCGATGAGAACGAAATAATCCCCGCCCCGCAGTGACGAGTGGGCGCCGTCGACGCTCACGCTGACCGCAGTGCCGCCGACGTACGCGGTACCGGCAACATTGACCATGGCGCCTCCAACCGCCAAGGTGCCGGGTATAAAGAAGTGCTGGTTCTGAAAGTCGCTCAGGCCGGCCACGGTTAAGCAGGCGGAGTGCAGATTGAATGTGTTGCCGGTGGAGGTGGCGGCGCCAGAAGCGCTCTCGGCATACCCGCCATAGACATTCCCGCTCACCGTGCCGCCGCTGATGGCCACCCTGTTATGATCGGGTGGCGGAATCGAAGCCGTCGGCGCGCCCTCCGAAAACATACGATCCCACCTCGCGGCTTTCTCTCCATACTTCTAATTCCAGATTCGAATCGTACACGACTTCGAATCCGACGTCGCTGGCGCTGCCGCTGATGCTGATGCCGGTGGCCGCGGCAGAGCCAGAGCCAGAGCCAGAGC
>Ga0123354_10015557_pt1 | contig 11889 bp, 12 predicted proteins | sample TergutLab28metaG_2_FD_97872 | JGI IMG/M metagenome (GOLD analysis project Ga0123354, IMG submission 97872) | Labiotermes labralis P4 segment gut microbial communities from Petit-Saut dam, French Guiana - Lab288 P4 | ecosystem: Host-associated > Arthropoda: Insects > Digestive system > Gut ... | reverse complement strand
CGTCCTCGGCAGCTCCGGCCACGTCCTGTGGCGCCTCGGCGTCTGCATGGCAGTCTGCAACGTCATCGGCGCCGCCATCGGCTCCCGAATGGCCCTCAAACACGGCAACCGCTTCATCCGTACCGTCTTCCTCGTCGTCGTCGCCCTGATCGAAGTCAAACTCGTGTACGACACCATTCGGCTGTACGTGTGAGCATGAGACCGTTGCGGGTCACAGGGAGTGGACGCCCCAGATGAGGTGGACGTAGTCGCGCATGGAGCGGTCGGAGGTGAAGTAACCGCAGCGGGCTATGTTGAGGATGGCGGAGTGGGTCCAGGCCTCCTGGTCGGCGTACTTGCGATCGACTTCAGCTTGGGCGGCCATGTAGGAGTCGAAATCGGCCAGGGCCATGAAGCGGTCTTCGTAGAGCAGGTTGGAGACGATCGGCTCGAAGGAGGCGGGGTTGCCGCCGGAGAAGACGCCGGATGCGATCAGGTCGATGGCTGCCTTGAGGTCGGGGTCGGACTCGTAGAAGGCGGAGGGCTGGTAGCCGGTGACGAGCAACTCCTCGGCTTCGGGCTCGGTCATTCCGAACAGGAAAAAGTTTTCGTCGCCGACCAACTGGCGGATTTCCACGTTGGCTCCGTCGTCGGTTCCGATGGTCAGGGCGCCGTTTAAGGCAAATTTCATGTTGCCTGTTCCGGATGCTTCTTTGCCTGCCAGGGAGATCTGTTCGGACAGGTCGGCGGCCGGGATCAGGCGCTCGGCCAGAGTGACGTTATAGTTCGGCGGGAAGACCACGCGCATGATGTCGTTGACCCGCTTGTCGGCGTTGACTGTCGCGCCGACCGCGTTGATCAGGCGGATGATCTCCTTGGCCATGTGGTAGCCGGGGGCGGCCTTGGCGCCGAAAACGAAGACCCGGGCAGCCAGGACATCCTTGGACAGCCGTTCGTTGATGATCTTCTCGTACATGGACACGATGTGGAGCAGTTTCAGGGACTGGCGTTTGTACTCATGCAAGCGCTTGACCATGCAGTCGAGCATATGTCCTTGTGGAAGGATGATTCCGTCACGGCGGAGCAACGTGTCGGCCAGCAACTTCTTGTTGTCGTCCTTGATCTGGCGGAAGGCGGCGCGGAATTCCTCATCTTCGGCAAAGGGCTCCAACTCGCGCAACCGCTCCAGGTCGGTCAGCCAGCCGACACCGATCGTGTCGGTGATCAGATCAGACAGCGTGGGGTTGGCCAGGCGTACGAACCGGCGCGGGGTGATGCCGTTGGTCACGTTGGTGAACCGTTCGGGCCACATCTCGGCGAAGTCGGGAAGTACCTTGTCGCGCAGCAGTTGGGAGTGCAACTCGGCCACTCCGTTGACCTTGCCGGCGGCCAGGGCGGCCAGGTGGGCCATGCGGACGGCCCGTGACGGATAGTCCGAGATGATCGACACCCGGCGTACCCTCATCTCATCGCCTGGGAACTGCTCGCGGACCTGGGCCAGGAACTGGGCATTGATCTGGTCGATGATCTCCATGTGACGCGGCAACAGCCTCCACAGCAGGTCGACCGGCCAGGTCTCCAGGGCCTCGGGCAGCAGGGTGTGGCAGGTGTAATTGAAACAGGCACTGGTGATTTCCCATGCCTCGTCGAAGTCGAGTTCGTACTCGTCGATGAGCAGGCGCATGAGTTCGGGCACTGCGATGACCGGGTGGGTGTCGTTCAGTTGGAAGGTGATACGGCTGGGCAGGGTACGGATGTCGAAACCGTCTTCGAGGTGATCGATGAAGTCGCGGATCGAACAGGCCACGAAGAAGTACTGTTGTTGGAGCCGCAGTTCCTTGCCCTGAGGGGTGGAATCCTCCGGGTAGAGCACCTTGGTGATGTTTTCGGCGAAGGTCTGGGCGCGTACTGCCTCGGCGTAGTCACCGGAATTGAAGATCGCCAAGTCGAAAGCGTTGGTCGCCTGGGCGCTCCACAGCCGCAGCGTGTTGACCCAGCCGTTCGCGTACCCGGGGACCATGTAGTTGTAGGGCACGCCGACGACGTTCCAACTGGGGATCCAGCGGCTGCGCTCGACGCCGTTGTCATCGACCTCGGTCTGCGTGTGGCCGCCGAAGTCGACCCTGACCGAGTGTTCCGGGTGGGGGAATTCCCACGGGCTGCCGAGGCTGAGCCAGGTGTCGGGCTGTTCGACCTGGGCGCCGTCGACGAAAGTCTGGCGGAAGATGCCGTACTGGTAGCGAATCCCATAGCCGATCGACGGGATGCGCATGGTGGCCAGGGAGTCGATGAAACAGGCGGCGAGTCGGCCCAAACCACCGTTGCCTAGACCGGGCTCGACTTCTTGGGTACGCAGGGTGTCCAGGTCGATGCCGCAGGAAGTCAGGGCTTCGCGGGCGATCTGCTCCAGGTCGGTGGCCAGCAGGGCGTTGTCGAGTTGGCGGCCGAGGAGGTATTCGGCGGAGAGATAACCGACCATCTTCGGGCGGGCATCCATGACCCGGCGCGTGGACTCCAGCCAGCGGGCCATCAGGTAGTTGCGGACAGTACGGGCCAGCGCCAGGTATTGGTCGTTAACTGTCGAACGTGCCAGGGTGACACCCTGGCCCATGTTCAACTCCTGGAAGAATTGCCGGACGAATCCGTCGAAGGTGTGTTGCGGAGACTGGACCGGCCCGAGGGCCAGCGGATTCGTTACCGCGAATTCCGGACCCACGCGCGCACCCAAGACTTGAGCCTCATCGCCAGGGATGGCAGGCCGTTCACTTGGCATTTCGTCGTCACTCACAAAATTCGTCACGGTATCACCGTACCCATTGGCCTGGGCATCGGATGACCACCAGTCGCGTGATGATACGGGGTTGAGTGTTGATCGCGCATGGTCATGGTTCTCATCATAGTGTCGTCCCTTGTCGAACAACCATATAGAGTCTGGTACAGATCGATGGGGAGAGGTGGTGTGGGGAAGTGGGCCCGAACATCGGAATCGCTAACGAGACGTGTGAGTCGTGTAGGTGTCGAGGGCGCAGGTGAAGGATTCGGTGAGGGTGACATCTCCGGGCAGTCCGGGGACGGCCAGGTCAGACAGGGGTACGGCACATGTGACGGTGGCGCTGACGGAACCTGGTTGGCCCGGGGGGAGGTCGAGTGCTTGGGTATTTATCGATATATCTAGACGTAGACATGTGATGCCCTCCTGGGCCAGGTGTGCACGAATCGCGTTCTCGGCGGCGGTCTGCCCCTGAGCGGACCCGGTTTGCATCGACGCGATCCTGGCACCCTCCACAACCGAGGCGTGGACGTCAGATTTCACCGCGGCAGTACGCCCGATCGCCGCGATCAGCGCCAAGAACAGTAGGAAGGCGGGAATGATCAGAACTGCTTCAATGGAGACGGACCCACGACTTGTGTGTTTCTGCCTCATCGTGATTGTCCTTCCCAGGGCAGGGTTGCGGACTCTTGTACGTGCAGGCGCAGGCCGGGGATCACTGACTGGGCGTATCCGGTGACGGTGACGGTCAGAGTTTGGAGGGTGGACGAAGTCTCCACACCCCAGCCGACTCCGGTGGAACGGTACTCGAGGATGCCCTCGGCGGTAGTCTGACCGCTTTGAGGGTTACCGCCCATGACGGTTGCGGCCCGGGCACCGTCCTGGGCAGCCGCTTGTGCCACCGTGGAGGCGTACACCCACAACGACCCCTGGAGAATGGCGAACATTGCGGCAATGAACAGCGGGATCACGACCACCGCTTCGATGGAGACCGAACCACGGGTGCGGTTCCGGGGCTTGGGGGTTCTCGGCCCTTCCCTGCTCCGGGCCATGGCGCTGCTTCGATCAGGATTCATGAGCCAATCAACTGGTTGGAGTGGTTGGTGACGTAGACGGTGATGGCGGCGACCACGATGGCGGCGATGGCGATCACGGCCAGGGCCCAGATGACGTTTTCCATGGTCACGGAACCCGCTTCTCGGGTACGGTGAGAGTAGCTGCGCAACCAGCCGTAACCCTTGCACCACCATTCGCTCAACAAATCCGACATGATTCTTCCTTTCATGTTGTGTCCGTGTTCAGGACATCAAGCCCATCATCGACAGCAGGGCGGGAGCGATCAGGATCGCCAGGAAGACGATCCCCAGGACGCTGACCGGCAGGCTCATCTTCTCGTTGGTCTCATTGGCCCTGGTCATGTCGTTGAGCAGGATGCCCTCTCGCATGCCGCGGGCCTTGGCCCGAAGAATCCGGTAGACCCCTGCCCCCTCAGAACCAGACAAACGCATGATGTCGGCAACATCGCACAGGTCGGCCAGGTCGAGGTCGATGCCCAGTTCCCGCAGCCCGTCCCAGCCGGTCACCCCGGCCCACATGCTGCGATCCAGGCACTCCCGCAGTTGGGAGAAGACCCAGGAGTCGCCCAGTGCTGCAGCTGTGTCCAATGCCTGTTTGCTGCCCGATCCGCAGGAGCGCTCCAGGGCGACCAGGTCGACGTAACACGCCAGGGTACGCGAAAACTCCACCCTCGCCCGAGCGGCCTTCGCGCGTACATCCAGATCCGGGAGGATGAATCCAACCAGTGCGGCGAGGACCATCAGGACAGCCGGAATGACCAGAGGCATGGTCATCCCGACAAGGATCAGGCCGGTTGAGACCACTCCGGGAAACAGCAGTCCGACCAGGGCGTACGCAATCTTCCGGGCTAAGTAGGCAGCAGGGGTCATCCCCAGGAGGGCCAGGTCCTTGACCGGGATGGGTCGTAATTTTTCTGGGATCTTGTCCAGCCCCCACTGCCCCACCATCGTCCATCCGCGGACTTTGGTCTGGACTGGTGACCGGGTCATGGGGCTCAACATCGACAGGGCCTGAGCCAGGTTCGCGTGAACCGGAACCAGGCGCAGTGCCACGAGCCACACCCCGGCGCCCACGACGCCTCCGGCCAAGACGACACTTTGCATCCCGTTCACGACATCCCCCCGCCCACCATGCGACTGGCCTTGTCACCGAGGAAGCGCAGCGGTTTGGGCCCGGCGGCGACGCGCCTCATCCAGACCAGGACAGCACCGTACGCACCAAGCAGACCGAGCAAGATGAGTTGGCCGGTGCCGGACTTGTAGGGTTCGACGTAGGTGCCTGTCAGGAAGAGCCCGGCCAGGACGACCGCGGTGATGATCGTGACCCAGCGGGCGGTGGTACGTGGTTTGGCGGCATCCGCCTCGACTTGGCGCCTCGAGCGGATGTCGAGGGCCGTGGACTCAGCCAGGCCCTCGAGGATGGTGGCCAGACCATCGCCACGATGTTGGGCCCCCAGAAGCAGGCTCGCGGCAATGATGTCCCCGGTGGGATCGTCGAGATCGTCGGCGAAGGCGCGTAAAGCAGCTTCGGTTGTCCACCGGGCCCGCAGCCGGGCGACCAGGCGAGACACTTCGGGTTTGAGTGCGGCGGGAGTGGATCGCCAAGTGGCGACGAGGGCCTGCTCCAGCCCGGCCCCGGCTGTCAAGATTCCCGACAAGGAGCGTGTCCACTCCTCCATGGCTTCCAGTTTGGCGATGTCGACCGACCGCTCGGTCTTGCCGATCAGGTACGGCACACCCAAACCGACCAAAGGAACGACGACGATTGTCACCACCCAGCCTGTGATCAGGGCGATGATCAGACCGAGGATGAACAGGCCCGCTCCGACAACGACCGGCGAGCGGCGGTTCAGCCGGGGAAGATGAAAATGCCACTGTCGTCGCTCGACCCGTCGACAACCCATGATGATCATCAGGACACCGGCTCCGACGAGCATCCCCAGCAGCACGCAGATCACGGCCATGACATTGTCCACAACTCTTCGACCGGATCGAAGACATCGAGGTAGCCTTCGGGCATGGTTTCCATGGCGGCGACCCGCTCTCCTGGCAGGGTGGAGAACAAACGCGTGGTGGAGTATCCGCGCGCTGAGTCACTGGGCTGGATCGAGAGGATCTCCTTCACCCACCGATGACGGTGGTAATTTCCGTTGTTGAGCTTGCGGTCGATCATCTCCATGTGCACGATGAAGTCGATGTCTTCGGCAATGGCTCTCGTGGCGTACTGGCTTGTCACATGGGGTCCAGCCTCCATTGCGCAGGTGATCAGCTTGCGGATCGCGCCTTCGGCCGAGTGAGCGTGGGTGGTCGACAGGGACCCCGAACCGGATTGCATCGCCTTCAGCATGGCCAGGATTTCGGGCCCGCGTACCTCTCCGACGATCTGGCGGGAGAGGTTGAAGCGGAAGGAGTCGTAGAGGGCGTCGTCGAGCAGGAATTCGCCCGCGCGATGCCCGGTGGCATCGGTCTCGCCGGACCCCGGCCGGGCCTCCCAGGCGTGGACCACGCGGTGACGTTCGGGCATGAGGTGGAGGTGCAACTCGTACTCAGTTTCGAAGGTGCCGATCACCTCGTCGGCCGGGATTTCCGAGCAGAGGGCTCGCAGGAAGGTGGTCTTGCCCGCACCCTGGGCGCCGGAAACTACGATAGATGCGCGACGGTGGACGGCCGAGGCCAGGAAGAGGGACATCTGGGGGCTGAAGGTTCCCCGGTTGACCAGGTCGGCGAGCGTCACTTCCTCGAGCCGGTGGCGGCGGATGACCACCGACGGGCGGGGGGTCACCCAGGCGGCGGCAGCCAGGCGGGCTCCCGAATCGAGGCGCATGTGTAGTCGCGGTTCTGCCGGGGAGAAGGAACGTTCGTTGGTTTCTGAGCGCGAAGCGATGAAGCACAAGAAGTCGATCAACTCCTGATCGCTGTCGGCGACAGGGGGACCCTTGACCATGTTTCCGCTGGAAGTTTCGAGCCACACATTGTCGGCGCCGGCAATGATGATGTTCTCGATCGACTCGTCGTCAACCATGGTCTGGAGGCGGCCCAGCCGGAACAATGCGTCGAAAACCGCTTGTCCCATGCGGGCCTGGTAGGTCGGGTCCCATCCAGGAAGCCCCTGGGCGATGGCTTCGCTGGCCCGCTCGTCGAGCAGATCCGCGATGATGATCCTGCCCAGGTGTTGTTGGTCGACGGTGTCGACGTGGTCTGACCCGATCCGGTTGCTCAGTCTGGATGATGCGGCAGTCCGCATCTGGGCGACGATTCCCCAATCGATCGGTGTGGCATTGGCCCAGGGCACCTCCCACAGTTGCTCAACCGCCGGGATGATGGGGTCCTGGGTGGGCTCAGGGCCATGCCGGTACGCCATCGAGGGCGGCTTGACCGGGGGACGGTCGGCCGGGGCAGGTCGCTTGGGAGCGTTGGTCTGGTCGACCGGATGGGCAGACAGTGGTGTTGTACTGGGTGCAGTCTGCTCTGGTTGAGACGACTGTCCTGTGTTGTCCGGATCGCTGTCGTCGATAGCCACTTGATGAGGGTCGATGAGAGACAGGTCGAGGCCGTGGCGTGGCTCGGTGGGCTTCTTCCCACTGGCCGCACCATCGGTCGGCACCCGCTTGTGCGCATCGGCCTGATCTGAGAACAATGGAATACCTGACAAAGGATTATCAACGGTTTCGCCTGTTGTGGGAGGCCCATCATTGTGATCGGCACGGCGTGCAACCGCGTCGGAGGAGTTGGGCTGGTTGGAGGGCTGGGGCATCCAGGGTTCCGGGGGTTCGGGGGGGACCATGATCACAATGCTCCTTTCGGGGCTATCAGCGCGTTGGCTGTAGCGAGCATCTGCCGTACCTTCTGACCGCAGGTGACCAGGTCGTTCTTGAGCCGGGTTGAGCGGTTGGTTCGGGAGCCGACGGAATAGACGGTGGCACCGCGAGTGTCCAGACCGAGCGTGGCGACCACCGGCAGGCCCAGGACTGAGGAGGTTTCCCGTACGCCGTACGGATGACCGGGGTCAATCAGCACCACGGCCCAAGGGGGAGCTTCCGGGTGGTCCTGACGGGTGTCATTGGCCTGCTCGGCCCACTGGCGCGCCGCGGCCAAAGAGGGTAGATCAGACCGTGTGACAAGGAGAATCAGGTCGGCCAACCTCAGCAGGGATTCGGCGTACGACTCCATGCCCAGGCGCCCGGCGTCAACCAGCACGTCGGTGTCGGCAGTGTCCAGGGCTTTCCAGGTCAGACTGAGGGGCTCCCACAGTTCGACGGCACTACGCGCCTGGGCATGAGAGCGGGGGCCAGGCAGGACTGCCGCCAGGGTGGACTCCACCGGAATCAGCGACAGGGGAAATTGTTCGGCCAGGCGACCGTTGCGGTGGGCGAGCAGGAGGTCGACCACTGACTGCGCGGGGACTTGGAAGCCGCGGAAGTAGCCTGCCAAGATCGCGGATCCCCCCACCGGATCGGCTTCCACGGCGATGGCTTTCCGCGACCACGTACACGCCAAGCCCATGGTCGTTGTTGTGACTCCGGGGGATCCGCAGGCCGAGGTCAGCACAATCACAGACATTGCTCAATGCTCCCGGGAGGAGAGAATGAGAGCGAGACTGTTCGACGCAGACAATGCGGCCACGCTGGGTGCGTCGGTGGCGGACACCATGACGCTGGCTGTGATCATGGCATTGCCCTGGGAAGTCGCGATCGTGACCAGGGTGCCGGGATAACTGTGGGGCTCGGCTTGTGGATCGGTCTTGTCGGGAACACTGATCAAGATCACTTTGTCGCCCGGCGAGAGTCCGTCATCGGGGTACTCCCCGGCCATCAGGGACAGTCCCACCTCGGCTTGTCCCTTGGAGGGAGTGAGCCGGTCGCCCACGGCATCCGGTGTCAGGAAGGTGCCTGGGACAAGGTCGTACGCAGCGTACTGCCCGACGATCGCATTGAGCTGCGACGCGGGTATCGGTGTGAGCAGGGCATCGAAACCGACTCGTACTGTTGTCAGGTTGGAGCGCTGGATTTGCTCCCCACGCGCCACGGGGACGACGACGGCGATCACTTCCTGGGTCTGGCTGAGGTGGGAATAGATGCCGACGGAAACCAGCGACCCCGCGATCACGAGCAGAACGCCCGCGACGGCCATCAGGGGGCTGCGCTGGATTTTCGGGCCAGGGTGACGCCCGGACGAGGGACGAAGTTTGACGTTCATGATGGACCTGATCACCTCCCCTGGAGGACCGCCGCCGTGGCGGTCCCGCGGATCGGCAACTGGTTGATGGAGATGATCGTCAGCACCTTGGTGTGATAGGTCCCGGCGACATCGATGCTGAGCGACGTACCCGAAAAATTGACGTTCCCCGTCAATCCGTCCGCTGACAAGCACTGATAGGCGGCTGTCACGACTTGTGAGGTGGTGATCGCACCCATCACCACTCCCTCACCTGCCTGCCGCGCACACTGAGCGGCCTGGTCGCGCAGGTCTTGCTCGGCCATCGTCTGCCCGGAAAAATCCACCCCGATCCCCACACAGATCAGCGCAGCCAAGCTAGCCATGGGCACCATGGTCACGATCCTCCCGGCCTCCCGAGTCCGCCGGTCCCCCCGCGCCTGACCACTGCCACCCCGCCTGAGAACCCCCCACCCAGGGGCGTTCTCCCTCACTGCCCGCAACCGGGTCGTCCGTGGTCGTTGAACACTGCTCATACACCAAGCCTGTCGCCTGTACAAGACCCAGTGGGGGTTATCCACAGGTTTTTTTGCTACCAGGTCATCCCGGCAGGCACGTCCTCGCTCGGAACAGCGTATTTCCGCACGCTCCTAGTATCAGGCAAGGCCATGCGTCGGTACGCTCTGGGCGTCATCAGATGGCGTTGTCGACGCATGGCCGGCCTGCTGAGGGGATTGGGAGGCTGGGTTGGGTATTACGGGTATTATCCGGCGTAGTCGGCTCGGGCGCCTCCGTGGAAGCCAGTCAGGCCGCCGTCGACGACGAACTCGCCGCCGGTGCAGTACGAGGCTGCGTCACTGGCCAGGAATACCATCATGTTGGCGACCTCTTCGGGGCGCGCGTACCTCTTCATGGGAGATGCGCGCTCGAAAGTGTCCTTAACCGAAGCGGGATCATCCGGGTTCGCGTCAATGGCGACCTCGGCCATCATCGTGGTGTCGGTGAAGCCGAGGTGCACAGTGTTGACACGAATCTTCTCGGTTGCCAGTTCCACTGCGGCGTTGCGCATCAGGCCGACGACAGCTTGCTTCGATGCGGTGAAGGGGCTCGACGAATAGTAGCCAGTCAACCCCTGGGTGGAGGACGTGAGCACCAGCGACCCCGAACCGTTCTTGCGCATGTAGGGTATCGCGGCCCTCATGCCGTACCACATACCCTTCATGTTGATTGCCATCACGCGGTCGAAGAGTTCCTCGGGAAAGTCCATGATGGAGTACGACTTCCCGAACGTACCGGCATTCAAAATGGCAGCGTCCAGATGGCCGAATGTATCAACGGCATACTTCGTGTAGGCCTCGACTTGGTCCTTGTCGGTGACGTCTGCGACGAAGGTTTGGACGTTGCCACCTTGCACGTCACTGCGGGCCTGTGCGAGGCCGTCTTGGTCAACATCGACCATCAGTACGGAACTTCCGGCGTCGACAAGGGCTTGTGCTGCAGCCGAACCGATACCGCCAGCCGCACCGGTCACGATCGTGACCTTTCCTTCCATTGTGACCATTGTTATCTTCCTTCGATCAAAGCTTGTTGGAACCACATCAGTTGTATGGGTGCAGGGTAAGTTGCTTTTCCTTGATGGCGGAGAAGCCATGGGCCATGACGACGACGCTCCTAAAATCTCCCGCGTCACGGTACCACGCGGGTAAAAATGTGCCGTCTGCTGTGGTGAATTTCACGTCACCACGCATTTCACGTTCCTTAGCAATGAGTCCCCCAAAAAACCACGACTGTCCGGCCATGGTCAGAATTGGACCATGATATTCGAGTATTTCTATGGAAGTCAATACGGTTCTTGTTTTCATTGTAATAATCGTGACAATTAGTTATCGTCAGGGGATTGTTCTGTGAATTGATTCTTTATAAGTCCTAGTCACATCGGAAATTTCGAGACTGGTATTGAGTACCGAGAATGTGGTCCATCAGAATATTTAAACTGGCTGACGACATTGCGACAAGGAGTGCGAACGACAGTAGGATGTTGTCGCTTGTAACTGGAGCAGATCTCCTGCGACACCGAGCGAGCTGGTCCAAAAAAGTACATCCCATGTATTAATTTCTGTACATAGGATGTCCTTTTTTCTGGAGACTCGATGCCCTGCTGCGAACACCGGATGCCATCTTCAATGCGACGCGGTTGTCGCAACTGCTGGGGTTCGACAAGCGTACCGTCGACCGATATATGGGCTTATTCCAGCGGATTTCCTTGTGCACTGGCTACCGAATTCGGCGACATCGCCCGCTCGGCAGAGTCACACGCGGGCCAAGGTTCATTCGGTTGACACGTCGCTCAGCGGCCTGTCCTCCATCGCCAGGCATTGTGCCGATCAGTACCGGGCTCCTGCTGCCTGGGGGAGATTGTCAAGGTGGGCGAGCCATTCTTTGGTCAGGGTGACGAATGCGGCTTGCATGTTCTCTTCAAGGTGGTTGAGGTGTTGGGTGCCGGGGATGGCGGCAATGTTGTCACCTTGGGCGAGCACCCATGCGAGGGCGACTTGGGAGGCAGTCAGGCCGAGTTCATCGGCGTACTGCCTGATCGGGTCGATGATCGACTCGGTGTTCGCGCTCATGACGGGGGTGCTCAGGCGTTGGCTGCCTCGCCGCATGTCGTTGGGATCGAGGTCGGTGTCGGACGTGATCTGGCCGGGTAGGAGTCCCCGGCTCAGGGGTGCGTACGCGATGAAGACAATGTCGTGTTCCAGACAGTACGGGACAACGTCATCGAGAGCGCCGCGACTGAACAATGATAGTTCTGTTTGGACGCTGGACACCGGGTGGATACGGTTGCAGCGTTCGATCTGGTCGACGCTGGCTTCGGATAGCCCGAGATAGCGGGTATGGCCTGCCTCGGCT
>Ga0123354_10015556_pt1 | contig 11889 bp, 6 predicted proteins | sample TergutLab28metaG_2_FD_97872 | JGI IMG/M metagenome (GOLD analysis project Ga0123354, IMG submission 97872) | Labiotermes labralis P4 segment gut microbial communities from Petit-Saut dam, French Guiana - Lab288 P4 | ecosystem: Host-associated > Arthropoda: Insects > Digestive system > Gut ... | reverse complement strand
TAAGATAAGTGTCACACTCACAGGAAACTCCGGGGCGATTAATCCCGGTAAAAAAAAAAAATTAGATATAGAATGAAAAAATACACATACCATGGTACACACAGTATTATGGAGAGCTCTCCAGGACACCCATTACCAATAAGTAGCATGTAGTATAGCCTACTCTAGGTCGTGATACAACCTGATGATGGCCCGGGAATAGGGCCGAAACTTGTTGTTGTAAACCTACAATAATTAACCAATAAAATAGTTGTGTTTGACGGTAAGTGCCACGCACATATATTGCCATACTAATTACTAGGAGCCCTGTTTAAATTTGGTGCACACTGTACAGCTATTGCAGTCTCTTACTGGAATACAAGAATTTACGTGCAGATTTGCGGTACAGCCTGAGCATTTTAACCTTTAGATGCCTAACGTCAACTATAGTTGACGTACTGCACCGCTAACCTCCAAAGTTGCATTTTATATATTTATTCAACAAATATAGGTACCAAATATTTTAAACATGGTGTATACTCTCCTTTTTTTTTCCTCTCTCTTCAAAATGCAGTTTATTTCATAATTCTAATGTATTTGGTTCCCTATTATTCACATTTTATATATAGGATGTGCTAAAATTAAAAAAATAATTCCGGTGCCAAAAGGTTAATTTTGCCGTAAGTAAAGCGAATTCAGTAACAGCCATTTTACAAATAGCCAATGTTGTCACATGATTCTAATATGAATACTTTTAAAAAGTTGCCAAATATTTTTCAAGGAAATTTATTGCTGTTAATACTTAATAACACCCTGCATTATTATTTACAACAACAAATTTTCCATTTTTTTACCCAAATGTGATTGTGTCCATGTCAGTGACACTCACAGCAGCTGAGACTTGAAGAAGGAGCAGTACACAGATTAAACATAGGTCATTCATGTCATTAAAAAATTAGATAGGGAATGAGGATTCAGATCATGCTTGAAAACAGTTCTATAGTGCACCAACATCTCTTTAAGAGCTGTAGCTATTGTACATATAGGTAATAATATGAGGTAAATTTTGCACCATCTTTGGGCATTCTGTGTTATGTACAAAGCAGAAAATGAGAGGAAAGTTACACCCCAGACTTCTGTGATAGTACCCAGCTTCAATATGAACCCAGGTAATATTAGTCAAACAATGACAAGGATTTTGTTATAATAAAACACTTGAATTGACTTTCATAACATTTAGAGAAGGAAATGAAAAGTTTCTTCCAATGTAAAGGTAAGGTTGTCCCTGTAAACACCATGAAGGCATGTGGGAAACTGGAAGATAGCTAGCTCAACACATTCTGAACATTGCCACTGTCTTGGAGTGAGTGATTAGCTTTACCCAAGGTGAAAGAGTCCCCTGGCCACAATTGACTAGAAGGCTGGGTGGGCCACAAAGCTGGTCTGAATATTCTGGAGAGAAAATAAATCTCTCAGTCCTGTCAGGAATTGAACCATGATTACTTGGATATTCAGCTCATAGCGCAGTTTCCATACTGACTGCACTATTGCAGGATGCCATCAAGTTTCTTCTAATACCTTAAAAAAAATTGAAATATGATAATCCAAAAAGTAGTTCTGTTTTGTACAATAGAGTACAATGAAAAGTAAATGTAAATTTACCCCTTTGCTCTATTGAATAGTTCACCATACACAATAGTCAGTAGGGAGAGGTACAGCTCCCTGCAGTCTTTATCTCATCATTAGAAGGAGGTTGTTAATCAGCTTCAAACCCTTGGTAAGAGGCTGCTGCATCCATTGTGTGGGAGGCTGGGTGGGTTTTTTTAGTAATATATTTGGTTGTACAGATGTTATTTTGTACAAATTAGTACGATTATCCAAGCAGAATGATTAAGTCATAAGAAGACCAGGAAATCCATTTACCAAGTCACCATATATTTCTTAAAAATATATATTAGTGCTACATTTGCTGTATGTGGCTTCCAGTTGTTCATTGCAGTTGTCAGAAATGAAGTTGGTTTTAAACAAAAATGAAGAGGAAAGATACTGCTGAAATATTTATATTTGATGACAGGAAGAAAGATGGGTTTATAACAAACATGTCTTAAGGCCACGTGTGATCATTATACATGTACGGTATTTATGTACAGATGGCTTGCGATATCCCTGTGAATAATGCTGTGTTGTACAAAGAGATGTTTTGTGCTGTGCAATATTTTCATGTAAAAGAATGATGCAGATATGTGTATGTAGTGTAGAATACTGTACAGCTAACTAATCCTCATATGTATGTATGTATGTATTCATGTAAAAATATCGACATATGTTGCATAATTTATTGACAATGTTTCTATAAATTGGAAAGTTTTTGTGATGAATTTCCTTAGAATTTGTCTCTTGTTATAAAAATCCATCTCATGTCTGTAAATATTTTGAAAAGATCAAATTTGTCCTACTCATCATTAAGTATGAATGGTGTAAATCTGTTTGTACATAAAAGTACTGCTTCAATAGCAGTTGTAATTACATCTGTATTTATTGTTTATAGATTATTATACATGTTTATAATCATGCTTTCAAAAATGAATTCCAAAATGCCTTTGTCTCAGAGCTTAAGCATTTAAGTATTAATTTTCCTATATATAAAGTACTTTTACAAAATTTATCATTGTAGCACCTATTTGTATTAAAATTCTTTCGTTTGGTGACAGAATTAATATAAAAGTGTTGGTCTGATTTGTTTAAAGCAAAAAGATTTTATTTCTTATTTATTGCATATCAGTCTATTTACATATTGTAATTATTTTAAATGGACAGGTATTAATCTCCAGAATTCGAGTGAGCAGTGGAGTTGTGTGTCTTAAATTTACGTCAGAAGAATCTTGATGAATTTGAAAATTACAGGACCTTCTTTAAATTTAAAAATTACCGTTTTAGCTTAAAAATATTATCACATTTTACCTGTATGTCGGTAGACTGATGTGGTATCCTGATGCTGGCTACAGATATATCCATCTGTAGGTTCAACGACTCTTTATTTAACTGAAATCCTCTATTTTAATTTTAAAAACAAAGGGTTCTGTGTCAAACTATCAAGATGATGTTTTATGTCACATGTGCTTGAAGAATTAGTCAGTGAGGAGTACTGGAACCATAATTAATAAGTAGAAGTTAAAATTATCCCTATGCGCACTGTGAAGGCAAGGGGAAGTATAGATACAGCTCCACTCATTCTTAAACTCAGCACTGGCTTGAGGTGAGTGGTAGTTGCATTCCCCAGTTGCTTTATCCCTGGAGGTGTGGCCCACTGTACCCATTGGACAGTAGGCTGGATTGGTACCAGAGCCAGTATAGACTCTTTGGAAAAGCGAAAAATCTCCTTCCCCTGCCAGGAATCGAACCATGATTGCCTGGTCATCCAAACCATAACCTACTCACTGTACTGAATACTCTCCTCACATAATTAGATGAATAATGTTTGCTAGCAATAAAAAAATTTCAAATTTGAATACTGTCACCAAAGAAAGACTTATGAATTCAAATAATGGATTTTACATCACAGAAATTATATGTCCTGTGATTATGAATATTTCAGTCTTCATTTGTTGGCCCACACATAATACGTATGCTGTTGTTTTAACCTGGAGAGAGTCACAGACCAGTTTGCAAAGCACTGCCTATGCTTTATATTCAGACAGGGGATGGTGTCTGAAAAAAATTCTCCCATGACAATACTAAAACACTGTCATTAGCCTTTTTGAAACTTTAAGTACATTGGCTATATGTTTTTGCATAATTATTATGATTATTAGTTTTAAAATAATAGTTAATATAGTTTAATGAATAGATTTTATATAACGTTATTCTGAACGTTAGGAATATCTTAATCACATTATTTGAAGATTAGCATTATGATGATAATTCGTTATATCTAAGAACATTATAAGTGGGTTGTACTGCATAGAACCTATCCTAACACACAGTGATAGTTACTAATGTAGACACCTATCCTATACATGTATATGTACGGTAGTGCATGGTACATATCCAGTTCTGTAATATTTGTAGAGTACAAGAGATAGATTTTCATGAACTGTTTATGTAGGTATTAAGATTTCTGGGGAAGAAGTTCATGTTGTGTCTTAGTGCAGATTGATAATATTATTTAATAAAGTAATGTCTATTTTCTAATGCACTGGTCTTTAAATGAGTAAGTTCTTGTTGTACTGTGCCTGTCAAATTTTAATTCCATTTTTCCTTCATAAAACTGCCTCCTCTGTAAATATATCTTATTTTTTACAAATTTCATACTTGTCCCAAACTATCAGAATTTCTGGATGTTTTATAATCAAAATGTTTAAGTACTTCAGTATGAAATGCATAAAGCCTTTGCATGCTCTGTTGTGTATATTATCACACTAAAGCAGATTAATTTATTGTGAAATTACAGGTAATTTCTAAAAGAAATAAGTTATGTTAAACATACTTGTGGCACAAATTTTAATCTCAGTCCCAAATATATATTGATTTTGGTGGTAGTTTATTATATTAATTCATAAATTTAATTGCATTCCATTATCTCCAGTTTATGACCTTCTTGTAGTTTAAAATTGTTCATTTTTTGTTTTATATAAGTTATAATAGTACAGCCAAATCATATGCAAAGTATGTAATTAAATTTCTTATTGTGATATATAAGTCACCATAATCAGATATGTCTTTCAGAGGAAACAGTTCCTTGGTAATGGGAAATATTTATTCTTTAATTTGCCATAATTTACCCTAGTCATGACAATCCTTTACAGAGAAAAGTGAATACACTTCAACATTGCTAGTTAATATGGCGAGCATTATGTTAATACTCCTCTGTTTCATGCCTGTGTACATAGCTTGTTTGGCCATGTGGTACTGCTGAGTACATTCACTTTTCTTCACCAGCTCTCTTTTTTAAGTGTGTGCAAATTTCTAACATCATTAACCCTATGAGATCATTTATGTTAAAAATCTGAGTTGCAGACAGCGTTGAGTATAAATTATATTAAAGTAATGCTATTCTGGGTTATTGTATGGTATAGTATAAGGTTGTCCTGACGTTTCGGAGGAACGTGCTGCCTCCTTCTTCAGGGTAACAAAATATGGTGCAAGTAAATGTATTCTGCACATATGCCATGTTGCCAATCTGGTGTTTATACTGCAAGATGGGTGACAGTGCTAATCTCTGCTAACTTTCATGAATGCATTATCATGCACCACCCACAATATCCAGCAGTCCTGTCACCATTTGCAGGATATAGAGGTGATAAGATAGATTTAAACCATCTATACCTAAGCTGAAGTTCAAGGTGCATTTAACATTCTTTTGTTCTGTCCTTGTTAGTATACAATGGGACTCTATGAGAGTATGTTCAGTAATTGCTTCTTATACAAATAGACCTACTTAAATATAATTATTGTTACATGGATATCAGAGAACTATTGTAGCTTCTTTTCCTTATTCTTTTTCTTATTGCGCCCATGGATTAGGTTCAGGGTAGCTCAGTCAGTAGAGTGACAAGGGAATAGGCTGGATGAGTTTGATTCCTGACAGGGGTGGAAAGTTTTCTCTTTCCCACAACATTCAGACTGGATCTGGGGCTCACTTAGCATCCTATTGAATGGGTGCTATGTGGGTGAGGAAATTTTCCTGAATGTAAAACTGCCAAGGCATAAAGCTGACCACACATCTCCATGTAATGCCAAGGTTAAAATTTTATGGAGCTGTACCTTCACTCCTGTATGTGCCTTCATGGCATAATGCTTAATGAAACATAGTAACAACTTTACTTTTTAGTTAGCTTTATGTGAAAACACCATGTTTTGACAACGGGTTACATTTCCATTTTTGGAGAAATTCAAGCCTTATCTGATGCCTACATTTTAAAGCACTATCTATCTATCTATCCATCCATCCATCCATCCATCCATCCATCCATCCATCCATCCTGTCACTGGTTCTAGTCAGATTACTCCCCCCCTCCCCTTCTCCCCCTCCCTTTACATGAAGACAGAAGCAGAAATTATTCTTTAAACATTACTTTTTTAATGTAAAACCCAGGAACTCCTTTTATGTTTAGCGTTTTAGAACTAAATGTATTTTACCTTCAACAGAAGAATTCAGAAATTAATGTGTGCGTGTGTTAGTAATATGTTGTAATTTGAAAGCGTGTCTTTTTATGGTAGACATACTTCACAGTTTACTGTTTAGTCATCAAAACAATATTGATAAAACTTCATTCTGTGTATCATAAATGTATTTCCCATTACCTAAGCCTTCAGTAATGTCTGTGGAATGCAATTAAGAAAATGTGTCATATTTTCAAGTGTTATCTGTTTTCGCCTGGTACATCAGAAAGACAAATATTTTGTCATTCAAAAATCTTATAATCTCATATTCTCTCTCTCTCTCTCTCGATATATATAGATATATATATATATTCTTCACTTGGTAAGAATCTAATATCCAGAGTTTGGTGTAACAGCATCTAATCTTTCTTTTAAAGACTGACCAAACAACTGTAGAGCTTGTGTTTAGAACTGACTCCATGGTGCAGCATGTTTCTTGAATAGCTGTTAGTTGTTGACATGGTCAAGAAATTATCTCCTTTTATGGACCTCAATAATTTGCCATTACATTCACAATAGCCTACCATTATATTCTGTCCTGAGCCAGTGCAGTCTGGTAGACACCTTCTGGAACAGTTTCTTGAAGATGCACGTAATTTATTAACATACGGAATAGCAGAGCCATGTACAAATATGGAACTCACATTCATCCACTTCTGGAGTATTTAAGATTATAATGAAGATCTGTATAAGTTATCATCACTTGCATCTCAGTAATTTTTGTTCTGTTTTGAATCCTACATATAACTGAACTCTTCAGCTTTCCCATGCTGTTATCTAGTGCTGACCTTATGACAGCTGTTTGATTTCATGATATAGGTCTCCACTTGACAAAATCTTGACTCATCTATGACCTCATAATCTCACAAGACATGCAAAGGTGTTGCTTCCTTTGTATGATATGTTGCTATGAATAATGAAACTGTTGTGACAGGCTCTGCCACTACTATGTAGTGACCACAGAACACACTGGCATAGGTACCAACAGAAGAAAAGAATATTCTTATATCAGCTGCTGATATTGAATTTTGATGAACCAGTTTTGAAGTATTCTGTCAGTGGCATATTACATTTGGCATTACCATGTTTATGTGGTTTGCCCATTATGTAGTAGTTTGAACAAATACTGTGTTTGAACATATTTTTCCAAATTTTCCCCTTTTTCTTGACTTTTCTTAAAATATTAAGTAACTCTTTGATCTGTTCACATAATGCATTTATAGGAGCAAAATTTTCAGATGTTATTTACGAAATTTACACTTATGGAAACTTGACTTACACAGCTTTACGTCAAGTGATTTTGAATCTTGGAGTGCAAAATTTGACCTAAAATATGGTACATATTAATTATAAATGTAATTGTGATTTTTTAGTTCTAATACTGGAACTCATCAGCAACTCTGTAGATTTCTTTTGTGAATTTAAATGTAGAAACTGTGAATGAAGTTTTGATAGTATTATAGTTCTTCTACCACTTCCCATTCTTCATGGCAATGTACACTTCTATCAAACAGTATATTGACCGATTATAAAATTATTGAGGTGGTTGAGAGTCAATCGATCCAGTGCAGGCATTCCTATTTTTCAGTATATTAATTAGGAAGCATGTAGAAGTGCTTAATGATAATCCTAAGTGACTCATCTCATATACCTCCACTGTCCAAATTTAAGTGAAAATGGTGTCAGGCGAGAGCAGATTACAGTGTTGTTTATTGGGTACTGTGTGATTCTGAAATGAATATGCAAAGAGTAACAATAAATTAATGTCCCTCATGATCATTTGCTGTTGTAGACGGACCTGTTCAGTGTTTCAAGGTTATTAACTGTGCTTTGATGTGTATTGGCATGTGTGTTGTGTTAAAAGTGTCATTGCTGTCCTCTGTTTGGTCTGTCACATCTTATGAAATGTGCTATAATTATTCTTTTCATAGTTCTCATCTTGGAGGAGCTCGCAGGTACGACCGACACACTTCAGACAAAATATTTCATTCAGCTACACTATAAATATATTTCATCACTAAACACATTCAGACCTTCCTGGTAACTGAAAGACTGCTTGGTTTTTTGCCTAGTAAGCAAGTATCTGTGACCATATATCACAGTTCATTGGAACCCTTTTGATGTCAAGTTGTTTTAGATCAAAAAGTTAAACTGTAGGACCATCTTTAAGGTAATGTTTCTCTGGTCTTAAGGTGTTACAGTGTGTTCATAATTTTTGCTCAGTCCATTACAATCCTGATTCTTATCTCATTTCTATAGCTTAGCACCTGACATAACTGTCATTCTTAATGCTTTATCAATCAAGTCATGTAACTTCTTAGGTTCATGGTAAGTTTCTGATCTACATTTGAAGGATTGCTGGATTTGATCTTGGAGCTGGCACTACTATCTGAGGTTTTACTGGATTTCCTCACTATAGTGGTCAATGGTGGATCATTACATGTGTTTCCTTTTCTTTATTCATAATGGACTTTTTGTCAGTAGAACCAAAAGGCCTGAAAGGGCTGATTTAAAGCCAACCAGTTGGAATATCTGAAATCCAGAACAGTGTCTTGAATATTGTGCCACATACTAGTTTTTTGGCTTATTTTATGTTCCTGTTAAATGTTACAGCTGAAAGCATTTGTAGTCTATTCTGAAGAATGCAATGGATGCATTTTATAGGCATCTGTTGAGTAATATGAACACTGTAAAAAAGTGTAATTTATTGTAAAACACTGTCTTTTTTACAACATAATGCACCTTTTGGCCAAAAGGGCCATCATTTGGCTTTATGGGCCAAAACCAGTGATGAATGCTGACTGGGGGAGGAGGGAGGTTAGGTCAGCAGAAGGGTACGCCATGTGGCATTGTACCAGTCCACTAGACCTCACCTCTGGATTTGGATTTGCTCTGGCTGAAACATTATTGTAAACAAGATGTTTTACAATAAATTACAGTTATGGTTGATGATGTTTGTATTAGTCAGTTGTAGCCTAATAGAGATGGTCCATATTATCCATTGTCTAAGAGGGACAGAGAAAACCACAAGAAACTTTCTTCAGCATAGCTACTTGCTCAGCCGAGATTGGAGCCTCACATATCTCAAATAAAAGTTTAGCGTGCTACCAGTACATCAACCTACTTAGCAATGTTAGTTTGTCAGATTACAGTAGTACCAGTGTTTGGTACAAATTTGCTCCAACTTCTAGGTATAAGAAGTTCCTTAAAATGGAGGCCATAGGTTCCTCTGAAGTGACCATCTTCCATCTATATAATGGCATATTTCTGCTTCATATTCTTTAGGTTGCAGGTTCAATTCCCAGCCTGCAGCGTGGCCATCCTGACTGAAGTATTTCATGTTTTCTGCCAGTCTACTGAGGCATGTGTTTTTGTAGTACATTAAATAGATCAGGACCACTTCAACCCATATATTCATCCCATTCGTCATACACACTCATCCTCCTTTTTAACCCTACATTATTTATATAGTTTAAAACTTATCGCAGAATAATACAGCCCCCCCCACACCACAAGTCCATAAATAATCGTATGAGAACTGATACATACAGTTAGCTAACAGACTTTTCCATTTTCGAAGCTGCAAACTATGCAGTATGTTATTATGGTATGTATGTATGTATATATATATATATATATATATATATGTCCTTTTCACGAATTTATATTGTTTGATTGTAGGCTTCAAATATAATTCTTGAGGAGTCTGTTTTCGAGAAAGCTTTGAATCATCCCATTTTGTAATTTCTAAAGTGTGATTGTATAAGTGCTGAAACTGATGTGTTTGTCCTTTGTGTTTGTGTCCATAATGTGTGGAAGTTTTCCTACTTCCAAAATGTCCAGCTGTGTTGTTTGATACTTCATACTATTGTGTTAATATTCAGGGCTCTACAATCCTACTTGTCTGCTTGTCGTTGATGAATGGAAAATGAAGACAGATATACAGACAGAAATGTTTGCATTTAGTTATTAATATTCGCTTCTTCATTCTCTTTCAATTTCCGCGTAGTGCTGTATGACATACAGGACAGTACTTCGTATGTCTTGTACATTACATGAGTAGGCTGGTGTGGTGCAATTACAGGTGGGTCAGTAGGCACAGTTCTTCCTGCAGAGAAATTTATGGCAGGTAGAAATTTTATTTTAATATTTTCAGTTCAATTTCAGATTAGTGAATATAATTGAAAACACATATTATCCAATGTGGATTTTAGATGACACTAATTGATGTGAAATTAATACTATTCATGTTACACTGATTGTGTGGTCATTAATTTTCAGGGATCACTGAGTAGGGTGTTGGGGTTGAAGCTCCGCCAAGACTCGCACTCATCCAGGCGAGAGAGAGAACGTGAAAACCGGGATCGTGACTCACAAACCAGCAGCAGCAGTAACAACTATTATGTTGCCTCTCCTTCCTCTTCATCAGAGAACAGTTCCTCAATAGTTAATTTCAGCTGCCGATCCTCCCCACCACCCTATCACGGGCGAGGGTCATCACCTACCAGAATTGGAGATCACTATCGACACCCACCAACAAGAGTGAAGAAGAGGCATCATCACCGACGAGTTAAGTCAATAGGTGACATAGACGCTGTCACTATCACACCTGTCTAACTGGGCCTACAAGCTAGCCACATCGGGGGCCTAAGGTGGGAAGTATATGGTACTGGTTTCATGCTTACACATCTACAATTTCATTCTGAAATTTCTAAACTACACTGACCACTGCTAAAGGAAGTTCACCATCCCACTACCAGGGACAGCTTGCACTGTCCTAGCTACTCAAAAAGATTCTCTTATCCAAAAGATGTCCTTCAATCATTTGCCACAGAAATCCTTAAATGTCTTGTATCCTGTAAAGGGCAAATCTGATTGGAACATACAAAGGTTTAGTTCTTACCTCACAGTACACACAGACACACCCACACACACACACACACACACACACACACATTAACACTGGTTTTGCTAAGTGTCTGTTCTATTACCAATACTATCCAGTGTCATGTAGGTGTAAAAGTGATTTGTTAAAATCATCAGCTGCAATGAATCAGATTCTGTGAGTAATCCAAGTCATTTGCCATCAACAGTATTCGTAATATTCAGGCAATTATCTTGATAAAGGAAAATATTTTGTTCATATTGGAACTCTTAACGTGGTAGCACAGAGGTTATAGTTCATGTGCCACTAATACAGTTTTCATGCAACTCAGGCAGGGCATCAGAGGTTGTTGGATACTTGTCATATGTAAAGCAGTGACCACAGATTTTAAGCTTTAAAGCATCCAATCCTCAAGTTGAAGGAAGAGGAAGATGAGGAAGGAGGAGGATCAGAAGACAAAGAAGAAGGAGAAGGAGAAGAAGAAGAAGAAGAAGAAGAAGAGAGAAGTGATGGTCAAGGAGGAGGAAGAGGAGGAGGAGAAAATGTTGATGATTGGTGATGAATATATTCAGGTTCCATTCCACCATTTATCTGGAAGAATTGAAGAAAAACAAATATATTACCCATATTCATTACCATTAAAACAGTAAGAGGAATATTTTTTGAGTTAAGGATATGAAATTATCAACAGGCCTGTTGTTTAAAGGATACAAATTAGGATTTCTTTTTTATATTTACATGAAATCTTTCCATTGTATTATATATATATATATATATATATATATATATGTTATTTTTTTTATTTGAGAACTATGTTTTTTCACTCTTGTGTGTTTTTTTATCTTTCTCCCCCCCCCCCCCCT
>Ga0123354_10015554_pt1 | contig 11890 bp, 3 predicted proteins | sample TergutLab28metaG_2_FD_97872 | JGI IMG/M metagenome (GOLD analysis project Ga0123354, IMG submission 97872) | Labiotermes labralis P4 segment gut microbial communities from Petit-Saut dam, French Guiana - Lab288 P4 | ecosystem: Host-associated > Arthropoda: Insects > Digestive system > Gut ... | reverse complement strand
CCAGCCAGCCAGCCAGCCAGCCAGCCAGCCAGCCAGCCAGCCAGCCAGCCAGCCAGCCAGCCAGCCAGCCAGCCAGCCAGCCAGTCGGTCTTTGGCAAGGACGGTCTGAGTTTCTGTTATTAGATGAAGCTTTCAGTATGGCCCTTAAAATTAGTAATATAGTTACACAGTTCATTCTACGTGAGAATGAACAACGAGATGCACACTTCTTATCATTAATTTATTCCAATAAGACTACTCTCTACATGTTTCGAACAAATAATTGTTCGAAATGTGTAGAGGATGGTCTGATTGGAATAAATTAATGAGAAAAAGTGTGCGTCTCGTTGGCCATTCTCACGTATATTTATGTATCACGATGCACGGTTCAAAGAATGTAAAGTAAAACAATTCATGCTATGCATGTTCCTAGTTATCCGTTTTCAGGATTTAAGAATTAGGGAGTGTGAGACATTGTTTAGTTCATTGTTACAATAAAGCGCTTGGGAATTGCACTGAAATTAATTTCGCTTCTAAGTCCACGGTTTTATTATGCTGTTTGTGTTCTTTGAATTATTACCAAAATGACCCGGTTTTGAATTTGTTTGTTTCGAAGGTTTTTAAATCAAACGATTAAGACCAGAATTCAGACACTTTCTTCATTATGAAAACGAACCCTTTAGTGTTGTATGGGGGCGTAATCGCTCGTTATTAAGACCATCATGTGTAGCAAATTAATAAAATCCGTAGGAGTTTTTTTTAAAGTTAAACTTTGTGGTATGTTATACAGTGACCACTAAAGTGGAAAGGACTAAACTGCCCAGTAACGGCATACGGATGTTACTGATAAAATCTATAGAAAGCTCCTGTATTTATTGGTTAAAGATCTGAGCTAGAAGCATGTTTCTTTAATCTGATATTTATTGGACCGTGCATCTTTGTGGTAACTGTAGAATAAAAATCCAGCTAGATGCCACTTATTATTTTATTGTGCTTCTGATAGGCTCAATATGTTTCGGGCGTTACTATGCCCATCATCAGGAGCTCGCGACTGTGATGTTTATTACCACATTGGTCATTTCGTTCTTGGTTTGCTGTATGTTGGAGGTGAGGTGCGGTTAGGCTGGAGTAGTGTCCGGGCTACAGGCTATAGCCAAGAACGAAACGACCAATGTGGTAATCAACATCATAGTCGCGAGCTCCTGATGATGGGCATAGTAACGCTCGAAACATATTGAGCCTATCAGAAGCACAATAAAATAATAAATGGCATCTAGTTGGATTTTTATTCTTCATGTTTTTTGACTTATACGCGTTTCCGTATAACATTAGCTTTAAAACAACGAACGCCCGTGATTGCCATGCCAGTTTTTCAGTCGCTTTACGTGACACGCGTTTAATCTTCATAGCACACTTGTTTCTCTTTTATGTTTAGAATCATGCATGGCCTTTGACTACTTTGCAATTCATGCAGGTATTAGCTGTATTTCATGACGGACAACAGAGGCAGCAAGTTATGTTCATCGGTTTAAGAACACATGTGGAAGTATCACTACTTTAGAATTTAAATAAAATCTGTTATGAATTAACATTAAATTCAGTGCAAAACGCGTTATTGTATAAAACAGTTTACAATATTTCTTAGTGGATTTATTTTATTTTCAGATAAAGACCGAAAAATGTTACGTATAAAATATGAATTTTAAACTACGAGTACTATAATAGTTGTGGTATTTACATTTCAGGAACACTAAAAAGAGGGAAAGGTAAAGTGATCCCGTTACAGGCCCGGTGTGGCCCAGAGAGTGGGTAGAGGTATAGCTCTACTCTTCCATGACCGCGGCACTAGAAGGGGGTGAGTGGTCAGCAGCACGCCTCGGCCGCACTTTAGCTCCGGGAAAGACCCGTTACCAATTGTAAAGGAGGCTGGGTGGGCCCCAGGGCCGGTCTGGAAGGAAGGAAAATCTCGTCCCCACCGGGATTCGATCCTGGACCGTCCAGCCCGTAGTCACTCGGTATACCGACTGAGCTACCCGGCCCACATTCAGGAACACTAATTGCTGTTAAATGAAGAACAGAAATCGTTGTTTTCTGGGATGTATCGGCCAGTGGTCTAGCGGAAGGGTTCTGACACTTCGGGGGAAAATTCTGCCATCATTTTCAAGCTGTGTATAGGGAGCAGGTTGCTCTGAAATATGAATACCCTTTTAAAGGGAATACACGGTGTTATAGCGGACAAGACTAATATTTATGTTTACACCCGTGAAAGTATCAAATCTTACAAAATCAGAGAGTCTTGTGACACCCGATACCTAATATTTTAGGAAATAGTCTCACGTATGCGTTATAATACAGAAACCTTTAGAAAGGCGGTAGAGCGTGTGTTGGAGGTTTATGAGGGACAGAATTAGTTTACTGGAGAACCAATGAAGTAGTTGTATTTGCTGTCAAAATTTCAGACTACCAACTTAAAGCTGTGTGTTTTAGGAATTGTGTACTTCACGTTCTTGTGTCGGCGGGCGATATATGGTTGCAGTGTAATGACACTGGCCTATTGGCGTATAGGAACAGAGCTTTGGAACATTTCCAGTGACAATTCCGATTTGCTCTGGGTGTTTGAATTCTGCATGTTTAAAGAGTAGACCAAGTTTGCGCAGTCTTGTTTTCATGAATATTGAATTTAATTTTGTTTCATGCTTCCTTAAACGTTCTTAATTGAAAAAGAAGACATTTCCTGCACTGTATGGGAAATAGCGAGACTTTTATATTTTACGGATGGGATTTTATCACAGGATGGAGAAGGAGAGACAGTGGCCCAGAAATTTGTGAATTTTCGGCAGAACTTCAGCATGTTTTTTATACCTAGAGCTGCCCAGCTAATAAGACATTGATTTAACTTATCAATAAATCACAATGGTAATTTTATATATTCCATGCTTTAACGTTCAGAAGCTCACCGTTTTGTTACACTTTGATTTATCGTGTATTTTGTGATTCGCATAGTAAAGAGTTACCACAGTATGTTCCTAACCGATTAGGCTTTGAATGGGGACGTAATGTGCATGCTGTAAAGCAGGAACTGAGATTTTTACTATTGCTTACGTAAATGTTATATTTCAAAATGTGAAAACGAAGATAATTTAATTTTGAATTATTTGCAATATTTGAGGGACACGGCTACTTGGAAAGGCAGGGAATATTCTGCGATTCTGCCCAAAGGTTCGTTCGACCCACGGTATTTGCGGCAAAAGTTTTTCGGAACTGAGCGTTGCTCAACCGACCGATAAATGTAATATAATATTGGAGTGCACACATTCATTGCCGTGTGCACAACTGCTCGTAACTGGAGCACAGTCTAGGCCTGGCGAATCCATTCTTTAACCTCGCACGCCGTTTAGTTTTGTCACCTACTGCGGAATGAAGGGAGGGTATCATTATTTTATGTGTCTATCCAATTTCATAATAGGGCTGGTGTTTCTGTTGATTTGTGGGTTGCTTTACGGGAGGCTGATAGAACTCAGGACCGGTGCCAGAACTGGGATACTTCGTCATGATGCGGGGGTGAGGTGTGTGTGGATGGATTATAGACACTAGTAGTAGTGTTAGATTCGACTGTCTTATACTCGTATGTATTGTAGAGAAGGGAACGTACGTAGGGATTTTCTGTTACATTTTGTACGAATTTAAAGCAATGGTTTTTACTAGGCTAGTGATTACTCGAGATATTAACGACCAGAATTTCTTTAACTGATTTCTGGACGGAAAAACTTACATAAGGGCGATAGGTATTGTCTGCTTATCGACAGTTAATTTAAATCGTTTACGTCACGCACAACAAGTTTCATATCGGAATATGTCAGCCGTGAATTCTTGCGTGAGCGCGGGTAGCGCAGTTGGTATAGTGTGTAGGCTACGACCTGAACACGCGAGGTATCGTGGTTTGATTCCTAGGTGTGGGCAAGGGATTTATCTCTCTGCCGCATTGTACTGTGCTTTACTTTCTTTTACCGTATAAAATACCTTTAGGAGTGCGCCCTTCCACGGCTCGGGCGTTTAGCCTCACACCTATCACAGCGAAGTTCATGGTTCGACTGCAGGCTAGCAATGCGCGATTTGTAGTGGACAAAGTGGAACTTGTGCAGGGTTCCTTCCTGGTATTTAGGTTTTCGCCTATCGATGTCACTATGCTAATGATTCATACCCATTAATTTGCTTGGATCAGACTGTTGTTTAATCATGGTAATTGACAGTATCGTTAAAGACTCCCGGCGAGGGAAACAGACAGTAGGAATCCATACAAAGCCATCCATCTCGTTGAATTTTAGATCCATTTAATTAACTTAATGACTTATATTGTATAACGTCCCCAGTTTACGTTTGTGACCTGATTATGGCCCAGAAATGAAGGCCGAAATATGTCGTCAATTTAAATTAAATAAAAATACAAAAAAGTACAAACAATACTAGTCGTGTTTTGACTTAATAAAACTTATTCCTTATTTGTATAAAACCAAACACAACGGGGATGACTCAGCTAAAGATCACGTAACTGGAATTTACCTATCTGCATAAATACTTTCCTATGCTTGTATATAAGTGTATATTTTGTTTGGAGAAACGAACGTGTCGGAGTATGTTCGTTTTATAGTTAACCATGTCAGCAGTAACTAGTATCATTGTACCGCTGACAGGGTTCTCTTTCTAGTTTGAAGAATGGTGTTTAGAGTCGTTGTAGAGGTGTTTACATGAAGACCCATATACGTTTTTGGTCATATCTCGCTCAGTTCTTCTTAGAATGAAACATGTATCAGATAAAAGTTGGAGAGAAAATCAAAACACAAACTTTATGTTCAATGATGTTTTCCGAAAATCATGCCACTTATGAGATGACGTGGAGAAATATTGTAGAGCAGTGCATACTACAGATGACAATATGGCGCATGCGCATTACATGCTGGATATCTAAGACTACAAACACACTCTCAGATTATGTAACACTTAATGCTTTTTCCACTGCAACAATGGTTGCACGGACGTGTCTCAGTGTTAAGTTATACGTACATTGCTGCTTGTTTAAAGTTGTTTCTGTTCTTTCCGCATAGTTTCCTTTGAATTATAAATTGAAAAGGTCGCCCGATGTGGAAGTTTTATTAGCGCTTTTCCGAATCACATACCACGTTTATTGCACATAGAGAGTTTTGTAGTTGATTGGTTGGTAATCGTGTGTTGTGTTTGGGAATTTGTTAAAAATATTGCTCTGTTGCATAGTAATTTGCTTCAGATTTTTATAATTGTAGTCAGTCTCTACAAGCAAGTCATAGCATCATCATCATCATCATAATCATCATCATCATGTAGCCTTAAGACAGGCCCACAATCTCTTCCAAAGCGAGTTCTCGAAACAGTGCAATCTTCTTCCATCTGCAAATCCCGTATCTTCTCGTGTTCTCAAGGCCATTCAGTAGCTGCTTGTAGTACGTTCAAACAGCCACGAGCCTTGCCTTTTATTCCCTGTAGAAGTCAACATTTACATTCGTCCTGTCTTTCGACACTACATAATGATGAAACACTGTTATTACATAAAGCGAAAACTTACAGATCAGCCAAACCCTTCATCATCAAATTTACAGACTGTATATTCATTTTCCGATTAGAAACTCGCTGGTTTGTCGTGTGAGGTTTGGAAATGATCCACTCGAACTTTCAATATACAAGTTTTCGACAGAAAATGCTGCTTCTGAGAGTGGTTGGGACAAACAGCAGCTGGAGGTGCAGAGTGAAGGTGCTGCAACAGACTGTACCAGCCAGGAGTGTAGAAGTTATTTCTGGCTTCATGTGGATCAGTTAAAATTAGAGTGGCCTGCTAGCTCTTCTGAATCAAGAACGTGATATCCTGTAATATATATATATATATATAGGGCTCTCAACATAGGAAGTGCTATTGAAAAGCAAGTTGGTTTTTTTTTTGTATGTGGCTGGCAAGTCTTAATATTCGTTTTCTCCATTTCAGAGATTTATGCAGTGTCAGTATCCTTATTTTGTCTCATTGACCTTATTTACCGCCGTAATAATGGGCTAGATAGTGCACTTGTTACGCATAGATACAATGTGGAAAAATATTGTAGAGCCAGGCAGGTCACAGATGACAATATGGCGAATGTGCATAGCATGCTTAATATATAAGGCTACAAACACACACTTATAATGTGTAATTCTTATTGCTTTTCCACTGAAACAGTTTTTGCGCGAAGGCTCCTCATTGTTACGTTGTAGTACTTTGCCTGTCCTGTTTCTTCCTTAGTATGACCTCTTCTACCTAGCTGTCATGTGTAGCGCCTTATTGTTTCACCCGATCGCAGGCAATGACACACACTGACACACACACACAATCAGTAGGACTCCTCTGGACGGAGGATTGGCCCGTCGCAGAGACCCGCAAGCGAGCGGCCACATCCACGCCTCAGACCGTGCGGCCACTGGGATCAGCTCGACTAAATTTGTAGGTATCATGTTTCTTCATAGACTGTACCGTAAAGCAATTTTGGAAAGTGCAGTTCAAGGCTTCTTTTTCAGCGCCGCAGACTGACGTTGTTGTGAACATATCTATGTTAGTACGGGAAAACTGGTATGAAGTGACTCCCAGGTTCAGAATAAGATACTTCTGTTCCCGGTAAAAGTGCTTGGTACTTTACGGTCTGTGGTAAGGAGCAGATAATGTTTTCTGGGTGCTTAAGTGTGAAAACCGCTACAAACATTTGTGCGGTAGTGTAGGCAGGTTCCATAAATTCTGTAACTGGAAAGAAGTGAGCCGCAATCTTCAGTCCCGTCTATTTCACTCTTTTGCCTCTTTGATAAGCTTTTGGATCACAGAACGGGTCTGGATGGGCCGAGGGGATAAAAATTCTTCCTCCGCAGGTAATTAAACCCAAGCACCTAGCCCGTAAACTTTCATGTTGATTAAGATGACCAGACGTCTTGTTTGGCAGTGAAGTTTCAATAGTCTGCAGCTTTCGGTAAAGTATTTTTTATTACAATATAAACACCAGGTTGGCCATATAATCCGAAGGTTCAACGGCGACTGAATTCGGTAAAACCCTCTCTCGCCCCAAGCCTCTTAAAGTGGTTAAAAGATGAAAAACCAACCTTTCAGAAACCGCCATCAGTTTCCAGATAATTACCGAAAGGTTGGTTTGTTCGCCGTTTTAAATATCTGACGCTGCTGATAGGTCGAGTCTTGCCGAATCATGTTGGCCACAAGAAGTGGTACTTAGCTTAATATTTTTTGACAGTGATTAATGAATTGTTGTAGCAAGGTGTATGAGGTTTTGTGCTGGGGACGTTTATAGAGGTATATTTTATAACCGTTTAGCTCAGGGAGTGGCGTTTCTCATAGCTCGTTGTCTTCGAAAAGGCTGTTCAAGAAATATCTGTAAAAGTTTTACTGGTTACTAGCATGACATGAACTCCAAATAAGATGTTTTTTTGTTTTTATAAAACAGAACGTCTAAACGTCTCCAGGTAAGACAGGATAGCTCCGTCACTATAGTAACTAGACTATGGGCTGGACGGCCAAGGAATCGAGGTTCGATTCCTGATAGAGGAAAATTTACTGTACTGTCTGTCATAATTCGCGACTGACGCAGGACCCTACTCACCTTTTCAAATGGTGTAGGGGGCTTTTTGCCCACTCCAGGTTGGCCGGGTGTGAAGCTGTACACGCATTCAATATAGTGCCGAAATTAAGAAGGATTATAGCTAGAGTTCTGCGCACACCATTTCCTTTCATAACTCGAAGATCGACCTTTTTACAGAGGGAAGGATAGTACCGTCAGTCTCAAAAATCTTCATATAATAAGGTGAAATTTATTTAGGTACCAATAAAAGAACAATTACCAGGCAGTAGGATGCAAAAGGAATATTGTACATATGTGGACATCTGATCTACTTTTAGTAATATTTACATCGAGATCGCAACTGGTATATTTGCGTACTTAAAGCGACGCAAATAATACTAAACTAGATGAGGTGTCAGCACATATGTAACTTACTGCCAGGTAATGCCTGTGTTACAGGTGAGCAGAATCTCGTAGCGAAATAAATTTCAACTTAATATACGAAGGTTGTGACTGACGGTACAATCCTTGCTTTTGCTTAATTATATCACAACGGGATATCACACTTAAACTTAGGGACCTTTATGCTTGCATTGAAGCCTGTTATTTACCTTTTTGATGGCTGTAATCCCGTCGTGTTTGGTATCAGTGTGAATAAATACACAAAATTTTTCTAACATGCCATGGAAAATATTTCATAAAAGGTGTGGATAATCTGTCCTTCCTATTTCTGCACCGTTTTTTCACTATTCTACTAGCAGGAAGTAGAGTTAGTGATGGTTGGAGTAATCATAAACTCATATTGTCTCTGATTTTATGGGAAGTCTTTCTATTGATCTACGTATTCCCGCCAAAAAGTATTGTACCAACTTAGAAAATACTCCGCTAGAAACGTACATATCAATTTGCAGTGCATTGTTGTGAGGGGTTGAGAATTGGTTTGTGAATGAGTGGAAGACACGGAGCCAGCCGGAAACAGTGGGAAGAAGGAAAGTAGTGAAGAGAACAGGACCACGTCAGTGAAGACGAACATTCCACAGTTCTTGGCTTCTTGAAAGTGAAGAGTTGTTGCCTTTTGCGCTTTTCAGTCAATTGTATGAAATTTCGTAAGCATGCAGATGCAGTTCCGAGGGATTGCATATATATTTGTGGTGTTCGTTTATAACTAAAATTTATACGTGTCTCTAAGAATACAAAAGCGTAGCTTTTTTTCCCGCTTTTTGGGGTACGAACAGGAAATTCAAATGCTTTTGTAGGACTTTCGCATTTAATTGCTGTTAAGAGCGGATAGTTTCATACAGCAAGGCTTCATGGAAATGACTAACGAAGAATGTTAATGAAGTGGTCCATGGGGACAGGTAGTTCTTTGTTTTATACGAAAGTGCGTTCGAATTATTAAACGAGCCGTCTTCAGTGACGTCGCCTATTTATCGCTCAGTCATCGGATTATTTGTGAAATTTTAAAGTTGTGGAAGGAAATGGTTATAGCGCAATTTCAAGAAAATGCTGTAGGCCTTTCGGACCAACTGAGGAAAACCGTGAAAGCTGAAGTAGCATAGTCGACGTAATGGCCAAGATCTGAACCTGGGTCTACTAGAATATAATGTTTACAGCCGCGTCTTGAAGTGTGATCCAGCACATTAAGGTTAACTTATTAAAGGCGAGAGTAATCTGCATTAAAATGTTCCTCCTGCATACTGAAAGTGGCTGCCATTCTTTTTACATCGTGTGTTATATGATATGGTATATTTATTTACTGCAATTGGGTTTCAACCCGGTGGCAGTGGTCGGTAAACTTGTACAAAAATAGGAAAGAGACAATTAGGTACAAAAGGAGAGACAATACACAAAACAATAAACAAAAGGATACAAAACACAAAATAGAAAACAAACATACAAAGAATATTAAGAAATGTAAATCGAGCAATTAGAAACTAACAAATAGAAGCAAATAATAATGAGACAACGTACCGCACAGAACCTACATACAGCTATATAAATGCAAATCAATAACGTAAATAGACGAGTAATTCAAAGGAGACTGAGAATTATCTAGTTCATATGTGTTTAAGTGAAAGGTATGGGGGGATACAATTCCGTAATGTGTGTACATTGTCGTACTTAGGTAGACCCTAATGTTCATACGTTACGAATTCATAGAGGCCTCAATCTTGATTCTGTATGGTGGTTGTGACGTTGCAGAGAAGCGGTACGCTGGATGCAAACGGATGCTGGCAAATCTGTCCATGCATACAATTGAACGCCACGGAGCGAGTACAGCTTTAGCATAATTGTAAGAGCAAAGGTTCGTGGTTGCAAAAGAGGGGAGAGGAGAGAGTATTCGGTAAAGAGGAACTGGGAGCGAGAGGGCACGAAACGAAAGAGTGAGTGTGAGATGGAAAATGCAATTGTCGTGTCTAGAAATGTGGCGTGAGATCGATATGGTCTGAAGCTCAATACACACTCGAAATCGGAGGTCCGTGCCAGAAGCATATCCTGTACTTCTGGTCGTCTAGACCCGTTCTGTGACGAACGTTATCGGATTACAAGCAGGTGTGTTCGTTTGCAAACGAATGGCTTGTAGAACGCGATGTGAGCTGCGTTATAGTTGGTACATTTTTGCATAGGAATTGTCTGTAAAGGACAGTCAGGCCTACCACGAGAGGTTACGAGACTGACTGAATCACAGAACTGTCCGTATTCGGCGCAGTTTTAGCCTTTCAAAGGTTACTGGTTACATGATGCACCAGCAGGTTTAACATTAAAAAACTGTACGCTCTTCCCACACCGTAAAAAGGTAAAGGTAAAATTTTCCCGTTACAGGCCCGGTGTGGCCCAGCGGGTGGGTAGAGGTATAGCTCTACTCTTCCATGACCGCAGCACTAGAAGAGGGAGAGTGGTCAGCAGCACGCCCCGGCCGCACTTTACCCCCGGGAAAGATCCAGTACCCATTGTACAGGAGGCTGGGTGGGCCCCAGGTTCGGCCTGGACGGGCCAAAAATCTCGTCCCCACCGGGATTCGACTCCGGACCGCCCAGCCCCATAGTCACTCGCTGTACCGACTGAGCTACCCGGCCAACCTTCCCACACTATGTTTATGTGTTTTTTATTTATCTTAGAATAAACAGCAACTTCTGCCCCATACACAATAAACTGGTTTTTATAACCGAGACGAAAAGTGTTTACTGCGCGGTACGAACTGGGGCTTTAAAAAAAAAGCAGGCTGCGCTTCGTCTTTAAAGGGTTAAAATACGCGATTGGGGCGTGTCGTAAGCAGAGTAACATGCAATAAACAAAACGAAAGGCGTAAGAGTTTTACCAGCTCCGTGTATTGATTAAGTGTGAAAGAAACACGAGAGGGCGAAAGGGATGCGTACTTGAAAATAAATCTGTGAAAGAGCAGATGGCGTGTTTTTTCGAGAGAGGGCAGAGTCTGTGTAATTCACCTGCCTAATAACGCTAATATCTTGAACGCAAGGTCGTTAGCTGCTCGCGCGGTAGTGTCGAATGTCTTGTGGTTGGAATTAAAACAGTCAGCTTTATTTGGTCTCATTTGCTGCTACTATACGTCTTGTCGAGCGGAATTTACGGTGTGATATTTTTCTTTTGTGAAATTAAAGTGTTCCGGGTGATTGGTCTTATTGACGGTTTACTGTGTTCTAGACACTGGCCATGAAACACCCAGGATTAATATTTTGCATCAAGTATTTGCAGTTTTTACAAGTTATTTTATTCGTGCGAAAGACAGAGAATAGCGTATTAATGTATGACACTGCCAAACTGTGAGAACAAAGTGCTAATGGATTTGATGTCTGTCGGAGGACAGTGAAGCCGAAGTTGCATATCTGGCAACATACTGCGACGTTGTAACTCTTGAAACTGTCGGCATGTTAAAGCAAACACCCTTATTCGTGTTGCGTTCCTATAGTTCTGTAATGAGAGGGCGAATTACGTTGCAGCGATCTGTAGCGAACCGAAATCAAAATTCTGTTCCTATTCTTCCCCACATATGATACCTGCTCATTGTTACGATTCTTACTAGCTGAGTTTCAAGATAATCCTCGCTGCACAAACACTTTGAGGTAGAAGTGAAGCATGAGTAACATATGTTGTATTCTTCACATTAAAGAAAGTGATAGAAAATAAACAAAAACCGCCTCTGTGGTCTAGTGGTAAGAGTTTCTGGCTACAGATACAGAGGTCCCGGGTTCGATCCCCGGCGCTACCAGATTTTCTGAGTAGTAGTGGGTCTGGAACGGGGTCCACTCCGCCTCGTGAGGTCAATTGAGGAGCTACTT
>Ga0123354_10015552_pt1 | contig 11891 bp, 6 predicted proteins | sample TergutLab28metaG_2_FD_97872 | JGI IMG/M metagenome (GOLD analysis project Ga0123354, IMG submission 97872) | Labiotermes labralis P4 segment gut microbial communities from Petit-Saut dam, French Guiana - Lab288 P4 | ecosystem: Host-associated > Arthropoda: Insects > Digestive system > Gut ... | reverse complement strand
GACGTATCAGCTGAGCAGGTTGCAGTATTTGGAACCGCAAGAAGCCACCACTTTTCTGTGGCCATTATCTCCGTAACCGTTCAACTTTGGATATAGGTGTTTTTGGTTATATATATATACTTTTACATAAAGAAAACTCTCCCTAACTCTCTCACACTCCTCCCGAGACACCCTGTATATATATATATATATATATATATATATATATATATATATATATACAGCGGGATTCAAAAAGATGGACTCAGTTTCGTAAGTCTATATTTCAAAATCAGAACTAGTGACGAACGTGATGTAAATTACATTTTGTTATGCTCATAATGAAGTTTGAAGTTTGGAGGTTGAATTTTGAAACGAAGACGAAACGCACGCTGCTCAGCAGTCGCCAACTCAGTTTTGACGAACTCACGAACGCAAAAAAAATCTTGTGCTGCATATTAGCCATTTTGTTTTCAACTGACGCTGCTGCACGGCTCTGCGCTAGCGAGCATTGCAGCAGTGGTATTTGAATTTAGGACTTTCTCTTTCAAATGTTATGTAGGCCATTCACATACCATGTACAGTTCAGGAAATACAGACGTACAAAATTGAGTCCATCTTTTTGAATCACGCCGTATATTCCCTTCGTCCGGGAAAAAAAGACGCCCCACCTCCAATTAAGCTGCAAGCCCAAAGGCTGACACCTCAGTAACGATCTGTTTTTAGGGCGTAAGGTCTGCACCATACTAACTGCTCGACATACTTTGACAATAATGACAACTACGCATTGACGTATGTGCAATAAAACTAACGAGATGCTGTGGGATCTACTTTGGCTAAGTACTTTTGCAGACAAGGGTCACTACAGTTATTGTACTCACAATTCATATGTAAATGGTGTAATACACGTACGTCAAGTACATAGGATATATTTAGGCCTTTTTTTCACGTGTGCTAGAGTTAACCTGCAACTTCTTCCCTTTCCACCATTAATTCCAAGAGATGAAACCCAAATGTTAAGTAACCAGTATTTGTGCTGTCGACCGCTAAATGGTGTGCCCAGGTTAAACCTAAAAAGCTGTTCAGTCATTGCAGTGAGATAAGCTATTCTTTAATCCATTGGCCGCTTCAGTAATCAGCAGCCAGACAGTTCCCGCGTAACATATTAATTAATTCTAATATAATTTTGCTTCAAAACAGGTCAATGATATTAAAGTAACACTGAAAGAAACAGGACGGAAGGTTGTGAGCTAAATTAATCTAGCTTAGAATAAGGACCATTGGGAGGCTCTTGTGAACACACTAGCAAACGTCTGGTTGTCACGAGGAATTTCCTGTAGAGACGAGGAGAATAGTTTCTCAAAAAGGCATCTGTCCCATGTATTTCGATCAGCTGGTAATTTACGTTACACACAATAAATAACCCGACGTTGATACATACTGTGAATGTAAAGTATGCAGCAGTCACCTTATTTATTTAACGTATTTGATTAATATTATTTTGTAGATTAACAACAGAGGCAACATACGTATAACATAAATTCGGGCGCGTTCGCGTAACCATTGTCGAGTGGAAAAGCAATAAGTATAACATATTCTGAGTGTGTGCCTGTGTCCTTAGTTATTCAGCATGCAAAGGGTCGTATTATATTGCTAACTATGGCCTGACCGACTATAAAATATCTTTCCCAGTTATCTCATAAACGACGTGATTTTCGAAAAAAAAAAGTAAGTGAACAAAAATATCTTTATTTTGCCTACAACATTCGTCCGAAACATCTCTCACTCTTAAAAGAATTCAGCGAGATACTATGATAACTGTAAATAGATCTAAATGGAAAGTACCTGTTTTTCTTGGCATATTTTAACGAAACTTCAATTTTTCAATAGATTTTCGAAAATTCCTCAAATATCAGATATCATGAAGGTCTGTTCAGTGGTAGCCGAGTTGTTCCATGCGGACCGACAGATATGCCAATGGAGGGACAGAGACACACGACGAAGCTAACTGTTTTTTTCGACGAAACATGTAGCAGATGGCAACCGAATGCACAGTGTTCTAAAATTTGCTTCGCACCGACACTAAACACTGACACTGATTAACAAACACTGCGCGTTGATGATACCAGAACAAGGGCAAACAATTTTTTGTGGACACAATATCTTGGCAGGAAGCTGTTTTTGTAACCCAACTGTCCAGTAATGTTACACTCTCAGTCTGACAAATTGTGTCACGACGAATTACAGTTTAATGACGGATATGAAGCTGTTTGGTTCTCATAACCGGGCCGGACTTCATGGCGAACATATAAAACTCCTTCCCAATTGTTTCAGTGGTTAAGTCTCCGGGCGCCGAACTCACAGTCTTATCGCTATTCGGATTAAGCCATTGGCTCTCTGTCTATCTATAAATCCTATCTGGTCAGGCGTTAAAGTCCAGTTAGCTTGCAACTACACATGTTATGCACGACAGTCTAAAGAAACTATGAGACCTAAAGTTCTCCTGACCTTTACTATGAACAATCATGCCGTCTGGGACGTGACACAGTCTACTTTACTGTATGGGTGTCAATGTTTCACCGCTTCATATGGCGGTAAAATGCTCCTAAACGTTGCTACGTATGTCCTAAGCGACATGGTATCGATATCATTCTCAAAATAAAGAAACATTTTCAAAGAACACATCTAGGGTATCAATTACACAACTGTAAAATCAGTGTTTAGGTGATCACTGGTTGGATAATTCAGCTGCTCGACTAAACCTACTGGACACCTTTTCCTTTGGAATAATAAATGTGGACTGAAAGATTATATTCTGTCCCTGTGTTGAACAAATCCAACTTCCAGCAGGGACACAGTTTACTGTCAGGTCCTACAGCGCCAATCAGGAACCACCGTGCGGATGATTGAAGCGGCTGATGGGATCCATCTCCTGCGACGCGTTAGATCGTCAAGGTAACAACACGTGGTAACGATTCCAGTGACGAAACCAAGTGGTGAAGAGTAAATTGGGAGATCACGCGGCAGATACACGTTACCTGCCATGCTAACGAGATGATATTACTATGCAGACCTGTGTACCAAATGACGACAGCACGTGACACGCCCTCTGGCACATAAGCCATTCCGCTGCCAAATCAATTTGCTCCCACCCTTCATAAATATTTGTGTTTCTTCATTTAGCGTAGATCGGCAATAACGCGAAATGTTATCTGCTGCTTATTGCAAGGAGTCTGAAAACCGGTGCTAAAGTGGTGCGAGTTTTGTTTCGTGTAATGAAAAAGAATGGCAGTCGCAATGATGCTGATTAAACTAATAAAGCCCAGCGGTCACTAGAAGCATCACCTGTTGTAACATTCGGAAATTCTGCACTCTTATAAATACTTTGTTTACGTCTTTCGATTGATTCTTACAATAAGACGCTTTTTTACCCTTAAACAACATTAACGGAATTTGTTCTTTGTGACGAAGCGAAAAAAATTTTTAGGACCGAATACTTTGGATGAAGGCCATTGTTAAACAAACTCTTAAACAACTGCTGTGCATCTACCATCAACGTCGTCGTCGTCGTCGTCGGCTCTACAGCCCTGCGTGGGTCCTTGGTCTCCTCTTTTTTTATGTTTCGTAACAATATTTTTTATGGGGTAGGTTTTAAGCTTCATGCCAAACCCCCAACTTGGAGGACCAGGGTATATTTTCTTGTCTGGGTCATCACCCTTGACCTGTCTAGCATGAGAGGCCCTAGCAGTAGCTGCGCTTCTCCCAGCATTGCTCTCAGGATCATTATACAACGCAAGCCCGACCACTGCGCCAAATTAGGGATAACTTGGGGTAGGGGGGGGGGTAGGGCTGTGATTAATAAAAACCCTAAATATAATTTTAAACTGTATGATATGAAAAATTCTTATGTATTATTTTTGAAATGACATGTATTTATTGGTCGGAAGACGTGCCACTTGCCAAATGAGCATGTAAATAAATAAATAAATGACGTACATAGGAGTGAAGCTTCTCAAGTTGGTGAAGATTTATTTTGCGGTCTTTTGGGTTATCATTCTTTAGTCTGATAAGCCATTCCCAGAGTTTCGGAAAACAAAAAGTGTTGCATTCGTGAAAATGGGGACTGTACGTTCTTCTGAAATTTCTACAATGATCCAGATTACAGTGTGTGACGACAACAACATATTCTAAGTCATGGAAATGAAATTAGTAATTTACATTATTGTCAAGTACAAATTTTGCCTTTAATTTTTGTACACATTACAAACGTTACCTTAGAGTATTTTGCAACTGCCATTTTAAAATAAATTATGCCTTAGAGCAATATAAATCTGCAAGATGATATTACATTTTTTAAGTATTTTAAATTCACATTAAAACTAACATAATTTTAAAAACCATTGGTTTAAAAAGGGGTAAAATTGTGGAATGCGACTTAGTTCATATTAATTTTCGCCACATACATGTATAACTTCTATATTCAAGGTAACTTTTTTAGCACAAGAATTGTAAAAAAATAAGCGTTTCATTACAGGACACTAACTCAAGTTGCTACTCGAAAAACTCATCAACTTCAGTCACTATTTTGGTTGAAAACAATCACCGTCCTTCGTAATCACATCAGAGTCCATTACAGAAGTCTGATTCATTACTATTCTGTCTGTTTCTTAGAATCATACAGAAGCATTGTCAATAAGCCCACACTAACTGTTGGGCAGATCGCAAGGGTTCAAAAATTAACTTTAAATTATTTACTAAGAACAAGATATATGTATAAAAAAATGGGTGCACGGAACATATCAACTTTCACTTAACACAAGGCAGAATAACGTAACTTTTACGCCACGGCCGAAATTTTCTCATTTACCAATGTAAGAATGTAAGGACAGTGTCGTCAATCACAACATTTTTCTTAAGAGTTTAAATTTAATAAGCTATTATATGTCTCGGCTCAGTACATTTAACTCATGACATAAATATTGTTGTGACAGATGATACTCTCCTTACCTTTGTATTTTTATCACAAAAGGGATGTAACTCTTATAAAAGAGCGTCAGAATGTAAAAGTTGTGCATTTTTATTTCTCCCGAATTTTAAAATGGGAGTTTGGGTTAAAAAAGGATTTCAAATACGGAAACTCAACGTCAGGGAAAAGCGGGAGTATATAATGAAGAAGAGGTATTGATTCAGGACCATGAAAAGCGATAACAGACCTACATAAACCGAAGCCTGTAATTGTTTTCTATGTGAAACCTAGCACAGTGAATAAAGACATTGTTCTTCTGACCAGAGTTCAGGCACTGAATTTAAGAACGTAAACCTCTTATACAACTTCTCCAAAGTCTTAGAAAACCATCATAAAAAATTCTGTAAAATATTAATGGCTCTTTTCCTCGAATTTTTCAACATGTAAGAGGCAACATATAATTATATCACAGATGCTGAGCATTTGAAGAGATGTTTCAATCATGCCCACATCAGCATAGCGCTTCGTCAACATCAATCTTCCTATTTATATTCCAAACGCTGCTACACAGATAACATATTTACGACAGACAATTCAATACACCCAGATGGCGTGGAAGTGATATATCAATTGATTCCCGCTGGCACATAAAGTAACAAGCAAAACGTAAATGATACAACAGTGGTAACTAGATAGCTGTTAAGCTACAGAAAATCTGACCTCGGATAATACAAACCCAAATGATGATGTGCATTTTCAATTGAACTAACAAGCTAGTGCTGCCAGTTCGTGGAAAAATAAGTTATGTTAAATTCGTGAATAGGTTCTTGTTCCGGTACTTAATAGCACATATTAATGGTTCATGATACCTGCCTCATTCTGCGGGCAAAACAACTAAGAGAGAAGTGGTGTTAATGCAGTAGTGCAACTGAACCTTTATAATAACCAGAAACCGAGTGAAGTTGTTTTCTTAAAGACCTGTTTGTTTTAAATTATAAGTAAATGTATTTTTTACTTAATAGTTTGTCAGAGCTTATAATTTCAAATAAATTAATTAATTTGTATTCCCATTTTCCAGCTGTTATATTAAAAGATGCAACACCAAGTCGTCTTTATTGACTGATATGGACCACAAGGGTATGCGTTTCCTCTACTGTCACATATTAAATGTTATTCCAAATATTTACAATTCGGAGTATATTGAATTTAATGCACTAAGAGCCCAATCCGCCTTATGATCTGCTTCAGGGTATCATGTGTATGTTTCCGTCCAAGCTACTCAAATTATAAGCTGGGCTGGACATTCAATACGTTGTATTCAGTTTGCTTGGAATTAAAAATATTTGGAATGATTTGATAATGGCTGATGATAGCCGAAATGTGTATTCACCTTGCCCCATATCAATCAAGAAAAATGTTTTTATATTGTATGTATGAATATATGACAGGTGGCAAATTATAATTTAGATTTATTCATTTCAATTAAATAAAACCAACAGCATACATCAATCTGAGTTGGAAAACTATGCAAGAAAACAAATTTACTGAACAGTTATGGTCTAAATCTTAGGTTGCAGATGACGGTGTATCTTGACACGTGAAGAAACAAAAAAATTTTCCGAAATGGCGCGGATTAAAGGAAGCGAGATAAGAGAATGTAATACGTGAGACAAGAAGGTAGCAGTTATGACTAATATCTTCAAAGCTTCATTCTCTGAGTCAGTAATATTTATTAAGAAGCTCATTACACTCAAACAAGTACATGCTTATATGACAACACTGTTACATAATGCCCTGTGGCATGGAAATAAATACATGGATTTGTGTCATTTTTGTTTCCTTTTACTGAACCCTGCCACTCGGAACAAATTACGATCCACAACACACATAGGCCAATATAATAATATGGTTGATATTAAGATTGTGCACTAAATTGCAACTAAGAACTGAAAACACGGTGCAAAACGCATTTATTTTCATAAATATTATTAAGTTTCTAATCGTATTTTAACACCTGTTATTTATTTAAAATTGTGCCAGGATCTTTTACCATTGAATAAATCACGGATATGAAATTTTCTATTTAAAATGCCCTTATTTTCATTGTATATGGAGACATTCAACCAATTATGTGTAAGATTTATGTAATATTCCTACATTATCCAGCCATTCTGCGAGATACGGGCAGGTGGTAACTGCTGCGTTGAACATAACTGATTACAACTACTGCAGGAATCGGTGCAAATATGTAACAGAAATGCTGGTATGGAAAAGCACCCCTAAAAGAACGTGCAATGTGGTAAGAAAGTTATGAGATATAGTAGGCCTACAATAAGTATAGTTGTTTTATCGTCCTTATAGTTGTCAGTGGGAGCTGCAACTCATGTCACGTCTCACACAAAATGCACTGTCCATTCAACGTGCAATGGTACGGAATTCTGAATGATGAATTGGAAAAAATCTGAAAAGAAGCGACCATGACCTGCTTCAAGCCACTGCCAGAGCTCTCGTCTGGAGCACATGAGATAAACCAAAAAAAACTTCAGTGAGGATAGACTGTACTGATCCTACGAACAGGAACCAACATTCCTAAATACATACCACTTGATATAAGATCCTAGATATTATTTAGGATTAATAATTAGGCAAAGTTAAGTAGATAATAATGTCTATCAGGCAAGAGGGAAAAGGGAGTGGAGAAGACTACGCAACGATAGACTTTATTATCTGTTATATTAATCGAGGATATTCCGTTGTGTTTTAATTCTAAGAGTAAAACGAAATGTTTCAAAATTACCGCCGAAACACAAAGACAGTGTAAAAATATTAGTATTTTATTGTGGCAACATGTTTTGGTCTTATTAGACTATATTAAAGCCAGCATTCAGAAACACGAGGTACAATCAGTGCACATCATGTACTGTGGGATCCCATATTATTTACAAGGTGTACATAAAAATATTTTAAAATTATAATAAATCATATGTATTAAAAGTGGCTAAAAGTATGTATTGGTATTTAAAATATATTGATTAGAATGGAAATATATACAAATTATTAGCGTATAGGTATCTTAATAATATGAACCAGTTGGGAAGTTACTGTGATGCACATTTGAAGGTGGTCAAATCTCGTAGTCATATTAACACTCAAGTTCAAGGTTGTAGTATATCATGCACGTAATTTTGATTTTGAGTATTACGTTTGTATATGTGTACGCAGATGTACAGAATTGTGGATTTAGTAGTCACACATTGTCGTATTGGTATCTGGTTTTATACATAAGCATTTATATTGCAGATTAGAATATATTAGACATATTCGCGTGTATGTTGAAATATCGGACGATGGCTGAACGTACTCTTATTCTTAGACGGTGTTCAACGAATGAATGTCTGGTGTGATTATTGAAAATTTTCCACGTGAATGTGTTAATTTTGTTGTGGAGTTGAGAAGCAAGACGTACGGGTGCGTGTTGGTTGTGCTGTAGTTTGTGACAAACTACAAATATGTGACTAATAGATCCACAATTCAGTACATCTACGTACACAAATACAGACGTAATACTAATAATCAAAATTACGTGCACGATATACTACAACCTCGAGCATGAGTGCTAATGTGAATACGAGATTTGACCACTTTCAAATGTGAACCACCATACCTTCCTAACTGGCTCAATTTTTAAGATACCTAAACGTTAATAATTTATATATATATATATATATATATATATATATATATATTTCAATTCTAACCAATATATAGTTAATACCAATACATACTCTTAGCCATTTTAATATATATAATCTCTTATAATTTTAAACTATTTTTATGTACACCTTGTACATAACATGGGATCCCACAGCACATGATATGCACTGACAGTACCTCATATTTCTGAATACTGGCCTGAAGATAGTGTAATAAGACTTAAACATGTTGCCACAATAAAATACTAATATTTATACACTGTCGTTGTGTTTTGAGAGTAATTTTAAAACATTCTGTTTTGCTCTATTATCTGTACCCCTACCAAATATGTTTCGGGTGAACAAATTAGGAAGAATGAGATGGGCGGGTCATGGATCACGTATGGGGGAGACAAGAGGTGCGTACAGGGTTTTGGTGGGAAAACCTGAGGAAAGTGACTACTTGGAAGAGCTAGGTGTAGATGGGAAGATAATAAGAAAATTTATCTTAAAAAAGTAATATAGGGGGCTTGAACTGGATTAATTTGGCTCAAGACAGGGACGGCTGAAGGGCTTCTGTGAATGAGGTAATGAACCTTCAGGCTCCATAAATTACTGGGAATTCTCAATTAGGGAAGAGCCTAGTAACTTCTTAAGGGAGACTCCGTTCCATGGTGTTTGTTAGTAAGTTAAGCGTAGAAGCAATGTAACTGCAAACGTTCACTTACACAACTTGGCACAGGGCATTGGTAATATGTCATTCGAGGAAGAACAGACGTATAGTTCTACAGCACTGTCTTTGATACTGACTCTGGGAAGTGTTTTAATCTTAAAATGTTATGCCTTACATAAAGAAACATTTATTTACAAATTGTGTGATGATGTGACTCTTTCAACATTTTTACGCCTAAAGAGACTACAGTGGGCTGGACACGTAGCAAGCATAGATCACTTTCCTATTGCCATAAAAGGTAATGAAAATACGTAGGTTATTCGGAAAGTAAGTACGTTCTGCGCATATCTCTCGCGCATCCACGAGATTGTCATTTTGCGCATGTGCAGTGACTTCCTCCATCAATTGAGAAGATACAGATGCCATTTCGTGAAATTCGTGTTATGTTTATGTTTGTTCCTGTGCGTTAAACATGTTTAAGACAATTGAAGGGGCCGCCGACAGTGAAATAGGTCTGTAATTCGTTTTTTGAACGCTAGGAATGTGCTACCAAGTGAGATTCATCACCAGATCTGTCAAGTGTGTGTTGACAATGCGATGAGTGATGACATGGTTAGGAAATGGGTTCGGATGTTCAATGAAGGATGAGAGAACGTGCACGATGAGGCGCGAAGTTTGCGTCCATGTTTGGTGATTGGTGATTTGGTGCGTAAGCTCAACGAAAGAGTGCGTGACGACAGACGTTTCACAATTTCTGATCTGTCCCTGCACTTTCCTCAGATTTCAGGGACTCTACTGTACAACCTGAAAGATGCAGTGCAGAAGTGGCTAACATCGCAGGCGGCCGCATTCTGTGAGGAGGGTATACAAAAACTTGTGTCCCGCTACAATAAGGGCCTCAATAATGGCGGCGAATATGTGTAAAATTAGTTTGAAGAATGTAGGATCTGATAAAAATAAAATTTTATACTAAACCTTACTAGATTTTTTTTTACAGCGAAATGGTACTTACTTTCTGAATAAGCCTCGTATGTTTCAAAGAAGAAGGCCGGTGGGAATGCCTAGAGGTAGATGGTGAGATACTGTTTGGAAGAACACCATACAGTTGCTGACAGAGAACTGGAAGGCGGTAGCAAGAAAGGCAAACGATTGAAAGAGAAGATCGGAGATGCCATAGACAGAAAAGAGGCCGAAGCGGCTTAGAAGGAGAGGAAGGCTAAAAGAATAAAAGACAAAGACACGTGGTTACATGGAAATGAAAAACTAAAGTTTGCATACCATTAAGAGAAATATTGATTTTAATAGGTAAACTCTTTGGACACCTTGATAGCAGCCAAACTAGTTTGCAGGCTCGCTACATAATGGAAAAACACAAAATTTCTACTCACGTTATTTGCAGTTTTTAAGTCTGCTGAAACTCCTCATAATATTTTATTAACATTCTGTGTTTTAAATAGGCTTGTTCATACATAGCCTTATTTAAAGTGGGCTTTATTACAGGTCAGTGTGGCTAAAAGTCGCATTATCGTTCAAAATTTAGTGAAAATGTTCCGTAACATACTTTTAAAATTATTCTAAAAATAGTTACGCGCGGACGCCATGTTCCAGATAGACCTTCCGTACATTTGTGAAAACAACCCTAATAGAGAAATTTATTAGCAAATGGAAAATGGTCCCTGAATTAGGTTTATGGGATCACACAGCAAAAATACCCGTATCATTTTAGTTTAATTAACTCAAAATATAACACGTTAAGCAGAAAACATACCGGATATAAAATTATTTCATTTCAGCATACGAAGCCAGCTCGAATTATTTTTAGCTTGACAAACCTCTAGCGAGTGCTTGCGCGATATATTCGAGATACGCGCAGAAAACCGTGCAGGTCTTCCTATCAAGATTGCGTTATTGTCATCCAGATTTAAACAATATTGGTATTTTTCAGCGACATTAGTAACTAAAGGCTTCTCACATTTAAGTACCAATACTGCACGAAGATTTACGTGCTGATACAACCCTATCGTAGACAGAAAAAAACGTACGAGCAGTAGGTACCCGAAGGTGGGGAAACAACGCTCATAGTAAGTGCGTGTCGAATTATCTCGAAATGGGGGCGGCTTTCAGGAAACCGCCTCTTGCATAAAACGACAGGCACCTGTAATCGTTGTCGTAACAGTAAAAAAAAATAATACCTATTCTGTCACAAGGCGCTCTTCACAATTCAGAAAATAAACACTTTAAAATATTATGTAAGTTCAAGGTTAATTAATTTCAACAACGAATTAGGTTAGATTTCGAGTAAAGCGGCTAGTAGTAGTAGTAGTAGTAGTAGTAGTAGTAGTAGTAGCAGCAGCAGCAGCAGCAGTAATATTAGTAGTAGCAGCAGTGGTGGTGGTGATGGTGATGGTGGTGGTGGTGGTGGTAGTAGTAGTGGTAGCAGCAGTAATAGCAGAAGTAGTAGCAGTAGTGGTGGTGGTGGTGGTGGTGGTGGTGGTGGTGGTGGTAGTAGTAGTAGTAGTAGTAGTAGTAGTAGTAGCAGCAGCAGCAGCAGCAGTAATATTTGTAGTAGCAGCAGTGGTGG
>Ga0123354_10015551_pt1 | contig 11891 bp, 8 predicted proteins | sample TergutLab28metaG_2_FD_97872 | JGI IMG/M metagenome (GOLD analysis project Ga0123354, IMG submission 97872) | Labiotermes labralis P4 segment gut microbial communities from Petit-Saut dam, French Guiana - Lab288 P4 | ecosystem: Host-associated > Arthropoda: Insects > Digestive system > Gut ... | reverse complement strand
TCTGTTGACTTATTTTCTATAAAACCATGTTGAATATCAGTCAATATTCTATGTTTCTTCAAAAAGGTTAATAATCTATTGTACATCAGTTTTTCCAAAATTTTTGAGAAGGCTGATAGCACAGATATTGGTCTGTAATTTTGCATATTATGTTTATCTCCATTTTTATGAAGAGGTTTTATCTTTGCTATCTTCATCTGATCTGGAAAGATTCCACGTTGGAAAGGTAAATTACAAATATGAACTAGTGGTTTCACAATATAGTCCCTACACTGCTTTAATGCTGAAATGTCCATAACTGTTTACTGTTTGACATGTTGCACTGTCCCAGAAGACTTGAACCTTCAAGACCAATGTAAGGAACTCCAGTCTTACAGGGGTTCCAGATGTTGCATGAGATTTGTGAAGACTTGTTTGAGTCTTCCTGAACATATGGTGACAGGATGTTGAAAGTGACAGTTGGGTGCTATAGTAGGCTGTACCCAGGCCACAGAAAGAGGATGATGATGACATCTGAGTTCCCCACACTTTGACTGTTATTCTCTACCACTGCAGCCGCAGCCCCTGGTTGAAGTCCCCAAGCCTAGGGAAATGCCCTTAATGAATTTAGCAACCAAAAAGAACTTCAACACATCTGGGATCCACATTTTGAAATGGAGCATGATTCCTATTTCCTTTGTTGTTAATGTATAACCTTATTATTTATTTTCATTAATGTTTTCATGTTTACAGGATCAAAGTGGTTTGATTCTGTTCAGTGGTTTTGGCTTTTAACTGATCTGGTTCAAAGTTACATGACAAGAATTTTTTACCCAAGCTCTGGAGCTGTTTAACTGATATACAGGTGGCTGGACCACTTTGACAATTGGTTAGTTAGCTACATCATTTATTTTAAATGCATGCATTATCTTAATTGTTTGGTAACAGTTAAAGGCGGTACATTGACAGTCAGCATATATTACATTGTACAACCTTTTGTTTCTTTTGTTAAAGGTTGAAGGAAAATGTCGTGTTCACTTTCATTCATTCATGCTGGATGTCCATTCCCATATTCATGAGGTAAAGAAATCTGTTGTGAGAGACCGTGCGAGCACAAAGCCACAGCCTTTTGACCCTATTCCTCCTGTTGCAAGATCAATCAGCAACAGTGCATGGCTAATTTGCTTTGATGAATTCCAGGTAAATGATGACACATTATCACTATACAGCATGCAGTTCATCCTGTATAAATTATATGAAATGGATATTTGCATGTTGGTTGCAAGAATATGACCCATGTTATTCTGCCACTGACCATTTTATATGGTAAACTACAATTCTTTATTTTGTTAAAAAAATTGAAATGTGTGACATCTTTCTTATTTTGTTTGAGGAGAAGGCAAAGCATGCCCCTGTGGGTCGGTGTAACACCAGATGTCACTCAGCAGTTGACCAGGTGATTGTTGTGTCATGCACACACTGGCTGAAAAACTGCCACAGCTCTTTTACCTGTTCTGATGTATTAAGTTTTTATCATTTTGCCTCATTGGATGCTGCAGAATTTTAAGCTGAGAGCTCAATTCAGAACTTTTGGATTTATTAGACTCAAGGCAAAGAAAAATCTGTTTTGCTCTTTTGTTATAAAGCTGTGTGTTTAGGTGTACAGTGTTGTAAAACTGTTTGTTTTGCTCCACAGTGTCACGAAACTGTTTTGCTGTACATTGTTATTAATCAGTCTTCTTACATTATGATAAAGTAATTTATTCAGTCAAACAGAACACATATTTTAAAAAATCTTCTTACAGCTGAATATACATAAAAATTCACCTTACAGCCTGCCATGAAGGCACAGAGTGGTAGTAGAGGCATAGCTCTACTCTTTCTTTAACATTGGTGCTAGATAGGGGTAGGTGGTTAACGCCATGCTTCGGCCACTTTACCCTAAGGAATGACCCGGTACCCATTGTGTAGGAGGCTGGGTGGGCCCCTGCACCAGTCTGGATGAGTGTGGAAAAACTTGCCTTCACCAGTATTTGATCCCCAGACTGTCCAGCCTATAGCAATATGCAATACTGACTGAGCTACCCCTGTCCGTGCTGATTGTATTTACAATTGCAGTTTGAAAACTGGCATAATTGAGTTTAAACACAGTTATACTGAAGCTGCAGTGGGATGTTTGTGAATGGTGTCACACACAAGAGCTGGATGGCCCTTTCAAGTTGGCCTTCTGGGGTGCAAGTTGCTGGCAGAACCAATACAAATGAAATGTATGCACAGCACAGCGGATATTTCTCGCCCCAGAGAACGATTATTCTCACTGACATTTTCTGTGATTCTTCTCAGTCCCTCCAGGCATATGCCGAGGTTGTACCTGAGGATGAGCCATGGTCACTTCCTTCCATATCCTTATCTATTCGTTACTCACTAGTCATTAAGTCATTCAATGCTATAGAGTCTGAGCTATTGACAACATTGTTCAATAAGTATTTCAGACATTGCAAATTGTCTGCAGATCTAATTTTAATGTGTTGTATAATGATCTTGTTTGTTTCTGTAGGTCACTGATATAGGTGATGCTATGATACTGAAGCGTTTGTTTACGGAACTCTTTTATAATGGAGTCGTTGTTGTGGCAACAAGTAACAGGGCTCCAGACGATCTCTACAAAAATGGTCTCCAACGCTCAAATTTTGTTCCATTTATTTCTGTACTTAAAGAACACTGTGAAGTGGCCTGTCTTGATTCTGGGATTGATTATAGACTAAAATCTCTTCCTGGTAAAAACAAATGTTATTTTGTGTAAGTTTCTTCCTTAAGAATTTTCTAATTTATGTTGTTAATTAAATATTAATTGGCTTTGAGTGTCCATTACAGCACTGAGGACATTAGGACAATTACAGCATGGAGAATATTTTATTTATATCTAAACTGCACCAGAAAGACAATATTGTATAACTTACATGGTTTGGAACACAGATACTGCAAAAACATTCTGGAAGAACCTGCTGCCTCCATCGGCAGCGCAAGTGATGTAGGCAGCAGGGTTCTGCAGTATGGTGGCTCTCACCTTCAAAACTATGTGGCATCATATCCCAGAGGATGGCAGTTCTTGCATTGATTTCTTCCATTATTCAGGGAAGGCATTGCTGCTTTAGAATTGAAGATTTGACTCTTCTGGGATGTTATGCTGTGTCGTTGGCTAAGTAGTTTGCTGAATTTTGGTGGATCACAGTGTCTTCATCTTCAAGGTTGGGTAGTCCAAAAGTCTTGGTCTGCCTGACCTTGAAGATGAAGGCATTACAGACCTTCATAATATCAGGAACTGCTCACCCAAAAATGCAGTGTAACTTCCCAGAAGATTCAAACCATCAGCAACATTGCTATGAGAATTTCCAGTCTCAGAGTTTTAGAAAAAGTGGCCATATTAGTTGTGCACAAATGTGTGACTGTAATCAGTAAGCTTTTGATATAACAGTCGTAGTAGAAACCTTAACTGATTGAAATATTGCATTTTATTCTGCTTCTTAATACTTGATTTATTTTATGCAAGTGTTTAATAGAAATATCGGTTTCTCTCAGTAATTAACTTCCTGATTTTCACTCACAGTTCAGTTTGAGGCAAGTCTGTTGTTATGTTTTAGTGTACATTGGTGTCTTCTGATTGTAAATTATTGTTTGTTACAGAAAAGGAGAGTGTGACCCTGATCAAGAGATGGATAAAATCTTTAAGTACTTATGCTCTCTGGAGAATGACATAATCCGACCTCGAACGATCAGTATAAAGGGACGTGACGTTTCCTTTAGCAAGACTTGTGGTCAGGTTCTTGACAGTACCTTCTCTGAGTTATGTGATAGGGTGAGTTGCACTTTAAGAGGGCATTCAAGTACATTCACTCGCACCCTGTGATAGACTGCCTGTCAGTGTGAGAACGTATGTAGCTCATTCCTCTCTATGCATAATGTGGATACTGTGAGTCAGCTGTCACACTGAATGCTAGGGTTCTTAGAAGTAAGTCTTGTTGCCATCTGTCAAGTGCTGTTCTGTATGCTTCAGGTGGCATCCAGAGACCACTTTACAAGAAACTCAAACTCTTGTGACAGTTTTTTGAAAAGCTGCTTACTAGCCAAATTGTGCTACATAATATGAAATATGTAGTTCATCAAGAAGTAACAGCTGTTGTGACAGACACACAAGGAAACATTAGTGAAAATGTGTAACACATTTTTGGTTGTGAACCTTGAGTTTCCTACAGTGCTGTTGCTGATGATTCAAGTCATCATGGATGTAATGCTGTGTCATCACTGAGTGAGTAGTTCCTGGCATTTAGAATGGTTGTAGTGCCTTCAAAACATCGGGAGTTACTGATCCCCAGACAAAGCATCACATCCCAGAAGATGAGACGTCCACTTGTATGTTCCTAATTGCCTATTTCAAAACAGTCTTTTTATGTTGCCCCCTGTTAGAAGTTGATACCACTCACTTGTGCCACTAGAATTAAGAACAACATGAATGAAACAATACATGGATAAAGTATATGATTTTAGGGTCTCATGGCAGTTAATATTAATTTCACATTGTTCTGTGGTGTGATTTTATGTAGTTTGGTAGTTTGTGAACAGTGTTACAGAGGAACCTGCTGCCTACGCCTTTACTGTTCTGCCCTAAAGATGGAGGTAACTGGTTCCTCCAATATATGTGTGCCAGCTGAACTGAAATGTTCCAAAACACATTTAACATAGATGTGCTGTGATAAGTCTCATCGAGATCCATTAGATGTTGACACACAAACACATGGTGCACATTCATTGTTCCACTTCTTGGGCCTTGATTTTAATTCTGTAGTGTCTTTAAATATTACTAGATCAGAGCTGGTTATGGATGTTGTGACAAAGCAGGTGTGATGGATATGGAGCATCATATATTACATTTATTGTTTTATGAGCATAATTTCAGGAGTTTGTGTGTAAAGAAAGTTTTTAATTTATGTTGCTCGTATATGTTTGAAGTCTGTTGTTTTGAAGATAACTGAACAGAGCTCTGTAAACTTTACTTACAGCCTCTTGGAGCTAGTGACTATCTCAAGTTGTCTCATGCTTTCCATACAGTTCTCATCCGAGATATTCCTCAAATGAGTCTACACATGAAGTCCCCAGCTCGGCGGTTCATCACTCTAATAGACACGCTGTATGATAGTAAGGTGAGACATAGTTAATGGGACAGCAGTAACAAGTGTGTGTCACAAATAAAACAGTTTTATTTTTCAAGTTCTGACAATAACAACATGGTAGATGTGTCTCTTCTGCCTTGTATAATACCGTTATTGTGTGAGAAAGTGATGTATCTGCCACTCAGTTTCCAGGATTTGATGGAGCTTGGTTGATATAAGACATAAATATAGCACCCACCTGTGATTAACAAAAATTGCAAACATTTTTTAGTTCTTTTTCACGTTATTATTTCAGTAATTCAGTTTCATTGAAATACTAAATAGTGAATATTTGGAAGTCTTTGGTGCAATTGACTGTCGCTGTTCTATCATATAAATAAGTCAAGTCTTTGTTCTTGTTTGTCAGTCTGTGATTGTTAAAATGTTTCATTATGAACAAAATGTCTTTTATTGTCTTTCATTTTCCAGTCTATTTTTTATAATTTAGCACACTAGTCTGTGTACATGACAATTTTCTGTTTCAGTGTGTTTGTTCTAAGGGTCCACTAGTTTCCAGACCATATCAGAATAAAATGCTTCATGTTATGGTCTGGTAGGATGCAATGGCACATGGGTGCTTCTTAGTGTTCACCATCATGAGAACACAAATCAAAATGTTCTGAATTCTGCTATCTGATTTCTGTTTCACATCACATTGTCAACAACTCATCTGCCCTCCCTCAGCTCTGTCCACTGATTTACGAATCTTCTTCTGGCTCATACAGTTATTGCAATACTGAAACGTCATTCCTTCATACATGTTGTCATACTGAGGCTGTGTAAAGAGGACCAATGGATTGCCCCTGTCTATTTCTCCATTGAGTTCTTATCCTAACCCCTCCAATATCCACATCTAGTCCAGCCATTTTATCCATCTGAATATCAGTAGTGATAATTGCATGATAACTTTGCTAGCAACACATTCTTTGTGCTGGAGGGGCATACTGCAGTAGTCACAGAGAGGGAGTTGTGTCAACCATACATGTGTTTAGATACACAGAGAGGGATGCTTTGAACCCTGTCATCCTCACCCTCCAGTGGCACTTCTTTGTATGGTCTTAGTTTAGTTTCCACACCATCTGACCATATAATTTGGATCATGTTATTCTTTAGTGTATTCTGTCAATGCACAGCCATGTAACGTACATAACAGTGTTATCACTACTTTAAAAAGACACACAAAGCAGTGAGGAGTAAATTAGAGAAAGATTCTGCAGTTTATATCTACCACATATTTCAGTGCTGCCATAAACTGAAATTGGCTGTGCTGTTCACTATTATATTTATTATTGATTTATATTTTCAGTTCAGTTTCAGGTTCAAGATTTCATGGTATTGGATTTACAAAACACATTTAACTGTGTGAATGATTGTAAGGTGGCCCCTTCATATTTCAGATGATGAATTATGGGAAAAAAAGTTTCATGTTTTATTTGGTGACTGAAGGATTATGTACTTGAAATGGATAAAATGTCATAACATTAGGCATACTTAAATTCTGGTGTGTCTTTATAACAGAGATACACATAAGGTATTTGAATAAAGGTAGACCAACTTGATGACACTTGCTTTATTATGCCAATTTACTGCTCAACATGTTTCAGATGTTAATACATCCATCTTCAGGAGCTTGCGACTACTTGGTGTGTTATTGTGTAGGCTGTATTGTGCTGACTTGAGGCATGTTGGTGTTATGTAGCGGGATTGGCTGTATTGGATGGATGTATTAAAACCTGAAACATGTTGTGCAGTAAATTGACATAATAAATCAAGTGTCATGAAGTTGGTCTACCTTTATTCAAATATCAAGATGATGCACGGTCCAATATGCATAAGACACATAAGGTACCTTTGCCTTTTTGGAAAAATGGAACATAACAACATGGCAGCTGCACAATCTCTGTAACACAAGGCCAGTAGCTGATAAATGATCTTAACTCAACATTTGAAGTTTTCAGGGTGACATTTTGCAAGGATGTCTTGTATACATGGGTTTGAAACTTTTTATGTTTAAGTGGGAACTGCAAAAATGAAGTCTTGTTTCAGGTAAGGGTTGTGATATCATCTGCTGTGCCACACAAACAGCTCTTCCTGACTGGGCAACAAGAAGATTTCTCAGATGAGCACCGCAAGCTCATGGATGATCTGGACATTCAGCACGGCTCTGTAAGTGTGTTGTATCGCAGTGCTGACATGCACTTATTGTCAGTAACTGAAGCCTTCACATCCTTTTTATTTTCTGCCTCATTCCTACCAGTTACAAATTAATTTGCACAAAAAGTTAAAAAAGACTTCTTGGTGTAGAAAAGTACAAAACTTCACTACCTGTTTTCATATGTGAACTGCTAGAACAGATGTCAGATACTATAAGAAGCAGAAATTTGTCGCTCTCCACATAGTCATAATGTGTTGGTGACAGACAGAGGGACAGAGAGAGAGAGAGAGAGATGTTTTATTTAGCAACACTGTCAGCTACTAAGATAACATAGTGTCAGTTGTAGATGAATGAATATGAGTACATAGTATTGTAGGAATTATTCTGACATGGTTAAGACTCAAGTACTCGGAGAAAAATTTGTCACAGTGCCACTTTGTCAATCATAAATTCCATATAGACTGGCCTGGGATCAAACCCAGGCCTGCTCATTGAAGGGTTAGTGACTAAATGCCTGAAATGTGGCATGGCATGGCTTGTGTATTGATGCATTAACCCTTACCCTGCTAACGTGGAGAATATATTGAGCTCCTAATAACGCCAGCAAATGGCAGATGGGATTTAACTTGGCATTTAAAGGTTAATAATGTTGGTGGCAAAAGGCTTCCAACATGAACCTCTAAATTATAGTGTCAGAACCCTGCAACAGAGGAGAGGAAAGGTTTCAGTATGTGCAGGTGGGAATGAAAGTCAAGGAAATATGCTTTCGGAAGCTCAACACACAGTACCAACTGTAGCTGGCACCTCATTGGCAGGCAGTTGCTGCTGTGAGATGTTTCTTATTATTTAACACATGTAAAGATATTTAACATGTCTTTATAACACTGTTTATTCTGGAAGCTGGGTACAAATGCTTCAAATTAATATACTCTCTCCATCACCACTGAAAGAAGAGCCATGTTGGGAATTGGGCAAGTTGTGTAGGAGAGGGTGTCCTGGGCCACAGAGAACAAAACTGGTCATTAAGAACTTGCAGAGATGGGATTTGGAACAGGGTGCTCAGAACTGTCATTGCTGAAAAAGACTGGAGGCCTTGAATGGTTTACTAAGAAGCGCTATGAAACCCCAAAACAGACAACTACAAGTGGGCCGTTTTAAGTATCACAGACAAAGGAAAGTCAAGACCTGTCCATGGGACATCTTGCATTCCTTCACAACCTCTACCCTGAAAACAGTCAATAATGTGAACACTTACCAGAGTGCATAGTATAATGACTCATGACCAAACTTGTATCTTCAGTGCCATTAAAATCTCATATCTCACACACACACACAACACACACACACACACCATGACATATTCTGCCTCCCCCAACCCTCCCTTCACAGTTATGTGTCTTATGTACATCTCGCCATGGCTGCTTCTCAATTTTCTGCTGTACCTATAACCTGTTATTTCCATTTTTATCTTTATTCATTGACATTTTTCTGTCAAGGTATTTGCATGATCAAAACCTTTCCTGGTATACTGTGTGTTCTTCATGTTTACAGGAAGATGCTGCTGCTAGTATTTTCACTGGACAGGAAGAAATCTTTGCCTTTGACCGAACTGTTTCACGGTTGTCAGAAATGCAAGCTTCTGATTACTGGGAACAGTGGGAAAGGCACAGGTAATTTTGGAGTTATAATAAACTTAGTTATGCTTAATGTTACAAGAGTAGAAATGGTGTGAATTTGCTGGGCATAGGTGAAACTGCAGTTGGTAATGGCTGTGGCTTTTAGTGCTTCATGATAAGGCTGATTCAGTTCATTGAAAAAAATCACCGGGGAGCAAGTATGGAAGAAATAGTCTAAAGCCATGAATGTTATTTGACAACTCATCCTACAATGACTACCATTTGGTGCTGTTTACATTTCTCCTTCCACTGCTGCATTATTTATCTTTACAAAACACTAAGGTTTTAGGTTCCGAATATTAAAATATTCTGGGATATTACACTGTGTCAACTGGTGAAGAGTTACTGATGCTCTGAAGTATTGTAGTGCCTTCTATTTCAGGGCCAGACGGTTCAAGAAGATTGCGCTCTTGACTCGGAGAACCTCAAATCTTGTTGTGATTTTAAATTTTAAAATTTAAAAACCATAATGTTGGTACTGTCAGTGTAGAGTTTGACATGTATGTCACAAACTGAGGTTCTTAAAATTTAAGCAGTTTGTTCAGGCATCAATAAAGAATAATGTGCATAATCACAAAAAAGAAATTTATTCCATAATAACTCTATAAAAAATGTGAACTGAAGAAATATGAGGTTCTGTTTCATTGGTCACAGGACTCGGATAAGCCATTAGTCTTTATCAGGCTGTATTCACCTATACAGTGACACATGCAAAACTGTACCAAAAAGTAGTATGTATTCTTATTTAAATTGTGTTATAGTTGCCTGGTAACTCTCAGTGGTAATACTGTTTTAAATGCAGATATTACCATTAAGCAGGGGTGCACATGTTTTCCAAAAATCTAGGTAAAGGTCACCTCATGGCATGCCTGTGTAGATACAGAGAGGAGGCAGAGGTATAAGTCCAACCCATTTGCAGCCTTGGCACAAGAAAGGGATGGTGTAGTCAATACCATGCTCTGGCTGCTTTACCGCTGGGAAGACCCGGCACCCTTTACGCTGGAGGTTGGGTTGGCATTGGGACTGGTCTGGGCAAATACACTGTACTGGCTGCCACTCCAAAAATCTGGGAGCCACCTCAAAATTCTCTGTGCCAGAAAGGTGGCCCCCCCAAAAGCAAGGTTGACACTGAGGACCTGTGCACCATGGTATAAATTTTAAATGCCTGGGCAACCTGGTGCCTGGGATGTGTGAGTCCCTGCCTTTTAGTATTACAGGAAAAGCTAATCATCAAAAGCTTTGTGTCCAGAGAAAAAATATGCTAGGGTAATGTACATTAAAGACAGTTAAAGGGTTAATTAATTCAGAGTGGTACACACACCTTGTAAGAACAGAACAGTCTGTTGGTGTATCGCTGCCGAGTATTGTGTAGACACATCATGCTGCTGCACACTGTTGCTGTATATTGCAATGCTGATGAGGAAGGCAGCAATATCCTATGTGAGGAGCAGGTGCTTAACGGTTGTACATTAAATAAGTACCTGTGTGTACATAAAATCCATGCACATTTTATACCCCTACAGACATTACTAGAAATGTGTACTTAGAACAGTTTGTTGCATACGGTTTTAGTACTTCTGTTTCTGTAATTCTTAAGAGAAGTTAAAAATGAAGAGGCTTAGTGGACAGACCATGTCTTAAGCTGTCACACTTAAAATAATGGTAGTTGGTGACACAAAAAAAAAAAGTCACTAAATTTTGAAACTCTACATTAAACAGGGAATTTTCACTTTTGGCTGTAATTTTTTTAAATGCACTGCCAATTGTAATATGACCATTAGAGGAACTGTCAGTCACCAATAATTGCACCACAATGTAGGCATCACAACAATAAGTCATATAATGTACAAGCACGCATGCAGCAATATGTCTTATATTTAAAGAGAAAATTATATAAGATTAATGTGATAGTAAGATTTAATGGTGCTAAGTTAATGTAATTATAATCCACTGAATGACTAGAGAATTGCTGTACTTGAATATTTCAGCTCAATCAAATCTGTCCAGTAGTGGCTGATTGTGCTTTACCATTATGGGGTATAACACTTCAAACCATTTCACTCTGTATGTGTTTATGCACATGTGAGTGAACTTCAGATGTCAATATGTTTTATAGCATGAACATAATATTTTATTAGTAATCATTATTTGTGTAAGAATTATAACGTTCAACCAAAGGAAGGTACTTAATGCTAGCTTGCATTGAACAGACACACATCTGACATGACACTGATTTTGTTGCTTACATATTTAATTTAAACATAACTTATAAATTGCATTGGAATATAAACATTTTGAGTGCCTCATGACAGGTTTTGTCCTGTATACATATACTCTAAGGTCCCTGCACTCTGGTGTGTAATATGTGAACATTCGTGTCTCCACTTCTCTTTCATGTAAACAGTAATGTGGCTGTAAACTTAAGTTATCTGCAGGCAGACTTATATGTTTTATCTTGCCGTTAATACAAGAAATTCTACAGGATTACTGACATGATCTTTTTAATTCACACTTTTCATTTTTCCTGAGAATGACTTAACCTTTGTCACCCATTTCTTAAGCTTTACACTTCACAGCACTGTTAAAAGACAGTGCACTAACATAGATTTATGCTAGAGTTGTTACTTAACCTTTTGACGTCTAATGTCAACTATAGTGGTTGTACCGCACCGCTAACCTCTAAAGTTGCATTTTATATATTTATTCAACAAATATAGGTACTGAATATTTTAAACATGATGCATACTCTCTGTTTTTTTCTCTTCAAAATGCAGTTTGTTTCATAATTCTAACATATTTGGTTCCTGTATTATTCACATTTTATATACAGGGTGTGCTAAAATTAAAAAAAATAATTCCGGCGCCAAAAGGTTA
>Ga0123354_10015550_pt1 | contig 11891 bp, 9 predicted proteins | sample TergutLab28metaG_2_FD_97872 | JGI IMG/M metagenome (GOLD analysis project Ga0123354, IMG submission 97872) | Labiotermes labralis P4 segment gut microbial communities from Petit-Saut dam, French Guiana - Lab288 P4 | ecosystem: Host-associated > Arthropoda: Insects > Digestive system > Gut ... | reverse complement strand
TGGCCAATATCTCCGTAACCATTGAACTTTGGATATAGGTGTTTTGGGTTATATCGTTATAGTTTGACCTAAGGAACACTCTCCCGAAGTTAGGTCCTTTCCTCCTGGGACACCCTGTATAATATATTATATAATATTATAAATAATAAATTATTGTATTGTATTGCTCTTACGACACATACAGTGGATCTATCATTTTTCCAAAATCCAGCTTACGACCGCGAATCTAATCAGCACACGATTCTAATCCACATCTGATTTTTTAGCCCTCTGAAACTGTAAAAATGGTGCAGATTAGATTCAAGAATATACAGTAATTTCCCAACACCAGCCATAATACACTGTAACAGTTTGTATAGATCATTAATGCAGATTCTGTAAGCATGATACCTAAGTCTCTCAGACCCAGTGTAATATTATCCTTCTACTTATCGTACCTATTGTGCAATGTGTTTTTGAAACACACTACATAACACACATTTATGTATTCATATGGTAAATGCCCTGCAATTCCTGATAAAACAACCACAAAATTTTGGGTGAGAGGTGAAAATTATTAATTCTGTTAGGCAATTTCTCCATCCCTCCTGCAACTCATCCAATTTTGTGCATGTAAACTGAGTTGGGAATATAACATGCAGGTGGAGCCAACAAATTAGTATGATATTTGAGCCAAACAGCATCGAGGGGGGGGGGAGGCAATGTATGAACAAATGTAATGTTGAGGTGCATATGTGAAACCACTGCTGCGCCATATTACTCTCTCACCTGCAACCTGTATGAATCTACCATATTTTTCCACATTATCTCATAAAGGCACCAATTTTGGGAAAAAATTATGGAACATACAATGTGTGTTTTGATTTTCTCTACTTTTGTCTGAAACATTTCTCAATCTGCAAAGAATTCAGTAAGATATTATCAAGAGTGCACAGATGTCTTCAAGTAAAGCATCCTTTATTCTTGCCAGATTTCAAACAAACTCAAATTTTCTCAACAGGTTTTCAAAACATACTCAGACATCAGATTTCATGAAAATCCATCCAGTGGGAACCAAGCTATTCCACGTGGACAGACAGACAAATGGACGGACAGACGTGATAAAGCTAATGGTTGCTTTTTGCAATTGTGCGAACGCGCCTAACAAAAAGTGGGTGATGACAATCACATGGATTTCAGCCCGCTGTGTAATGTCAACATGCCTGCTGCTTCACAGGCACAGGGGGAGGCCACAGATTCCATCCCACAATCACACCTTGACTTTTCCAGGTAGTTTTACTCTTTAGACATTTAGACAGAATGCAGCAGCCATGAAATGGCACTTGAAGATGTCTCAATACATCAAGAAAAATAGCTTCTAATTATATGTGCTGCATGAAACTGGCCAATGTTGTGCTAGCAAGTGAATAATTTCTTTACCAGGTGAATATACGTAACTTGTTTATGAAGGTGTCAGTCATGGTTATTCAGTGCATTATTACTGAATTATACGGAATGAACTAGAACTGCAATACCTTGCCATATCGTGTGGCAAATGACCCTGTGAGCAAGGAGTGGAAGATTATAATTGTTTCATCCAGATCCCAGATGAAAACTCGCTCCAGATTGCTCTCAGGGCTGCTGGGTGAAGGATTGTTTTGGCGACGACCACGCCCCCTACTGGATCGAGAGGCTACCTCACTTCCCCCACTTCCTTCTCGTGTCCGTCGCCCACTACCACTGCCTCCAGGACCAGCAGTTTCTGTTTTCACAGGCGATACAGGTCCATTTTCTGACAGCTGGAACCCACTTGGACTATCTGTAGGAATAAAGGAAGCAAATTCATATCAGAAACATGATCAGAGTTATCATACTGCAACAATGAGTTAACTTAAGAGATGACAAGAAGAAGAAAACAAGAACATGCAACATCTGACAAACACACGATTGGATGACAACGGCATATTTACAACAGCTCTGGGGTCCATGCAGCCTCTTGTCCCACAAATAATGGCGTCTCTTCCTCAGACACTCATCTCCATCTGGGGTCAGAAAAGAAAGGAAGGGGGCAAAAAGAAGAAGGAAAAAAGTTTTCTCTGTCAGTGCCATGAAGGCGTATAGAGGGAGCTGAAGAACAGCTCCATTCATTCTTCACCTTGGAATGCAGGTAGGTGGTTAAACCCCAGCAGCTTTAACCCTGGTACCCATTGAATGGGGCTGGATGGGCCCTGGAGCTGGTCTGGACGTTTTGAAGAAGGGCAAAATCTCTTTCCCCTACCGGGAATCAAACCCCACACCTCCAGTCCATAACTTAGTTGATGTTGACTGTGCTACTCTCCCTCAAGTCTATGTCAGTGTCATTGATAAAAGAAGCTCTATTTCCATTCACCCTGTGTGTATCATGAAAGGATTGTAGGTAAAGGTAAAGGTAATAGTTATCACTGAGCACACCATAAAGGTACCCTGGGGAGGTAAAAATGGGTCTGGAGGGAGGTGAGTTGGTAAAGTTCAAACCTCACACTTTCACCCCAGGGTACGAACCCCAGTATACACCATATAGGAGGCTGGATGGACCCCACAGTGAGGCTGGATGTTTTAGAGAAAATAATGTCCAGCACATGCCTGGAAAGTGACTCTGGACCGTCCACCACACAGCCTAGCCACTACACTGACTGCACTATACCATATATATTTACACACACATACATACATACATACACACTGTGTGTTTGGTTCCAATTTCCTACCAAAACCTGAAGGAGAACATGTAAATATACCATAAAATATGTTTTGCACTTCTGTCAATATGTACAGCTTTTAAACCATTATGACAGTACTGTGGCAGAGTTTTGGGATGTGATTCAGATCTACACTCTAAGCATTTCTATTCATGACATCTGCACAGTTTAATTTCTCAATCCAAGTGTTACACCCTGTAACAGTTGTGGTTACCACACACTGTGATGGCAGGGAAAGGAACCACATCCCAGGTGAACAACAGTTACTGCATCTTGATTATGACATCGATCACTGCTCATGTTGAGGTGTTCTTGTACTGCACGTGCTGCATTCTGAAGCTCTTACCTGGCAACACTGCATTGTGTTGGACTCCAGAACCCAGCGAATAGCCCGACGCTGTGGCACCTGCTCCAGCACTGCTGGAACCAGCTGATCCCGATACCGCATATGGGGAATAACTCTGAGCATAATAGCTTGCATACTGTGAGGCAGCAGCTGCTGCAACCTGATGCCCTGCATAGGCATTGCTGTATCCACCATACTCCAGATACTCTTGTTTCTGCAGAACAGATAAAAAGACAAACACCGATAACTCGAGATCTTAGGTTCTCATAGAGGTGCTGCTGTGACGTGTTACTGTGTGTTTGGTTTGCAATGCTCTTTGGACTGCTCAACTCTGAAGACGAGGGCAGCGTGCTCCTTTGACACATCAGGAACTATGCACCCAACAAACACAGCATCTTGTCCCAGTGACTCAGATCTTCACTACCCAACTCAGTTCAGGGCAGTGGCGACTCAGGCAGGTGAGCACCTTGTGGTGCTTCCAACACTACACACCTCCCATCCATCTACACCTCAAGTCACACAGAAAGGGATGTGTACTTCACTGTCAATTGACAGAGACAGTGTAATTTGTCAGAAATGACAGACACATATACAGAACCTTACTGTACATAACAACAACAACCATTTCTCTTTTCTCACCACTGCACTACCACATTACTTGCTGGAGTGAGCATTAAAAATCACACAATTTCACACCATCTCCACTTACTTGACAAACATGTAGCCTTTATATCATGAAGTAGATTACACATGGCTTCATTCAGATCAAGTACTTATGATGAAGTTGCACATGTGCACACACGCACATCCCCCCCCCACACACACATATGCTTTATCAATAAAATCTATGCTGCAAATTCAGTGACATCCAACTAAAATTTCAAGGGGTTTTATGCTCAAGTCACTACCACATGAACACTGCAGCACAATATGTCACAATGTCACAACATATGCACCTGTTGCGAAGGGAAGGCCTGCGATCCAGCAGCAAAGCCTGTTGCAGTGGAAGCTGTACAGTTATAGCCCGCACCATAAGAAGTGTATGACGCTGTCTGGCCAGAGGATGCTCCGCTCTGCCCGCTGTGGTGTGAACTGCTGCCTGAACTGGAACCGAACGCTGTGCTGGACGTGGCATACGGGCTCAGGTAGCTGTTCGAGGCTGAGCTCTTACACTGCTGGTTTAGGCCACGGGCACCTCAACAGGAAACAGAAAGTTTGAAATAAAGAAATCTGAGCTGCTGATGGCAGTGTGACACCATGTAGTCTGGCATACAGGTACACACCTCCTGCACAAGAAACTAAGCAAAGGGCATGCCACCATGTCCCTTTCCACACGTGGCCATAGCCATGATAGGAACCCAAGGAGCTGCCTTTTTCAAAGATTCATTCCTCCTTTCTCCCCCCACCCCCCTCAACTTCCTCCTCTCTTGCCCTCAGTCCTTCTTAATCTTTCTTACCATACATCCTTCCTCCTCTTTTTGCTTTCAAATATCGTTTCTTTCACTGCATTCACCTCTTTCCTGCCTCTTGCGATTCATTTCACCCTTCAAAATCAGTCACTTTCAGAGCATTGGGTCTCACTGGCTTGCTTACAGCTCCAATCAAGGCTCTCCATTTTCTATATTAAGAAGTTATTCCCACTTGACTCATTTCTGCCATGAAGACAGAGATGACGTGGGTGGCTACCCACCAAGCTACGCGGTGCCACATCACAGAAGACAGTATCAGAAGTACTAAAAGTGGAAACAAATCTGCACAAACTTTACACTCCAGGACTTATACCAGTTCTGATTACAAAACTGGCCATCCATCAATCCATGTGGATAAAGTCATGTTTAATCTGCTTTTGGGTAAGAGAATACCATATGTCAAACTTGGTGTGTGCTAGCAAACAGCAGTGAGCTGACAGATTTCAGTTCGGGCCGCTAAATTGGGGGGGGGGCATAAGATACCACAATACCATTAATAAAATACATGAACTACTGGATACAAACCTAAATCTAGAATAAAATCTAAATTTTATTAACCAGTCAGGTACCATTCCTATACCTCTCACATGTAATAAGATTTTCCAGTAACCTGGGTCTTTTTTTTTTTTGTTCATTTTATTGATATTGGGTTTAAAATTTGTGTTTATGCCAATTTCTTTATTAATAACAAATGTTTGTCTGTTAATTGTGACATTCAGAAGCTCTGATCTCACTTCACGAGTGAGAACAATTGTTCATACATGTTTGTATTGCCACACACAGACAACTTGCACAATTTCTGGTAATGAACAAGTTGTTAGCAACCTAAAATTATTAAAATGACAAGACAGTTTCATCTAGCAATTTCGTAACTGGTTTTATGACCTTATCCAATGCAACTTTTCTGTTTACAAATGATACTCAGCTGTATTCACATCATAACAAGCTACGAGATGGTAAATTAAGTTACATTATTTACAGTTTTTTTTTTTATTGTTACACCACACATGTTGTTGAGTTACTCAATTATTATACCAACTACTGCACATACATGTGCAGTAGTTGGTGTAATAATTGAGTAAATCAGTTACAGTTTCCCTAGAGTTCTGAGGCTGGTAAGGAGAACAACAATGTGCTGGGTGAAAAATGGGATAGCATAGCCCAGTTTTTGTGACTAACTGGGCTGATAAACAGGTCAAAAACATCAGAATACATTTGGAACATAAAATGCCTATTTACTTACACAAATTTATAGAATACCGCTAATATAAATACAAAATAACCGCAGAAAGCACAAAAACCTTCCTGAATGAATATAATACATTCAGTCATTGAAGGGCAGTCTCCTTCCACAAGCATGAAAGCAGTCAACCTCACTTAATGGAAAAATAGAAGCAATGTGGACAACACTGCGAGACATTTATAATGCGCGCGCGCGCACACACACACACACGCACGCGTACGCGCACACACACACACACACAGAGTTGTCTGCGGAGTTCATACATACCAGCAGCACTGTGGTATCCTTGCTGCAGCATGCCATACGCTGGTGAATTGTAGAAAGTTGAGCTCTGCATGTATGCTGCAGCTGCCGACTGACTGCCATACGCTTGGTGCATACTATGTGGAGCATACAAAGACATTATCCATTATTTACTCCTGCATCTTGGTATCAGGCACTCATTTCTTTGCCTATTTTCCTCTTCTGAGAAAATAAAGTGGGCTTATTTATAAGTTTAGCATGCTGTGAACTGTGTGTGTCCCTTTGAATCTTTTGAACCAGTTAACCAAAATTCATGCAACATATTACAAACACCACGCCACCACACACCACCCAACTGACATACATACTTATTTCTCACAATAAGTGACAATATGGTGGCCATGTGAACTTGTAAGATGGGAGTGCCAGGGCAAGTTCATCAGGGTTCTTGTATTATGGATGGTAACAGATATTCAAAAAGTGTGTCTATTTTGTTGAGGTAACTTCTGGTATTTTGTAAAATTATGGCATTGCTGCTTAAAAAAAGTATTTTTCTAGCTTACACCCTGACGGACATTCAGTAGTGAAACACTGTGTGACAGCACGTGAAATTTGGTATGCACATACACAAACACTAACAGATCTATCCACTGTGTATGATGTACTGTGTGTACTTCAACAATTACAGGCATGATTACAATCCTAAACTTCCTTATAACCAACTAGATGCACAAATTTCTCAAATTTATTTTGGAATGAAACTCTATATGTTTTGAACAGTTCTTCTGTCCATCATCAGGAGTTTTTCACTGTACACACAGTAATGGTATATGTCATACAGGTTTGCTGTGTGTACAGTGAAAAACTCCTGATGATGGACAGAGGAACTGTTCGAAACATGTACAGTTTCATTCCAAAATAAATTTGAGAAGCTGGTGCAACTAGTTGGTTTTATTATAAGGATGTTACGATGCACGGTCACATGAACGTCAAAATCCTAAACTTCATTATATACCCATATACCAAATCCGGCCTTACAAACAAATGCTTCACAGAAACACGGTGCAATGAAAGAACAACAACAATAATAATAACAACAACAACAGCAGCACTAGGTGTGTTACATAAGAAATCTGCGTAACTGGGAATCAGACCTGATGAGTCCTGCTCGGATCACCTTATTAACTACCTGCAACATGGCACATCCTTTGACTATGACGAATATAAAGAGTCTTTAATTTAACTGGCCCATATTGTTGGTCACATGGTGGCCGGCAATGTAGCACTCATCATTCTTCTGTTCTGCTGTTAGTCAAGGTCCACACATTTTATTTCAATGCCCTGCAGTTTCTACTAGGATCACTGTACATAGGTAAGCAGCTGGACATGTTTTCCTTCAGTTTGCAGACACACATCACACCTAACATAAACACTGTTCAGCGCATGTCAGGTGCTGCGCTGCTAGAACTTCAGCCTGTACATTTTGAATGCTTTCTTTCAGGCCACCTCCAGTGCAAGTATTATTACTGTAAACTTCACCCTTCCACCTGCACCACAAATAATGTGCCTAATCCTAGCAGCACTTATAGCACACCACATGCCAAACCTGGCATAACATAATGGCACTTTGTGGATTAAGAGTCTGCATATCCACTGATCTGACAATGACAGTAAGTGCTAAAGGAAAACAAATATGAGCTCTATGACTGCTAACAACTACTCACATAACAAAAACTCTGTCATACTGCAAACATCAATGGCTCACTAAGTCAGCAAAGTTTTGTGTGATAAGGCAGCCAACAGGAGGTGATGAACAGTATGGAGTCATATCAACTAAGGACCCTGGACAAACGATATGACATAAATATGAATAAATACACTCCACTATTACAATAATTTTCCAGAGTAAAACCAGAAGAAAGTCTGGATTAAATTGGCAGTTTATATCCTAATACACTGAATGGTAACTTTAGAACATAATGAGGCAATGGAACGGGGTGGATTGCGACAACATCCAAGTCAAAGGTCGGAAAAAGTGGTTGAGTAATTCTTTCTGCAAAGTGTTCAAGATGTTAAACATTACCTGCTATAATATTGCTGAGTTGAAGAGTAGGGGTGTTGTGAGTAGTCCTTGCTGTCACTGTACGATCCAATGGAGTCTCCTGTCCCAGAATATAGAGCGTCTGATTGGCTGAGTGATGATGTATCACATAAGCCAGGACTGCGGACTTCACTCTTCACTGCTGTGATTTAAATGAAACAAGGATGTTTGTTACGAACTGGCAGCTCAACTGACGAAGGCTGTACTACACTATCAGAAGAACAAATGTGGCGACAGCTGCAGTGTGCTGTTCCGGTCAATGTAATGATGCACTATCGTGACTTCCAGACAGACATCAGTTTCTGAAGTACTCACCAATGGCAACAACCAAGATTCCAAAGCAGTGGCGGCTCATGTGCCTTTCTTACGGTAGGGCTACGGCTAGGATTATAATACGATTAATCAAAAGGATTTAATCAAGCGATTCTTTCAGCACAGCCACTCAAACATTTATGTTTATCGTATATAGCAGAGTTATATTTTGTCACATAACTCTGTGTCCTGCTTGACGGTGACTGAGGAATACCTAAATCAAGTGCACACAACGCCAGTTCTTAGTCTCAGCCTTCTAGGCGAGAGTTAAATGCGAAAAATTGCTGCCATGTAAATACTTTACACTGTTCTTGTTCAGGGTTGTCTTAAAAATGGAACTTCACAAATACGTCTGTGAAAACAGCTGGGGACAGTGCAAATGGTTATCACACTGCCACCGTTTGTAACGTTACACTGCCCACCCGCAGGGTCCCCTCCATTCGCACTAGCTGTGATGAAGCCAACGCCGAAGAGCTGGACGGACACAGCCCGCTCTGAGTTCCGCAGCGCTTAGGGTCCTCGCGAGTATCTGAATTTGAAATTGTTTCATTCACATGCTCTTAAAGCACGTCTGTATGTCGTAACGAAAACTAGCATTCAGATAGCTATTTTTTTTCTCAAGATTTCTGGGAAGGCTGCAGTCCTTATGGATGAGCCGTTCCTCTTCCAAAGGATCACAGCAAGATGGCGTTTCGAGGATTAACACGTCACTGAGATCACAGAGAATGCTATCACGTGTCAAAGTCACAGTGATTCGTGAGGCAATGTCACCGCACACCATATTTCACCCAATCACCACGCTACCAGTCACAGTTTTAGCACAAACAGTTACTTCAACACAACTTCAGACTTTGTACACATGTCACCACGAAATATTTCCTCAAGCCCCTACACGTTGGCTCACGCAGTGCATACCGCAGACTTGTATCTGGGAGGTGCACAATTCGAACCCTGGCCGGAACATCAGTCATTCTGAAAGTGTCACAAAAGCAAACGCCAGCACCATACGCCAAGTCTGCTAGCTACCAGATCCTAACCGGTACGGTATCAATCACTGATCAACGCACCATTCCGTGCGACAAGAGCACTGGGATACAGGCAGCATCATTTAATAAACAATAACGAACATATACAATGAATGGCAGTAACTGTGCTAAACATAAAATGGGACAAGACAGACTTGCACATCAGTATACGCAAACCCCATGGCAATGATACTCACCAAACTGATACTTTCCGGTAAATGAGAATGAAGAAGTGTCACAATTACAACAGCCTGGTGCAACCAGCACAGCGGCTCATTTGCTCACTTCGGCCAAGGACACCGACAGGCACACACATTTAAATGCTCGGAATGTACGCAAATTTTCACGCGCGTTACGGACACCGCTGTGCGCCTGCGTCCAGCACTACAGACACTTCTGTCAGCAAGGCTCAAAGCAGAACCTCCAACATCCAGTTTACTCCGCCTGTACAGCTCCGTTTTATCTAACGGACAGTTCTCTTTCACCTGCCAATTACTCAGACATCTGAAAGGCGTTCTTCTGCGGGTTATAGGGTTTCATGTGCTGTCATGACGGAACAGCAAACAAACTCGACCCACCAAGCATCAACTCTGCATACAGAAGTCACTTGGTCACGTCGATAATTTAATTGAATTAGAACTTTGTCAGAATATTCCCAAAACAGTAAGTTCATTGCGGTTTGTGTGAGAAACCACGAAAACTGGCAGTCAGTCCACATCTTTCAGGGGCCGTGAGCTCAGTACAGCACACCGCCATCACACTGCCACTGTGCAGACTGTCATGAACAGTTCTGCAGCAATATATGTCTCGTCCAACTGGAAGTTTCTTAGTGAATGCAGACACAGTCGCCTACAAACTCACTTTATGAAACAAATGACCCTTCATGGCGTCCAATTCAGGGGAAAATTGGGCTGCTTCTACGATTCGGGCTACTAAAGGGGTAAATGTAAGTGGTTTGAAGACTGCTGCAGTCAGGATTTACCCCACCCAGCATCAAATCCACTGCACTGTCAATGGCAGCAGGAAACCCAACAATCAGGCCAGCACTGCCTGCAAATGTGATGACACAGAACCGCAGTACAGTAACCAGACAATGATGCAATTTCAGGCAGGAACCTCGCCTACAGAACCGACATAGACAGCCTATGGGACACATACAGCTACCTAAGAACACCTACCTATCAGGGACTCTCTCCCGAGGAGTATTGGCCAGGGGGTGACACTGACCACTAAACTCCATCTGGTGCTGAACATCATGGAAGATCGGGGTCACACCTCCACAAAAGGCTACGGCTTAGAGAGCGTGTCCTTGACCTTCGTCAACAGCGTTCGAAGGAAAATTATTACTCGTGCAATGGCTTGAAAATGTAACACACGCAGTGTATGTATAACGTAATATAAAGACGCGTTCGCGTAACCACTGTTGCAGTGAAAAAGAAATAAGTATAACATATTCTCAGTGCGTGTTGGTAGCCTTAGGTGCCCAGCATGCAAAGCGCATGCGCCATATTGTCATCCGTGGCCTGACCGGCTTTACAAAATGTTTCCACATTCTCCTAAACGGCACGATTTTCGAAAAAAAAAAAATTATTGAACATAAAATGTGTTCTGATTTGCTATACAAATTTTGTCTGCAACACTTTTCATTATAGGAATAATTCAGCGAGATATTCTCATAAATGTACAGTAAGTCTGCATGTAAAGTGCCTTTAATTCTCGTCAGATTTGAACAAAACTTGAATTCTCTCGACAGCTTTCCGAAAAATTCTAACACATCAAATTTCATGAAAAGCCGTCCAGTGGGCGCCGATCTGTTCTATGCGGACGAACGGACGGACAAGACGAAGCCTAATAGTCGCTCTTCACAATTTTGCGAACGCGCCTAAAAACAAGAGTTCTGGATAAAATCCAGGAAGTCCTTTTCTCACGGAAAGAAATCTGCGAAGGTCGTCATTTCGAGCACAGGCCCTGCTAAGATGCATGTGCCTGCCAGAGGGCAGTCAGAACGCCTGGTCAGAGACTTGCGTCTCTTGCTTAAGTGTAATGATTGTTAACCGGAAACAAAACACAGCCATCAGGTAAATGCATGTAATGTGCTGCGGGTTTCGGCTGTAAATGAACCGTCATAAGGGAGATTACAATTTCCAAAGAAAGTGAAGTGGGTACAGTACTATCATCATTGTTGTGTATGTCATATCAAATGCAAGTTGTTATGGTATGCAATATCCGTAGGGCAGGTTCGATATTTCACAGTACAAAATGTGTGTGTGTGTGTAGTGGTGCGTATGGGTGAGGAGAGGGGGGTGTATAGGGTCTTGGTGGGAAAGCCGGAGGGAAAGAGACCACTGGGAAGGCCTAGGCGTAGATGGGTGTACAATAATAGGATGGATCTCCAGGAGGTGGGATGTGGGTATATGGACTGGATTGGGCTGGCC
>Ga0123354_10015549_pt1 | contig 11891 bp, 11 predicted proteins | sample TergutLab28metaG_2_FD_97872 | JGI IMG/M metagenome (GOLD analysis project Ga0123354, IMG submission 97872) | Labiotermes labralis P4 segment gut microbial communities from Petit-Saut dam, French Guiana - Lab288 P4 | ecosystem: Host-associated > Arthropoda: Insects > Digestive system > Gut ... | reverse complement strand
TCTCCTCACCCATACGCGCCACATGCCCAGCCCATCTCATTCTTCTCGATTTTATCACCCGCACAATATTGGGTGAGGAGTACAAATCATTTAGCTCCTCGTTATGCAATCTCCTCCAATCCCTGTTACCTCGTCCCTCCGAGGTCCAAATATTCTCCTCACGCCAGCGACCTCTCAGCACTAAATATGACAACCTATCGCTAACAAACTCTACTCTCTTCACTGCTGATACTATTCTACGGTGTACAAAAAAACCCATTCCCAATTGATGATACTCGGCACATTAAATTATTTATTACAGATACCGCATGTGTGTGAATGTTCATCATTACGTACGGAAGCACTATTTTCAGGAAAACTTTGGCAGGTACAAGATTTCTCACGAATACCACACAATCATGAATTATTTACTATTTTTATGCAGTGTGTCTCTGTCTACCTGTAAATAACATGCTACAAAGGTTACATGTATATTATACATAACATTCATTTTCTGGTGCAGCATGTATCTCATCTGATTCAGTCTGTACTTGCAATGGATCTTTCATTTCTTCAGTTACAGTGAACTTCTAGCAGAAGGAAGGAAAATACAGATAAGGTATAACACATTTTCAAAGGAGTAAAAAGCAAGTACTATATGAGGTCACGTATTCAAACAAATAAAATTATACAAGCATACTGTTCGTTAACGAAGTTGGTGCAGTGGCCAGTTTTAACAGTAAAATTATACAAATGTCCATACCATAATCACAGGGTAGAAATCTGATTGGCCACTATGAACTTCCAAATAACTGTCAACTTAATATTGTAGACATTTCACCTGTAGCTAAATTGGACAAGGGACAAGTAATTGTACCTTTCTGCATGTTAACAGTTTTTAGCCACATTCACACAACTGCAAAAAATAGCGACCACTTTCATCATGTCTGTGTTTGTCTGCTGGTCCATCTGTCCATCAGTGCTGAACAGAAGTCTGCTGACTTGAAAAATTTCATCTACATTTCATGTTTGGTATTTTTATTGCAGTGTTGTGACACATTCTGATTTTGGTTAAAATTTCTCACCAAGATTGGTCTTCATATTCTGGTGTATGCACTGAGGCCAAAGAAACTACTCACTTACTTACTCCATAGTGCAGAGTCCTTCTTGAGAAGCTAACTGGTTTGCAGCTAGTCAAGAAATTCCCCGCATTTCACGGAACCCAAATGTTCACTACCGCACTCACATGCGTCCGCCACCTGTCTCTATCCTGGAGGCCAAAGAAACATATTTCATAACTATGGGGTATGCAATGAGGCCAAAGAAACAGTTGTAACTGACACAGGCTGTGTTTTTTGCAATGCATGAGCTCAAGCTGAGAATACAGCTCAGAAATGAATATCCAGCAGAGTGATTTGTAAATATCAACACGTGACAGATGAAGACTTTAGATCTCCATGCTTACGATGTCTCCATGTAGATCTCCGCACTCTGATGCCTCTATGATGATCGACTGTAAGTCTGTTGCCAAGATATACAGAAATCTTGTGGTGTGTTGAAATACAGAGTGTTTCCTGGAAAGTATTCACAAATTTAACACTGAGATACAATAACCAAGTGAACATAACAAAAGCATTTTGATGTGCAAACAGTTCCTAACTTGTTATTATTTAATAAAAATGTAGGCACAATGTAACAAGTTGTGTGACTAGACAGAAAAACAAATAGTATGAAATCTCAGCAAATGGCAGCATCACTACAGACACATACAACAACCAACTTCCCTCACAATGTCCATGCATGTCTTGCTCTATAACAGCAGTCTTGGAAAAATGCATACTGGCATTCTTCAAGTCACTTGAAAGATGGGCAGAATACCGTATGGTGCTGAAACCTGGACGCTTCGGGCAGTAGATCAGAAACACCTGGAAAGTTTTGAAATGTGGCGCAGAAGAAGGATGGAGAAGATCGGTTGGACCGATCATGTGAGAAACGAAGAAGTATTAGAGTCAAAGAGCAGAGGAATATCCTGCATTAAATAAGTAAATGGAAGGCTACCTGGATTGCTCACATTTTGTGTAGAAACTACCTTCTACAACAGGTTATTAAAGGAAAGACAAAATGGAGGACAGAAGTGAAAGGATGACATAGGAAGCTCCTAGATGACCTTACGAAAAGGAGAGGATACTCTCACTTGAAGGAGGAAGCTCTAGATCACATTCTGTGGACAGCTTGCTTTGGAAAAGGCTTTGGACCTGTCGTAAGAAAGAATACTAAATGATGATGATGATTCAAGATCATCCAGGTACTTCATTTTTGTGTGTGATATGTTAAAAATCCATACTTGATTGGTAGCAATATCATATATATATTTTATCTCATGTGACTAATGCTCTGTTCAGAAAATGTTCTTGGTGCCAGGTACACAAAGTAAAGCAGTGACTGAAATGTGTTTCGTTTGACGTTCCCTTTACCTGTGTCATAACAGTTCTTCCACCCTAAATGACATCATGTGAGAAAGGCGTCTATAGAATAAAGGTGTACATGACACTTAACACTTCAGTCATCCACTACTATTTTAACATGCCATTTGTCACTATTATTTTTTCCTAAGACTGCACCATACATATGATTATAAAGAGATGGTGGACTGGGGGAAATAAAATACCATGTTGCTACTACAGACAGACAGACAGACATTTTTTTATCTGTTATCTTTTAGTGACATGCATAAAATTCATTGGGGGGGATGCGACAGGGAAATATCACCAATTTTTACAATTTTAAATACGGAAAATCAATAAATTATACGTGGTCAACCACAACCATGGGAATGAAAGACACTCACTGGTGCCTGTAAGAACAGTAGAATACCCACTATTACATTGTGATCAATTCAGTATCTAACAGGGCAAATTCCGTCAACTATGTCAACGGAAAAACCACATTCCTCTGAAACGTCAATGTCAACTTAAAACACTATATAAAGTCACAAACCAGAAAGCTAGTTATTAAATGAACAAGTCCTGCTATGAAAACCTGACAACTTTAACCTTATAGCGCCGGAATTATTTTTTTTAATTTTAGCACACCCTGTATATAAAATGTGAATAATACAGGAACCAAATACCTTAGAATTATAAAACAAAACTGCATTTTGAATAGAAAAAAACGGAGAGTATATACCATGTTTAAAATATTCAGTACCTATATTTGTTGAATAAATATATAAAATGCAACTTTAGAGTTTATCAGTGCCGTACGACCACTATAGTTGACATTAGGTGTCAAAAGGTTAATTAAATGCATGTGTGTGTGTTGTTACGACACCCTGCAATTTACAGATCATGTTAGTATCTGGAAAAATGTGTAAATACAGACAAGACACAAACATTAAGCACAAACAGATCATTTCCCATATTACAATTTCCTTACACAAAATATCAGGATTCACTCCCAATAATTTACAATCTTAACACACGTGTGACTGAATGTGATGCTCCGGCTGACTACCCACTCAGTGGGGAATACAGCTGTAAACTTGTTTAGTCCAGAAGAATATTACCGCTTCCAATGTTATTCAACATGGAGGAAAACAGGCAGAAAAAAACAAGAACATTACACGTCTCTGAGCTTCATAGATCTAAACATACCACCAGGTGGTAATAACAGCAGTCCACAAATGTACGTAAATCCCTAAATTAACCACAGCCTGGCAACTATGTATGACTAGCAACCTATGTTAAACTACACAGACCATCTAGAGTGTGTTAACAGAAACGCTATTTCTTTCAGAACAAAAGGCATGGTTTAGCTGCTCCAATTCAAACTCTCACAACCTAATAAGCATGAATAAACAGTGAAGTGAATTTGGTAAGGAACTAGAGGAAGAGACAGTCATCTGATTGGGCTACCACCAGAACCAATTCAGAAACAGATATGGGATATTCAGTTGTTGCAACAGCTTCAAGTCTTAAACGAAATTGGAGACATTTGTAGTTTCTAGTAATATCAAGTTATTACACACCGTACCCATGTTCTGCAATACGTACATAAGCACACTGATGTCACTTCAACCAAGTATGTATGCGTTCATGCTGTTGCAGATGATTCAGATGACTGAACGATTTTCTGCAAATGTTACAAGAATATGAATGCACTCCACTATGTACACGTTGGTGAGTTTTTAGACTCTGTGGCAGTTTAAATGATTTAGTACACACTTCGCAAGAATACGGGCGTTCCACACTATGTATAAGTTGATGCGTCTTCAGAATATTCAGGAGTCTGAATGACTTATTACATACAACACACGAATATGGACGCTCTCCACTGTGTATACGCTGATGCACCTTCAGATTATTCTGGCGACTGAATAACTTACCACAAACATCACAAGGATATGGACGTTCACCACTGTGTATTCGCTGATGTGTCTTCAGATTACTTACACGATTAAATGTTTTATTACATATGTCACACGTATATGGATGCTTTTCAGTGCGTTTATGTGATTTCAGGCTAATCTGTTCATCGAATCTACTATTATAAACGACACAGGAATATGGGTACTCCGAAATGTGTGTGCACTGATGATTCTGCAGATGAGTGTGCCTGGCAAATGACTTATTACACAGGCCGCAGCGATATGTATCTTTCTCAGCATCAACTGAATCATTGCTTTTCACAGACTTTGGATGTGGGGAATATTTCCTACACTCGTCACACAAGAGCGACTGATTATCACTATCTATTCCTTGATGTTTCTGTAGGTACGTAAAAGATTTATTACAAAAATAACATGTACGCTGTCCACTATTTGTGTCCTCTTCCAGTGCAGTGTAAATCTCTTGTGATTTGGTTTGTGCTTTTAATGGATCCTCTACTTTTTCAGTAACGGCCAGTCCCTAGCAAAAGACAGTAATGAGAAATTAAGAATCAATCATAAATTTTCATGGGAAAAGACAGGGGCCAAAACGAGATAAATTAATCAAACAGAATGTAAGGTGTTCCATGTCGTACAAATAAAGCGCATTTTTCCTTCTCCAAAAACCCCACACAAACACACCCTTTGTTGTCAATGTAAAACGCAGCTAATACACAACCTCACAATCTCAAACCTGCAGTTTGGCTCATACATTATTACATGTCACAACCAAAAAACATGCTATAAATTAATAAAGTGAATATATAGAATCGACACACAATGGGATGACTTCGTTCAAAAAAACATGCTCTTTGTTGTGTGTCATATTTTGTAAGTTAAGTAACCTAACAACAAGAAATTAGCACTGGTTGTCATTTTAAACAAAGTTACTGCACAAAGTAAATGGACAGAAGACATACCAGATGCAGTTTTAGTGTAATAACGAAGACTAACAGTAAACAAACATTCACACGTAATTTCAAACACTGTACGAAAATTTTTTAAACAACATATTTACACTGAAATACCTAAAAATCTAATTCAGGTTCTGAAATGGCAGTCCACTGAAATTTAGACTAACATTTACATCTACCTTAGGGAAAAATTTCACGTTTTTAGGAAATGTGCTTAAATTAACAAATGCAAACACAACTAACCTCATTTTCATCCTCCGTAACTGGAAATGTTACTAACAAAGGATCCACCTCCTCTTTGATATTAATAAGCTCATCTTCACTGCAAGAAGATATAAGATATGTCCTGGTACTGGACTTCCCTCGCTGCAAAATTACGATGTACGTATGAATTGAAACAGAAATGTTTTATCACATCATCCATTCAAAGTACCTGGAATATGGGTCACCTCACATTAACTTCTTACGTTCGATACTAGCGATACAATCTGTGGCCATGTTCAATACCCACTGAAGATACAGTCTGAAAAAGTGTGTGTGTATCATGTTCCACTCGCATGAAATAAATATGGTACTGAAAAATTTGTAATTCATATTTACCATATGCACAGCCATTCAAATTCGCTATTTCTTGCACCTGGTAAAACCTTTAGAAGGCAGGGCAACTTATAAGCAGAGCAGTCAGTGAAACAGACCAACATATCTACAAGAGACTCTCGATGCTTGTGATTAATCGGGACTGACAAAAGCAGCATAAACATCTGAACCAGAATAATGACTGGTACAAACATGACTCACTCCTTCTTCTTCTGTCTCCCATTCTGCAGAGGCAGATGACACAGGATCCTTCTCCTCTTTTACTTTAACTGGGCCATTTTCCCTGTCAAAAGTCTGATGCGATCCATAATCCAGATCACGTTCGGCTTCCACCATATCCACGTTGTGCTGTGACATATTTAAAAGCAAGGTGACAATGATGAGGCAATACTTCATTAAGCGGTAAAATAATGCACGGTATGAACATTAAAAGAGATATGCAATTCTTGTTCCAGACTGAACAAATCCAACACTTCCCACAATATTTCTGTATGGTCTATTTTAATATTATCGTCCAACCCATACCTGCCACTTCCCTTCAAGTTTCCCCACAAAAGTTAAGCATGCATTTCTCACATGTCCACCGTGTGCTACATGCCCTGCCATTACCAACCCCCCCGGATTTAATCATCATTAAAATTCCTGGTTAATAACGCAATTTAAGTCAGTTCTGAGGTTTTCACATCAGTCTAGCTGAGGATTCTATGTTTCTGGGATGTGATGCAGCATCATATCCCAAAAAGAATGGGATCCACAATTTTTAAGTTCTCTGCCACACATTTCCTGCCATTTAGGTCAAACCATTCTCATCATCCTTAATCTGTGTTTCACCCAAATGTCATACACTCAAGTTCCCCCACCAACACAAAATCACACTTCTGTACTTTCACAGCTTTACATTTCACAACAGCACAGTCAGAGGCAATATATTCTCAAATGACAAATATAGTTTTGTTGTTTTCGCTGTTGTACCGTGCATATTGCTTCAGTTCACCTTCATTTCAACAACACATGCACTTGTGAGTCACACAATATCAGTGTTAATGCACTCAAAATTAAAAATAAACCGCTAAAATTATTGGAACTCCAACATGTTTCGGTTTTTCATAAAACCATCCTCTGGGAGCCATTCGTGCCTGTTAAAGTACAATGGACAATAAGTAACTTTAACAGGCACGAATGGCTCCCTGACGATGGTTTTATGAAAAACCGAAACATGTTGGAGTTCCAATAATTTTAGCGGTTTATTTTTAATATTAATGTATTAACACTGATACTGTGTGACTCACAAGTGCATGTGTTGGTGAAATGAAGGTGAATAGTTTTGTTGTGCCAACGACATTCCCAAACGGTTGAACTCTGCAACATTTCTGAAGAAGGATAAGTACAACTCACCTCATTTTCTTTCACTAACTCTGAGTATGTTAACAACAGAGGGTCCTTTTCCTCCTTTACTTCAATCAAAAGACCTTCTCTGGTATAGGTCAGGGGTGATTCATAACGTGGATCGTGCTCAGTGTCCGTGACATCCATGTCGAGCTGTAAAACCATGAAACTTATTAATATGTAACTGAAAAATAAGAACCAACTAGATGCTACTTACGTTTTATTATACTTATTGTAGGCTCAACATGTTTCAGGCACTATTATGCCCATCATCAGGAACTCGCGACTATAGTGCTGATTACCATACGGGCCATCTGGTTCTTGGGTTACTGTCAGTTGGAAGTTGGGTGCAGGCAGGCTGGATAAGTGTCTGGGTTGCAGGCTATGGCATGCAGTGCGGACGGCCCATGTGGTAATCAGCACTACAGTCGTGAGCTCCTGATGATGGGCATAGCAGTGCCTGAAACATGTTCAGCCTATAAGAATAACAATAAAATAATAAGTAGCACCTAGTTGGTTCTTATTCTTCAGTTATCACAGTGATGCACAGTCCAATACACATCAAATTTTATTAATATGTCATGCCATGCAGTTTGGTAGAAGAGTACCTACCAGAACGTTCCAGAAAATCCTGCTGTATTCATATTCAGGGCAGCATTCTTGTACCTTGAACAAAGAGGAAGCAGGTTCCTCCGATACAGTGTTACCTGACTACAAAACCAGTGTTTCCCAGACTGTTTTGCTCTCGGACTCCTTTCGGCTTTGAAAAACCACCACCGATCCACACACCCATGTTAATGTAAATAATGAGGGTCTGGATGATAAGTATCCAAATTAAAAACTTATATATCAGAACCAATTTTAGAAGCTATGAATACGTAACAGCAGCATATGTAAAAATGCACTGCATGATTTGAACGTAATTAAACTGACTGTCGCTCGGTTCAAGAACACAGTAAGTTGATGACTTAGATATTCTAACGGTCATATTACAAAATATTGCCAATTAAAGAGGTACCATTTTTATTCTTAACAAAATATCATTCTTTTAATTTAAAGAATAAGTAAACTACTGTGTAGCTTCTTATAATAAAACCAACTAGATGCATTAATTAAGGTGCTGCGCTACAAATCGGAAGGTCGCTGGTTCGATCCCAGCTGGTGTCAGTGGATTTTTGACATACAAAATCCTTCCGATCGCACTATGGCCCTGGGGTCGACTCAGCCTCTAACAGAAATGAGTACCAGGAGTATTTCCTAAGGGTAAAGGCGGCCGGTGCGTAAGGCTGACAACCTACCACCATCCTGTGCCGTTGTCACGAAATCTGGGAACCTTAACTTCCTGGAACCCTCTTGGCCTGTCCAGACCTGTAATGGGACTGCTTTACCATTTAGATGCATTAATTTCTCAACGTCCTGATCCTGCTCGCAAGCTGTACGTCATACACCATTGCTGTGTGTACAGTGAAAAACTAATGATGATGGACAGAGGAACTGTCTGAAACATGTATAGAGTTTTATTCCAAAAATAAATTTGAGAAATTAGTGCATCTAGTTGGTCCCATTATAAGAATTTATCACGATGCACGGTCACCTGAACATCAAATTCAGTGTAGCTATTACTGAAATGTATCCACGAATCCCCTGGGAACTGGACATGGATCCCTTGGGATCTGCGGAGCACACGTTGCGAACCACCGTATTTAACGGTACAGTATTACACCTTTACATCTAAACTGTCACCAATATACAAACACCAAATGTCACTTCCTCAATTATGCCAGAAGTTTTGTCTCTTCAAGAGGTTTCTAACACATCAACTTAAACTCCTTTGTAAACACACATATTACCCATATCATTCTACTACGCAGTACACCCATCTCCAAATCAGCCATTGCATGATGAAAAATAAGATAATAAATTCTATACAACAATTTTAAACACACAACTACAGCATGGGTAAAAAGTTTGTTTGCTTTTTTTTTTTTAATGCGGACATATAATTATAGAGATACCGGTCATCCCAGTTCTCCTGAGATGGTCCTGGTTTTATGGGGTTTTTCAATGGCTCTAGTCTGGTGTCCTGCAAAATCTGGTTCAGGAAGGCAAATGTCTACGATATTTCCAAGTAATAAAAGCACGACATTGCATATGAACACTCTGACATTCCCACAGGGGGTTAAAGCATCTATGGCAGTATGACAGCCATCAACTGGCCACTAAAAGGAAGGATTAGGAAGGGGAGAGAAAGATTATGTGTCGATTGGTGATTATACAGAGGGGGCTGTGACTGCGAGGGGTCAGGATTCCATGTGTACAGGAAAATTGGTAAGTGAACTGGGTGCTTGCGCACAGTGATCATATGATTTTGTTATTTTATTTTTTATATTTATGCCATAATTTTGTTATCCGATTTATACTGTTGTAACAGCAACAAATTATTCTACATTTTTCAAAGCGTGATATGTTACAAATAAGTCTGGTCTTTCAAATGCCTCCATGCAAAGTCATCCAAGATACATTAAGTACTCTTCTCAATCATCCGCTCCCCATGACAGTGCCAGTATATATTAACCTTTCGACGCCTAATGTCAACTATAGTGGTCGTACCGCACCACTAACCTCTAAATTTGCATTTTATATATTTATTCAACAAATATAGGTACTGAATATTTTAAAAATGGTATAAACTGTCCATTTTTTTCTCTTCAAAATGCAGTTCGTTTCATAATTCTAACGTATTTGGTTCCTGTATTATTCACATTTTATATATAGGGTGTGCTAAAATTAAAAAAATAATTCCGGCGCCAAAAGGTTAACATAATGACACCTGTTACAATTTGGCAAGCACAGTACCTTCGTCCACTCATTCCCATCTGCTCACCTGCAGAACAAGCCTCCGACTGCCTAAACTACACCATCAGCACACACAACAAACAAATTATAAAAAGTATGGACTTCCTTAATGAGTTCCAAGTTCTTGTTTCAACTTTTCTACTGTTTCCTCTATTGTCAATGTGCCATGTTGCACAACAACAGTCTTCTGTCGTGACCGAGATCCCTAAAAATGAGAAATCAAATTTTGTTGATTCTGAAATCTAATTACTACACTATTTAGTACATCACAGAAAACTGCATTAGATTGGAACCTCGGGGATATAGAAGGAGAGGTAGGCCGAAGAGAACGTGGTGAAGGACAATAGTGGATGAGATAAGAAGCACAAGAAGATCATGGAACGAGGTCAAGGGGAAAGCTGGAGACCGCAATGCCTGGTAGCTCCTCATGGATGGCCTATGCTCCACATGGCGTAAAAGCATTTCATGATGATGATGATGATTTAGTACATCAGGATTTGATGATGATGATGATTTAGTATATCAGGATTTGATGATGATTTAGTACATCAGGATTCCATTCCTCTTCGACCATTTCACCCAAAAAGGAAGGAACCATGAACCTTAAAAATGTCAATAACTACTTGCCCAGTGACAAAGAATCACACCCCACAAGACTTGAATCTTTGATAACACCAACGTAAGAACCTGACATCTCACATTAATTCATATACCTTTCAGACTATGCTCACTTCTGTTTTCACCACTTAATGTACAAGACATATGTGCGGTATAGGTAACGTTCACCCTAGAACAGACCAGGTAGGCCCGGGGGTGGGGAGCAGAGGTTTAGCCCTACTCTATCTTTAACCTCAACACCAGATGGGGGTGGGTACTAACACCACACCCCAGGCGATCTTACCCCTGGGAATAAACCAGTACACGTTGTAAAAGTGGCTGTGTGGGCCAGGCGCCAGGTCTGGACAGGTTTGGAAAAGATCGCCCCCACCAGGATTTCAGTCCCAGACCGTCCAGCCTGTAGCGAATCACTATATTGACTGCACTATCCTGGCCCATAGATATATGTGAGGTATTAAATAAAATGAGACACACAAAATCCTCCTGCAGCATGATACTTTGTATACTGTCATAACAAAACACAGACTGAAACACAGTAATTATTGCAATAATATCTAAGGTCATATCTCCTCTTTTAAAATTCCTGTAACATCATATAAATAAATTGGGCAGAATGACAAGTTCAGGATTCACTCACTCAACCGACACCTAGGGACAGACAAGGAAAATACTTTGCTGTGGTTTCATGTGTGCGCACGTGTGTGCATGTAGCTGCACATGCACATATGTGGGTCCATCCCTGTGAACATTTAAACTGTCTGATTTTCACAGTTTCTGGTATAAACAATATGCCAGTGGAGGACGTCATATATACTGTATTTTAATTACTTGCAAAGAGTAACAACAAAATGGTGCACACACACACACACACCCACCCACACCACACACACACACACACCACACTCACACACACACCCCACACACACACACACACACACACACACACACACCCACACCACACCCACACTCACACATACACACCCACACCCACACCCACACACACATACCACACACACACACACACACACGCACACCACACACACATACCACACACACACACACACATACCACACACACACACACACACACACACCACACACACACACACACACACC